>PVBE011117842.1_pt1 | contig 10257 bp, 11 predicted proteins | sample 1631181 | NCBI WGS metagenome assembly PVBE01 (sample SAMN08397723, study PRJNA350692) | Marine metagenome, whole genome shotgun sequencing project. | isolation source: water | place: Pacific Ocean | collected 2012-04 | reverse complement strand
GACCGAAGCCAGGAGCAGCACGGGGGCGGCCAGAGCGGCCCACCGATGCATCAGTGGTACCCGTGCTCGAGGTTCTCGAACCGCGCGAACTCGCCCCGCCAGTACAGGTGCACCTCGCCGATCGAGCCGTTCCGCTGCTTGCGGACCAGGACCTCGGCGAGGCCGGCGTTGTCCGGACTCGGGTTGTAGACCTCGTCGCGGTACAAAAACATGATCACGTCGGCGTCCTGCTCGATGGCACCGGACTCGCGCAGGTCGCTCATCATGGGCCGCTTGTCCGCCCGCTGCTCCACCCCACGGTTGAGCTGCGACAGCGCGACGACGGGGACATGGAACTCCTTGGCGATCGCCTTGAGGCCACGGCTGATCCCCGAGATCTCCTGCTCGCGGGACTGATCGGTGCCGTCCCCCTTCATGAGCTGGAGGTAGTCCACGAGGATGAGATCCAGGTCGCCCGTGGCCATCAGGCGGCGGCACTTGGCGCGGATTCCGGAGACCGTGATCGCGGGCGTGTCGTCGATGAAGACCTTGCCCTGATCCATCCGCTCGATCGCCTCGAGCATCGGCGCCCAGTCGTCCTGCCGCAGCTGGCCGGTGCGCATCCGCATGCCGTTGATGCGGGCCTCCGAGGTCAGGATTCGGGTGGCGATCTGCTCCTTGCTCATCTCCAGCGAGAAGAAGGCGGCGCCGGCCCCCTCGCGGAGCGTCGCGTGAGCCGAGAGGTTCAGCGAAAAGGCCGTCTTCCCCATGGAAGGGCGGGCCGCGATGATGATCAGGTCGCTGGGCTGCAGCCCCGCGAGGAGCTTGTCCAGGTCCCGGAAGCCGGTGGCGATGCCCGTGACATCACTGGGGTTCTCGGCGCGGGCGCGGAGGTTCTCATAGACCTGTTCGACGACGTCGCCCAGCCGCGCGAGCTTGCCGCTGTCCCGGCCCTGGCGAAGGTCCAGGATCTTTGCCTCGGCGCGCTCCAGCCCCTCCTGGGCCCCCACCTCGCCGGACAGGATCGAGTCGCTGATGGTGCTGGCGGTGTCCAGCAGGTTCCGCAGGATCTTCTTCTCGCGGACGCGGACGACGTACTCGGTCAGGTTCGCGACGCTCGGCACGGCGCCGCTGAGGCCGGACAGGTAGGTGTACCCGCCGACGCCTTCGAGCTTGCCCTGCTCATCGAGCCGGCCCGCGACCGTCACCACGTCCACGGCCTTGCCCGACCGGGCGAGCTCCGTGAAGGTCTCGAACAGGAGTTGATGCTGCGGCTGTGAGAAGTCGTCGCTCGACAGCCCCTCTTCCTGGGTCTTGTCGAGGCTCTCGGGGCTCAGCAGGATCGCGCCCAGGATCGCGCGCTCGGCGCTCGGATCCTGAGGGGTCTTACGAACGTTGGACGACGGTCCATTGTCGGACACGGGGCGAAGACTCCAGACGCGGGGGGCCAAGCCGCGAGACAATCATGCCTCGCGACCCGGAAGGAACCAGCCTTTTCGGCTACTCCGCGTCGGTCTCTGCGGCGGCTTCCTCGGCGGGGCCCGCATCGGCGACCTGAGCGGCTGCCCGGGCGATGAGCTCCGCGCTCGTCTCGTCCGGCTCCACGGAGACCTTGATCCCCGCGTTGACGCCCTGGCCGAGCTTGATGCTCACGTCGAAGTCACCCAGCGTCTTGATCGGCTCGTGCAGCACGATGCGGCGGCGATCGACCTCGACCGAACGCTCCAGCAGCGCCGCGGCGATGTCGCGCGTCGTCACCGAACCGAACAGCTTGCGCTCGCCGGAGCAGCTGCGAACGAACACCACGCGGGCGAGCTCTTCGAGCTCCTTGCTGGCGGCGTTGGCAGCGTCCTCGAGGCGGGCACGCCGAGCGAGCATGGCGCGCTGAACGTGCGCGAGTTGCCTGGTGTTCCGGGCGTCAGCCCGCACTGCCAGCTGCCGAGGCAGCAGGAAGTTGCGCGCGTAGCCGTCCTTGACGTTCACCACGTCGCCCGCGTTGCCGAGGGCGTCGACTTCTTCTCGAAGGATGACCTTCATCTCTCATCTCCCGTTTCGGCCTCTGCCTCGTCGTCGAGCTTCCGCAAGTCGAACCAGGCATCGGTCAATCCCACCGCGGTGAACATCACCGGAGCGGACATCAAAAACACTGCCTGCGCGCCGATTCCGACCATCCGCATCAGCGGACTCAAACGCAGGCGGACGAACCACCAGTTGACGACCGCTACACCCTGCAAGGCGTACAGCACCCCCAACAGCACCAGAGAGGCCGCGGCGCTGTAAAGCAGCACCGTAGATGGGGGAATGAGCTCCCCGATCGGGCCTATCTGGAGGACCACCCCCGCCATCGCCGCCATCGTCAGCGGCAGAGCCAGGGCGGGAAGCCGCCAGGTGGTCAGGTCGTCGTCTTCGCTCTCACCTCCAACAAACCAACGCGCGTACATGACGTTCAGCCAGAAGCCGATGATCAGCAGAGAGCAGGCCAGCGCCGGGAAGAGGCGGACAATCCGTCCTTCCCATTCGTTCCGCAAACGCTGGAACGCTTCGGTGTCCCCGTCGCTCGGGGATCCTCCGGCTTCTGCCTCCATCGCTGCCCAGCGTCCATCGAACGCGTCAGCGACCTGATCGGCGACCAACCGCCCTGCACCTCCTTCGACCGCCAGGCCTGCCAGTCCAATGACTGCCAGACAGACGGCGATGTAGCCCGCGGCCGCCAATTCCAGCGCCCGCTGAGCGTTCTTGGTCCAGGCCAGGCAGCGCTCAAGGAGCACCGCCGGAACCCCGACCAACACCAGGAACTGCAACCCAATCCCCGCGCCGCCCGAGCCAGAGCCCGCCAGCGCGATGATGGCCGCGAAGACCGGCGCGGCGAGTGCCCCGATCACTACGGCCTGGACCGCCATTCCCACCCCGCGCCGCCTGCCGAGAATCAGCAGAGGAACGGGGGCGAGGAGCTTGAGCCCCTCGGGAGCCAGGAAGATCGCCGCCGCAAACACCCCGCTGACCGCAGCGGTCAGCCATGGGGGCGCCGGGGGCGGCAGAGCCTCCGGCCCGACCGGATCAGGCAGAAGCACCCGCGTCGTCCGCGGCCTCGGTGGCCGCGGCGGCGACACGAGCCGCCTCGCGCGTCGCCTCTTCTGCGATCCGGCCTTCGACCTCAACCCGCTCTTCGACCTTCACCGAGAGGAACCGCATGATGCGGTCGTCGATGCGCATGGTGCGCTCGAGCTCGGCGATGGCCTCGGGGTCCGACAGGAAGCTGAGCAGGACGTAGCGGCCCTTGCTGAACTTCTGGATGTCGTAGGCGAGCTTGCGCACGCCCCAGTCGTCGACCCGGAGCATCGTGCCCTTCTGGTCCTCGATCACTCCCGTGATCTTCTCCTGCACCTTGGTCGTCTCGTCGTCATCGACGTCGGGACGAACGATGTAGGTCAGTTCGTACTCTCTGGCGAACATGCCTTCTCCTACCTGCCACCGACGGGGCCAGCCCCGTTGTGGCGATTCATTGCCTCTTTGAAGCCGTCCGTCAGGACGGTCTCCACACAGTCGGCGGCCGCATCAACAATCGCGGGCACCGACGCGGATTGATCTGAAGTCCATCGCGCCAGGACCCAATCCGCAGGGTCCATCGGCCCGTCGGGACGGCCTACGCCGACCCGGACTCGCGCAAAATCTGCCCCGCCCATCTTCTTGACGAGGTCCCTCAGGCCGTTGTGGCCGCCGTGACCGCCTCCCCCTTTGACCTTCACCACCCCGAAGGGCAGGTCCAGGTCGTCGTGGATGACGACGACGTCCTCGCGGGCCAGCTTGTACCAACCGACCATCGGGCTGATTGAGTCGCCCGAGAGGTTCATCCAGGTCTGCGGGCAGGCCAGGACGGTTGATTCTCCGGCGACGTTCCCTTTCCCCAGAACCGCCTTGAAGCGCTTGTCCCGCAGGTTGATTCCGTGGCGGTCCGCCAGGCGGCGGACGACATCGAAGCCAACGTTGTGGCGGGTGCGTTCGTAGCGAGCGCCCGGGTTCCCGAGACCGACGACCAGCTGCACCTACTCCTCCGCGGCCTCCTCGGCCTCCTCGCCCTCGGCGAGCTCTTCGCTCTCCTCGCCGTCCTCGTCGTCGAGACCGCCACCACGACGGCCCATGCAGCTGACGGCGGTACCGTCGTGCTTGAACACGGCACGGCAGCCCTTGGGCATCGGCACCTCGCTCAGGAGGAGCCGGTCGTTGATCTCGAGCCCGCTGATGTCGATGACGATCGTCGCCGGGATGTCGGCGGGCTTGCAGGACACGAGGAGCTCGCGGTTCGGCTGGTTGATCAGGCCGCCGAGCTCGGCACCGGGGGCCTTGCCCTCGAGCCGAAGCTGCACGCGGATGACCACTTCGTCGGCCGGATCCACGCGAAGGAAGTCCGCGTGCAGGAGCGCGCGGCTGATCGGGTGCTTCTGCACGTCGCGCAGCAGCGCCAGGGGGATGTTGTCTCCGCCGTCGACGTCGATCGACACCGGCATGTTCCAGCCGAGGGAGCTCCTGCGGAGCTCGCGCAGCTGCTGCGGGTCGAGGGCCAACGAGGCGGTCTCGCCCGCGGCGCCGTAGGCGACGGCCGGGATGAGGCCTTCGCTGCGCAGCTTGCGGGCTGAGCCCTTGCCGGTACCGCCTCGGAGAGAGGCCTGGAGGGTCTGGGTCTGCATCATGTTCTCCTAATCACGTTGCGAGGGCTCGAAGAGACTGCTCACCGAGTCGCCCGTGTGGATCCGCCGAACCGCCTCACCGAGGAGAGGGCCGACAGAGACCACCTGAATCTTCTTGCAAGCGCGGGCGTTGTCCCGCAGGGGGATGCTGTCCGAGACGATGACCCGGTCCAGCACAGAGTTTGTGATGCGGTCCACCGCGGGGCCCGACAGGACCGGGTGGGTGGCAACCGCCGCGACCGCCGTAGCGCCCGCTCCCTTGACCGCCTCGGCCGCCTTGCAGAGCGTGCCAGCGGTGTCGACCATGTCGTCGACGATGACCGCGTAGCGGCCTTCCACGTCGCCGATGATGTTCATCTCGGCGATCTCGTTGGGGCGGTCGCGCCGCTTGTCGATCATGGCCAGGGGCGCGTTGATCATCTGGGCGTAGGCGCGGGCCCGCTGCACGCCGCCGGCGTCGGGCGAGACGACCACGGCGTCCTTGCCCTTGCACAGCCGCCGGACCTCCGGCATCAGCGCCGGGCTGGCGTAGAGGTTGTCCACCGGGATGTCGAAGAAGGCCTGAATCTGACCCGCGTGCAGGTCCAGCGTCAGCATCCGGTCCGCGCCCGCGACCTGGAGCAGGTCGGCCACCAGCTTGGCGCTGATGGGGGTGCGGGGGGTCACCTTGCGGTCCTGCCGGGCGTAGCCGTAGTACGGGAGCACGACGGTGACCCGGTCGGCCGAGGCCCGCTTCACGGCGTCCATGAGCACGAGCAGCTCCATGAGGTGCTCGTTCACGGGCGCGCAGGTGGACTGGACGAGGAACACGTCCCGTCCGCGAATGTTGTCCTGGATCTCGGAGTAGCACTCGCCGTCAGCGAAGCGCCTGAGGCGACGCCGTCCCAGGTCGACCCCCAGGGAGGCAGACAGACGAGCGGCGAAGTCCGGGTTGCTGTTCCCGGCGAGAATCTTCAACGGACCGTATTGCATCGCTCTTCTCGAGACGAGTTACGTGGACGCGACGCCGACTGGAATCACGGGCCCGCGGCCTTTTACAGAGCCAGGAGAAGAGGGTCAAGCGAGATTGGCTGGGGCGGGTGGATTCGAACCACCATCCTCGGTTCCAAAGACCGGAGTCCTACCCTTGGACGACGCCCCAATCAGGCCGTTCGCGCGGACGAATGTACGCTCCCCTTGCGGAGGTGTCGAACCGCGTCCTGCATTCCATCCAGGGTCAAAGGAAACATCGGAATGACCCGCCCGATGGCTGCGATCGTCTCGTGGCGCCAGAACCGTTCGGGCTCGGGATTCAGCCACACGCAGTCCTTGAAGGTCTGCTTGAAGTGATTGATCCAATCCAGCCCGCTGCGCTGGTTCTTCTCCCACAGCGACAGCACGCCACCGACCGCGGTCAGCTCCCACGGCGCCATGCAGGCGTCCCCGACGAACACGAACTTCGTGTCGGCCGGGTGCTTGCGGAACAGCTCGGCTGTCGGCACCGACTCGAGCCGCTCGATGCTCGTATAGACGCGTGAGTAGGGGCAGTTGTGGAAGAAGTAGTGGTCGAAGCTCTTCCAGTGGCCGATCTCGCTGGCGGCGGAGAAGAGGCGGTCGACCAGACGCGCGTAGGGGTCCATCGAGCCCCCCGCGTCCATCAACAGCGCGATGCGCACCGTGTTCTTGCGCTCCTTCTCGAACACCAACTCGATCTCGCCGCCCTGGTCGCAGGTCTTGTCGATCGTGGGATCGATGGCCAGCTCCTCAGGCCCCTCTTTGCCGAGGTGGCGCAGGGCGCGGAGCGCGACCTTGAACTGGCGTACGTCGATGGTGACGTCGGTGCGGTAGTTGCGGAAGCGTCGTTCGCCGGCGACCTGGACCGCCGAGCGGTTCCCGCCCGGGCCGCCGACGCGGATCCCCTGCGGGTTCTTGCCGCCATGCCCGAAAGGACTGCGGCCTCCGGTGCCGACCCAGCGGTTCCCGCCGTCGTGCCGCTCCTTCTGTTCGGCCAGAGTCTCCTCCAGCTTCTTGAGCAGCTCCTCGAGGCTCATCCCCGTCGCCTGGGCGAACGCTTCGGCGCTGATGTCCCCCTCCGGCACCGGATTCTCCAGCCACTCCAGGAGCGCATCCTTGATGTCGGGGAACTCCATCCCCTCGAAGACCTCGAGGAAGGCCTGATCGTAGCTGTCGAAGTGGGCCTCAGTGTGCACGCAGATCGCGCGACCGAGGCCGTACAGGGCGTTGTTGTCGGCGATCAGCCCCTTGCTCAGCGCCTGGTGAAGCGCGATCCACTCCTGCGTGCCTACGGGAACCCCGTGGCGGCGCAACGCGAAGAGGAAGTCCTGGAACATCAGGCCCAGGCTACGCGGCGCTTGGCGACTTCGAGGTCTTGTTCTTGCTTGAGGAGGGTCCCCAGGAACGGGATCGCTTTGGCGACGTCGGCGGCGGGCACGCCCCCCCGGATGAGCACGAAGAGCCAGTCGATCAGCTCCGAGGTCGACGGCTTCTTGCGCAGACCGTCGATGCCGCGGAGCTCGTAGAACTTCACGATCGCGGCTTCCAGCAGCTCGGTCTCCAGCGTCGGGAAGTGCACGTTCACGATCTGGCGCATCAGGTCGCGGCTGGGGAACGAGATGTAGTGGAAGACGCAGCGGCGCAGGAATGCGTCCGGCAGCTCCTTCTCGGCGTTGCTGCTGATCAGGACCACCGGCCGGTGCTTCGCCTCGACGGTCTTGTCGAGCTCGGGGATGTAGAAGTTCATCTGGTCCAGCTCGTGGAGCAGGTCGTTGGGGAACTCGATGTCCGCCTTGTCGATCTCGTCGATGAGCAGCACGCAGCGCTTCTCGGCGTCGAAGGACCGGCCCAGCGGCCCCAGCTTGATGTAGTGCGCGATGTCGCCCACGTCGCCGCCGCCGAACCGGCTGTCGTTGAGCCGCTGCACGACGTCGTAGTGGTACAGCCCCTGCTGCGCCTTCGTCGTCGACTTCACCTGCCAGCGGATGAGCTCCATGCCCAGCGCCTCGCTGATCGCGTGGGCCAGCAGCGTCTTGCCCGTGCCCGGCTCGCCCTTGACGAGCAGCGGGCGGCCCAACGCGATCGCCGCGTTCACGTCGCGGGTGAGCGCCTCTTCGGCGATGTATCGGTCGGTTCCAGCGAAGGCGTCGAAGGACAGCTCGGTCATGCGCGACAGAGTAAGTCGGTTGACTGAGGAGTCAATCAGTCGGCGCTAGAGGCCGGCGACACCCACCAGCCACAGGGACAGCGGCTCCCACCACGTGATCATCAGCAGGGCGATCGCCAGCAGCGCCAAGAACGGCAGTGTCGCCTTGAAGATCTCCGCCACGGGGCGGCGGAAGAAGGCGGAGCTGATGAACAGGTTGATGCCGAAGGGCGGGGTCGCGAACCCGAGCTCGAGGTTCACCACCATGATGATGCCGAGGTGGATGGGATCCACGCCGAAGCTGGTCGCGATCGGCAGCACCAGCGGGGTCATCACGACGATGGCGGAGAAGATGTCCATCACGCAGCCGACGATGAGCAGCAGCACGTTCAGCGCGATGAGGAAGCCGATCTTCGTGTCGATGTACGTCTGGATGAACGCGGTCGCCTGCTGGGGCACCTGCTCGGCCTTCAGGAACGCCGAAAACGCCAGCGCCATCAGCAGGATGATGAGGATCGAGCCGACCAACATCATCGTGTCGATGGCGATCTGGGGCAGCGCCTTGAGGTCGACCTCGCGGTGCAGCACGCACTCCACCACCAGGGCGTAGACGACCGCGAGCACCGACGCCTCGGCAGGGGTCACCAGGCCGGTGAAGATCACGGCCAGCAGCAGCGGGGGCAGCGCGAGGGCGAACAGGCCTTCCTTGGAGGCCTCCCCCAGCTCGGTCCAGCTGAACTCCTGGCGGGGGAGCTTCCAACCGCGGACGGCGCTGTAGATGGCAAGGAACCCGATGGTGATGACGCCCGGGATGATCCCGGCGATGAACAAGGAATTGACGTCCACCTCGGCGAAGACGCCGTAGATGATCAGCGGCAGGCTCGGCGGGGCGAGGATGCCGATGGCTCCGCAGGAGGTCAGCAGACCCAGCGCAAACGGCTTGCCGTAGTCCTTCTCCAGGCTCGGGGCGAGCATGCCGCCGATGGCGATGATCGTGACCGCCGAGCTGCCCGACAGCGCGGCAAAGAACGCACACGCGAGGATGGTCGACATCGCGATGCCGCCGGGAAGCCAGCCCATCGCGGCCCGCATCACGCGGACGAGGCGTCGGCTGATCCCGCCGTAGGTCATGATCGCGCCGGCGAGCGTGAACAGCGGGATCGCCAGGAGCACCGGGCTGTTGGTCAGCTCGACCATCTCGAGGATGACCTGGGTGCCGCCGCTGACGCCGTAGTCGTCCAGCCTCAGGCCGAAGCCCTGGATGTAGGCGAAGCCGAGCAGCCCGACGACCCCGAGCGTGACGAACAACGCCTCGCCCAGCAGCGCCAGGAGTAGGAAGATCGCGGGCAGCAGCCCGGCCCAGCCGAACTTGACCCAGAGCGCCCCGCCCAGCGCCAACACGCCCAGGAGCTGGGGGGCGACCGCGACCCAGTTGGTCTCCTCGGCGAACCGTTCCTTCATAGTGAGGGAGGCTTCCATCAGTAGAGCCTCCCCTCGGTGTCCGGTCCCGCGAGGTAGTCCAGCTCGCCGGTGACGATTCCGTGGGCGTCCTCCGCGCTGAGCACGAACATGCGCCAGGCGATGACGACCAGCGAGATCGGGATGATCACCTGCGCCATCCAGACGGGGATCTGGAGGATCGCGGAGGTGTCTCCGAACTCCCTCTGCATCTCGATGTAGGCCTTGGCGACCCACGCCAGGTACCCGGTCAGAAGCAGACCGATGGTCTGCACGACGATGTTGAAGCCGGCCTTGGCCTTGGGCGCGAGGCTGCGATCGATCAGGTCGATCGTGATGTGGCGCCGCTCCGCGGTGGCCAATGACGCGCCCACGAACGCGATCCAGAGCATCAGCGTACGGACCACCTCGTGGCCCCAGGGGAAGCCGCCGTGCCCCACCACCCGAAGGATGATCTGGGCCAGCGGAAGCAGCACGATCGCCGCCACCATCACCAGCAGGACGAGCTTCTCTATCGCCGCGACCACGCGGTCGACGGCCTGGAGCTTCTTCACCATGGTTTCAGCCGTTCGGTAGAGGTCTGGGTCAGTGGGAGGCGCGGTAGGTCTCGAGGGCGCCGTACGTCTTGTCCAGCAGGGCCTGCGGGAAGGCCCCCCGCTTGACCATCTCGGCATGAGACGGCCACGCCGCCTTCTTGAACGCGGCCCGCTCCTCGGGGGTCCACTCGTAGACCTCGATGCCGTTCTCCTTGAAGCCCTCGAACAGCTCGGGGTCCAGGCCCCGCACCGCGTCGCGCACTTCCTTGGTCATATCGTCCGCGTATCCGTCGACCATGGTCTGCAGGTCGGGGGGGAGGGTGTCCCAGAAACGCTGGCTGAACACCACCGCGGCGGGCTGGTAGCTGTGGTCGCTGTCAGCCCAGTGGGTGGTGTAGGCGAACCACTGCGCGGCGGTGGAGAAGACCGGGGAGCCGGAGTAGCTGTCCACAAGGCCGGT
>PVBE012711460.1_pt1 | contig 10258 bp, 12 predicted proteins | sample 1631181 | NCBI WGS metagenome assembly PVBE01 (sample SAMN08397723, study PRJNA350692) | Marine metagenome, whole genome shotgun sequencing project. | isolation source: water | place: Pacific Ocean | collected 2012-04 | reverse complement strand
TCCTTCGGAGCCTCCGGGATGACCGCCAAATTTTGATGGGACTACTTGGCGCTGCTAGCCCCGAAATAAGCGCATCTGGCCTACTGCGGCTTCCTCATTTATTTCAGGGCTAGCGCGGGGCGCCCAGGTGCAGGATGGTCCCCACGTAACCCACCACAATGACGTCGCCTCCGTCGCTGCCGGCCACTGCCCTGAGGTTTCGCATGGTCCCCATCACCTGCGGATGGTTGCCTGTACGGCCACGGTCTTGCCCGGTCGTACGCGCACGGTCTTTCTCAACACCACTGCGCCGTTCTGACGAATCTCCAGGCGGTGTCGGCCCGACTTCACCTTGAGGAGCTTCAGGGGGGTTTGCCCGCGGGCCACGCCGTCGAGGTAGACAGTGCCAACAGCAGGGGTGCCGTCGGCGAGGACCAGCCCGACCTTGACTGTCCCTGGCCGGGGCGGCAGGCGGCGAGGAGGGGGGCTCTTGCGCAGGTCGACCGAGCTCGTGTCCGGGGCCGTTGGCGAAATGCTATCCATGGCGGCGTCTTGGGATGCGCCGTGGTCCCGGGGCGTCGGAGGCAGATCCCTGGCGACTCGAGCACCCATCCCCGGGCCGTCAGGCGTGGCCGTGAGGGAGACAGGGGGATCAGTTGATCCGTTCTGGCTGAAGAACAGACCCAGCGCCACGCCCAACCCCGCGATGACCGCCACGGCCGCCACCATGGTGGCCTTCGAGGTCCTCCCGACCTTCGCGGTGGTGCGTCCCTCCACCTCTCCCACGGTGGCCGACAGCGTGGACCGGGCGGCCGTGGGCGCGGTGGCAGGAGAGGGGGCCTCGGTGCCAGAGTCGCACGGCGCGGTGGCGCCGAAGGGGTCGAAGGAGTCGAAGGGCTGCTCCACCCCGTGCACCTTGAACTCGGACTCCTCCCAGCCCACGGCCTCGGCCAGCGCTCCCCAGAACTCGGCCATGGACTCGTAGCGCTTTTGGGGGTCCTTGCGCAGGGCGCGCCGGATCACCGCGTCGAGGGGCTTGGGCAGCTCTGGGCGCGTTGACCTCACGTCCGGTGGCGGCTCCTTGAGGATCTTCAGCAACAGGCCGGTGAGGGTCTGGCCGGTAAACGGCGGGCGGCCGGTGAGCATCTCGAAGAGGATGACCCCCATGGCGTACACATCCACCCGCAGGTCGACATCGGCGCTGTGCTCCTCCACCTGCTCGGGGGCCATGTACAGCGGGGTGCCCATCAGCTGGTGGGGCTTGGTCAGCTTGCTCTGGGCGCTGAGCACCTTGGAGATGCCGAAGTCCACCACCTTGACGAAGTCCCGGCGGTCCTCCCCGCTGGAGAGGAAGATGTTGGGGGGCTTCAGATCACGGTGGATGATGCCCCGGGCATGGGCCGAGCCCAGGGCCGAGGCGGCGTCCTTGAAGATCGCCACCGCCAACCCCAGGTCCATGGGGCCTCGCCGCTTTATTCGGGACGCCAGGTCCTCCCCCTCGAGCAGCTCCATGATGATGTACGGCTCGGCGTGTTTGGTGAAGTTGAAGTCCATCACCTCAACGATGTGGGGGTGCCCCAGGGCGCTGGTGACCTCGGCCTCGCGCCGGAAGCGGGCCAGCGACTCCGAGTCCTCGGTGACTTCGGTGGTCAGCATCTTGACCGCGAAGCGCCGGAAAAGGCGCTGGTGGGAGGCCTCGTACACTGCCCCCATTCCACCTTGTCCCAGCAGCCTCTCGATGCGGTAGGTGTCCTGGAGGGTACGGCCGATGAATTGGTCTTGGTCGCCCATGAGAAGTGCAGTCAGTATAGCGCTGGGAACATCAGAGAGTCTCGTTTGTGCAATGGGAGACGCTGGCACCATCCTGCGTCTGGGCGCCAGATAGAGCTACTTCTTCGTGGGCGCATTGCAGACGGTCGGGCCGATCATGGCCCCGGTGATCTTGACCTGGGCGCCGTGGTGGCCGGTCTTGTTGAAGACGCCCTCGCCGATGGCGAACTGGCCAAGCTTGGCCAGCTTGCGAAAGTCCACCACGCCGTCAACCACCTTGAGGTTGAGCACCTTGCCCTTGGGCCCGCGCAGCCCGAGCCAGCAGCCCATGCCGGGGCAGATGCCGGTCACGGTCCCGGCGATGCGCACCTTCTTACCCTCATGGGCGTCGGGGGCGGAGAGGATATCCACCTGGGCCATTATCTCTCCGTCGGTGAGGCCGGCGAGCACCTTGGTCCCCTTGGTCCGCGCCTCGGCGGTGAGGGCGTCACGGTCGGCGCAGTCGACGGCCCCTCCTGCCTGCTTCTCGGGGGCTGCCGGCTTGGCGGGCGGGGCAGGCGTCTCCTTCTTGGGGGCGGACGACAGCGCAGGCGGCGGCGAAGCTGGCGGTGCCGGCGGCGGGGCCTGCTCCTTCTTGCACCCGGCCATGGAGAATAGACAGGTTAAAGCCATAACAGCGGTTAGCGTCCTGATGGGATACATGGTGCTCACCTCGGTTGATGCTTGTGGAAAAAACAACGCGGATAGTACGCCTGATCGAGCAAGGGCTCCAGATGGAACGACCGGCAGGCTATCGATACGGGTGCCTCCCTGAGGTCCTGGTCCAGGCCCACTGGCCGCTACTTTCCGCAGCGGTGGAGTATCAGGCCGGCTTCTCCCACAGCGAACACGTCGGTGGGGCCGGTACCCCAGATCATGGTGAGCAGGGATTTGGTGCCCGGATCCATCTGGGTCCAGGCCTTACCGTCGTGGTGCAGGATAACGCCCCTGCCCACCACATTGCTGGAGTTGCTCGAGTTTTGCCCCAGCCGTTCCTGCAACTCCACCACCAACTCTGTCAGCCGTAGGATCTCAGCCTTCATGATCACGACCAACTCGTCCCGCTCACGCAGCTTATCTTGCAGGTCGTGGATTATTGCCGTCGGGTCTTGCACTTTCTTTGGTGCAACACACTTTTTTCTGTTTGTCGATCCCTCTCCGCAGCTGATCGGAATGATCAGGGAATTCCAGGGTCAGCCGCCTCCCTGCCAAAACTCGCTACCCCCCTGAACAGTTACGGCCTTGACACCTGACCCGTGGGGCTTGCTACCCTTGAGCCAGACCGTTGGACCGCCATCACATCAACTCATCTGCAGCACGGCCCGCGCGCCATCTCCTTACAAGGGGGAGGCTGCCTCCCTCCATGCGGGCGGTGGTGGTCATCATTGTCCTGCTGTGGTCCGTCCCCTCCCACGGGGAATCGAACGCAACGCGGCTCACCAAGGAGGCGGTCAGGGAGTACGCCAAGGCCAACTTCGAGGCCTCGATCAAGCTCCTGCGGGAGGCGGTCGCCCTGACCAGGGATGCCTCCCTCCTGTCACGGATCAACCTCTACCTGGGGTGCAACCACCTGGAGCTGGGGGAGGAGATGAAGGCCGACTGGCGGCTCATCCGTGCGCTGCTCAAAGACCCGGGCCTGACACCGGCCCCGGCCACCTTCAAGGCCAACATCCGGGCCAGGTTCAACGGGATCAAGCGCTCCCGATTTGGGATCGCGACGTTCTCTTCCCGGCCCCGGGGGGCCGAGGTGCTCGTGGCAGGTCGAAGCCTGGGGCGCACACCGTTGGCGGGGCTCGCCGTGATCCCGGGCGTTCACCGGCTGGAGGTGCGCAAAAAGGGCCACGTCCCGTGGGTCACGCGCTGGTCCGTGGCGCACGGCCAGGAGGACCGCTTCGAGGTGACCCTGGCGCCGCACGGGCAGGGCCGACGGGGCGCCCCCCGGACCCGGGCCGACCGCAAGCTGCTCCGGCGAGGCAAGCTGTGCAGCGTCAACGGCTGGTGCTGGGAGAACCCGCTCCCCATGGGCCCCAGCTATTTGAACGATGTCTGGGGCAGCGGCCCCTCGGACGTCTACGTGGTCGGGAGCGGGGGGACCCTGGCGCACTACGACGGCACGACCTGGGTCTCCCCGGGAGTGCCCGTGGGATCTCGGGTGGACCTCAACGGCGTCTGGGGCACCTCCCCATCTGATCTGTTCGTGGTGGGGAGCCGCGGCGCGGTGGCGCGCTATGACGGCAGGCGGTGGGCTCGGATGAAAAACTCCGGCACCGGGGCGGACCTGCTGGATGTCTGGGGCAGCTCTGACAGCAACGTCTTCGCCGTGGGCGGTCACGGGGCCATCATCCATTTCGACGGCAAGGCCTGGAGCAAGATGCGATCCGGGACCAGCGCTCCCCTGGTGAGCGTCTGGGGATCGGGGGCGTCCAGCGTGTTCGCGGTCGGTGAGCCGGCCGCCGTGTTCTCCTATGACGGAGGGAGCTGGCGACAGGCGCTGCTCCCGGTGGGCGGTCCCCGGTGGCTCACCCATGTCTGGGGCACCGGCCCTGGCAACGTCTTCGTCGTGGGGCTGGCGCGGTCCGGCGGCTTCCTGCGCCACGACGGCAAGGGCTGGAACAAGATGCGGTCCGCGCTCAAGACCTTCCACCCGTCGCGGCCAGTGAAGGTGCGCAGCGTCTGGGGCAGCGGACCGACCGATGTCAGGGCCATGACGAACCGCGGCAGACTGGGCCGCCTCGTGGCGGGGAAGTGGATCCAGGGGGCGAGCCTCCCGTCCGGGATCTATCGCCAGATGTGGGGAGCCAGCGCCACGGACATCTTCGTGGTGGGGCGCAGCGGCCTGGTGCTGCGCCTCCAGGGGCAGCACGTCAACCGGCTGTCTCCGACCCGGGTGCTGGCCCGTGATGGGATCAAGGACCTGTGGGTTCACCGGCCCGATCAGATCTATGCCGTGACCGGCTCGGGGGCCCTGCTGCGCCATGACGGCAAGCGGTGGACCTTCGCCGCCGCGCCGCCGCCGAGGAAGGTGTACTACCACAGCATCTGGGGTACGGGGCCGAGCAACATTTTGGTCAGCGGCATGGGCTCCACTCTGTTCCGCTTCGACGGTCGGCGATGGAGCCGCATCCGACTACCTTTCCGGTCCAGGGCCAAACCGCCGAGCCGTCTGGTCAGCCATATCTGGGGAACCGGCGCCAGCGACATCTATGCGGCGGAGACCCTCGGGATCATCCGCTTCAACGGCAAGCGCTGGAGACAGATGCGGGTGAGGCCGTCCAGAAAGAGGTGGGAACTGCTTGGGATCTGGGGCAGCAACAGGCGGCATATCTTTGCCGTCGGCAGGGACTGCGCCATCCTGCGCTACAGGCGCACGGTGTGGAGACCCATGGCCTGCCCCACCCCAAAGATCGACCTCAGGAGTGTCTGGGGCAGCGGCGCCACGGACGTGTTCGCCGTGGGAGACAGGGGCACCATCCTGCATTTCGACGGCAAGCGATGGCAGGCCATGAGCTCGCACACCCGCGTCAGGCTGGACGCCGTCTGGGGGACCGGCCCGAAGAACGTGTACGCCGTGGGCGGCAAGGGGACCATCCTGGTTTACAACGGAAAGGACTGGAGGAGGATGTGCTCGGGGACGGTGCGACACCTGCTCGGCGTCTCCGGCAGCGGCGCCGGCGACGTCCACGCGGTGGGCGAACACGGCACCATCCTGCACAGAGGAACGTCACGCACCCGGTAACCGCAGAGCACGCCTCGAGGGTGGACAAGCCTGGCGACGGGAGGTTTACCTGATCGGTCTCCTCTAGCTGTCCTTTGGCGCCCGCAGCGTCTCCCGCACGCGGTTTGGCTGGATCAGCTCGTCGCCGTTGGGCAGTCCCCCGGCCGGCTCCGCGCTGCGGCAGGCGTCGACGATGGTCGCCATGAGCACGTCCCGGGCCAGCACGCCCACACCCTTTACTATGTTGATATCGATATACCTGAAGATGAAGTTTGGTACATACCTGAATTTAAACATATGTATGCTCCAAGAACTGAATCAAACACAAATTATTTTCAAGTTGCTTATGTAGATGACTTTGTAGATAGAGATAATTTACCTCAATATATGTTAGAAGTTTGGTCTAAAAATTTAGATAGACCATCAGATGAACAAATGAAAGTAGACACTTGGGTTATGCAATATGATAAAGGCCCTTGTTTTTTTTAACCCTTTATCGGCCTTCGCGACAAGGAGAAGGGACATGTCGAAGAACCAACGGACGCTGGTGAGCGTCGTGCTGCTGGCGCTGCTGGCGCCGGCGGCGGGGTGCGACCTCGAGAAGGCGCAGGCCGACGACACGCCGTCGCTGGCCAGCCTCGCCGGGAAGCTGAAGACCTACGATTTTTCGCCGGGCAAGACCCCCCGGACGCTGAAGCGGCTGGGAAAGCTGTCGGCGGCGCTCGAGGGCCAGGCGGCGCACCGGGCCAACCGGCTGCTGTTCAAGACCTACATGGACTGGATCGCCTACGCCGTGACCGATCAGCGAAGGCCGGGAGACAAGGTTTCCGCGATGGTGGAGACTACCGAGGGGCGCCGTCAATCCTGCTGATCCTGAGTGGCGAGACTGCGGTAGAGCGTGGCTCGGTGCACGCCGAGTTGCTCGGCGACCTGCCGAGCTGACAGCCTGGGATTTGCCATCAGGGTGCACGCTATCTCGATCTGCTCTGGCCCCAGTGCCCTGGGCCGGCCGAGTTTCACGCCGCGATCACGAGCCGCTGCCAGCCCAGCCATGGTCCTCTCTCGGACAAGGTCGCGTTCAAACTCAGCCAGCGCCGCGAAGACGTGGAAGGTGAGCTTGCCCGTCGGCGTGGTGGTGTCGATGGATTCGTGCAACGAGCGCAGCCCCACGCCCTCGTCTTTGAGCGTGGTGACGATCGCGATCAGGTCTCGCAGCGACCGACCAAGCCGGTCCAGCTTCCAGACCATTACCACGTCACCCGGCCGGACGTACTCAAGCAGTTCCTCGCGGCCGGGCAGGTGAGCGCCGACGCCGGAGACCTTCTCGTCGAAGATCTTGTCGCAGCCCACGGTCAATAGCGCGTCGTACTGCATGCGCAGCTTCTGGTCCTCAGTCGATACCCTGGCATAGCCGATCAGCATCCGGTGTCCTCCTCGATAGTGTGTTGCAGAAAGGTCAGCATCGGCGACTTGTGCGACACCGAATATCGCGACCGACTTTTGCGACAGCAAACGGAGGTTGGTGCCTGTGTTTCAACGGCGTTGGCGCGGTGTCGCAATAACGCTCGTTTGTGCGACAGGTCAGGAGAGGGACTTGGCGTAGGCGGCGGGCGTGATCTCGGCGGCGCTCAGACCATAGACATCGCGGTGGGTCCCCAAGCGCCGGAAGGCCCAGCCGAGGTACGCCAACGGGTCCACGCCGAGCGCACGGCAGGTCGCCACGATCCCCAGCAGCGTGGCTGCCCGGTGTGCCCCTTCGGTGCTGCCGGCGAAGAGGCTGTTGAGCCGCATCTTGGCCACCTGCTGGTACTCGCGCTCGGAGGCGGAGTTGTCGATGGGGATGTAGGGATGGTCCACGAAACGGAAGAGCGCGTCCCAGTGATTCCGGTAGTAGCGGATCACCGCCGCCAGAGGATCGGCCGGCGTCAGAGACGGCTCCACTGCGTCCATCCACGCCACGAGCTTTGCGGCCAGCGGTGGGATCTTCTTCTGGCGCCACCGCCTGAGCTTGTCGCCAGTCAGGCCGCGCTTTTGAGCTTCGGCCTCTGCAACGTAGATGGAGGAGATGAAGGCCCCTCCCTCGGCGGCCAGCACCGGCTGCGCCGTCTCGGCGTCCCGAAGCTTGCGGCGTCCGTGCGCATTACACCCTGCCTCGAGCACGCGGCCGCTTGCGAATACGGCGTTGTGCCGGTGCTCGGCATCGGCCACGAGCACCCCGGAAAACGACGACAGCTTCTGCGCCAGGACCTCGGCGCCCTTGTGCGGCTCGTACTGGAAGACCACCCGGTCGTCGCGCCGGTAGACCTCGAGGTGGCCGTTGTGCGTGCCGGGTAGCTTGGGGATCAGCACCTTGAGGCCGGTGGCGTCGGTGGCCATCCAGTCTCCGGCGAGGAGCTGTTTCCAGTGCTCGCCGTCCACCCCGCCAAGCAGGTCCGCGGCCCGCTCGATCTGGGTCACCAGGTAGCTCATGGCCAGCTTGATGCCCCGCGAGGCCAGGTCGCGCCGCAGCCGGTCCAGCGGCGCGAGCATCACAAACTTCTGGTGCACCAGCCACGCCAGCCACTCGCAGGTGGCCTTGGACCTGGCAAACGGAGCCGGCAGCGAGCGGGCCGTGGTCCGCTTGCCGCACTGGCGGCAGCAGCCGGTCTTGCGCGTTACGACCCGCCGTCGCATGTGCTCCTTGACCACGTGCAGCTTGACCTCGACGACCTCGTCGACCAGCTCGAAGTCAGAGCAGCCGCAGCTACAGCTGTCAGGCGTGACCGTGTGCTCCTCGGCCTCGAGGTGGTCGGGCACCGGCTTGCGGCCCGTGGGCTTTTGCTTCTTCTTTGCCTTCTTCTTCTTCTTTGGCGCCTTCGGTGGCTTCGGCCGATCCTTGAACGCCTTCTTGGCGCCCTCGTCCAGCGACGGCGGCGGCTCCGGAGCCTTTGCCGTGGTTTTCCTGGTGCCGCCCTTCTTGCGCAGGGCGATGGCCAGTAGCTCGGTGATACGGTCGTTGCCCTGGGCTACCAGATCGGCGAGCCGCCCGACCTCGGCCGTCAACGCCGTGATTTGAGCGTTGGCCGTGTCGAGCTGGAGGCGCAGCTTCTCATTTTCGCGCAGCGCCTCAAGCTCTCGCCGTGTAGAAGGAACGACCATGCCGATAATGGATCACAGACGATCAGCTCAGTCGATCGAGAAATGTAATCTTTTTCTACGCGGCCTTGTCTCGGCGATACCAGCGGCGCCGCTTGGCGCTTAGCTCAATACCTGACAGCAGCGACGACAGCATGGCCGCATCAACCACCACGCGGTCCTGGCCCTCTTGCACGGAAGGCAGCTCGAACGTGCCAACCTCGAGCCTTTTTGCGAACAGACAAAATCCAGAGCCATCAAAGAAAATCGCCTTACACAGCTTTCGCCGGCGGTTGAAGAAGAGGTAGAGGTTTCCGTCGGTCGGGTCCAACCCCAGGCGGCGAACAGCCCCGGCCAGCGCGTCGAACGAGCCGCGCATGTCCACCGGCTTGATGCCGACGAAGATGCGCATGCCCGAGCCGAAACTCAGCATGCAGCCATGGCTCTCAGCAGCCGGGTGAGGACGGCTTCATCGAAGTGCTCATCGACCTCCACGGACAGCGGGCCGCACCGGATCAGATAGCGGCTCGTTGACCGACTCGCCGCCGGGACCAACTCCACCATACCGCTCGCCTTCTCTTCGGGCTCGACCTGTCTGGCTCCTGGGTGCTTGTAACCGCCGTCGAGTTTCCGGGTCCACGCGAGCAGTGATCGTCCATCGACCCCGTGTTTGCGGGCCCACTCGACGCTGGTAACACCCGCCGATTCAGCCTGTGCCAGGCACCACCGCGCATCCTGCTCATCTCGAATCTTTCGCTTTGCCACCGCAGCCTCCTTCTCGGAGACGCGACGATCTCATGCTCGCTGGAGGAGGTCACCAGGGCTTCGCTGATGGGTCACTCTGCCCGGCCTCCGAACCCCACGCGAGCACCATCGATGGAGCGACGATCGGACCACCGGCCGGGGGTACGCCCCAACGCCAGGGCCGTCCCCGCACCACGGTCTCGCGCCCTCCTGCAGCTTTTTTTCGCGACCCACCGCAACAACTCACACCACTCCGTGTTTGTACCTCCACAACGAGGCGCACGTCGCGCCCGAGGAGGTCCCATGAAGATCAAGACGAAGGTGAAAGCCGGAGGCGGCCTGCTGTGGCTCGTACTGGAAGACCACCCGGTCGGCAACTGATGATCCCCGACTGCCCGGCGTCGTGTTGCGGACAGGAGGATGGCCCGGGCGTCGCCTCCCTCAACGAAAGGAGGCGTTTCATGAAGGTCAAGACGAAGGTCAAGGCCGGCGGCGGATTGTTACAGTTCCTCAACGACACATAGTCTATCCCGGTGTCGCAACGCTGCCCCCGGGGCCCGAGGTCACCGTGCCGTATCTCAGTCTCCGGGGGCAGCCTCCCACTGGATGACGTACTCATGGTCCCGGATCAACGGCAACCTCTCGCCGTCGTCCATGAGCAGGTCCACCACGGGCACCTGGACCAACGGCTGGGTCGAGGGGAGGTAGACCCGATCGATGTGCACCACCGCCTCGGGCCCGGAAAAGTCCGCGGCGCCCACCTGCCCCCCGAAGTGGTCGCTGCGCCCGAAGGCGATGTGCAGCCCGAGCTTTTCGTCAAGCAGCAGGTCGCCCGACGGCGCCAGGCCGAAGTCGGCGAGCACGCCGAGGCCCAGCTCGGCCATGTTGCCGTACGCC
>PVBE012626819.1_pt1 | contig 10258 bp, 10 predicted proteins | sample 1631181 | NCBI WGS metagenome assembly PVBE01 (sample SAMN08397723, study PRJNA350692) | Marine metagenome, whole genome shotgun sequencing project. | isolation source: water | place: Pacific Ocean | collected 2012-04 | reverse complement strand
GGCATGCGCACCGGAATTTCCATCACAGTTGGCTCTTCCGACCGGCTTCGTCTTGAAGGAATGGTCAGGGAGCGCAACGCGGCCCAATCATCGCGCGCCCGACCGTGTGATTCTTCTTCGCCATTTTGCCCTCCTTCAAGCCAACCCAATCCTAACATCCGGGCTGGACCAGTTTTCGGGGGGCAGGCCACAGGGACCTTGGGCGTGTAGTCCCACTACACGCTACGCCCACCTCCTACCCTCGGATCAAAATGGCTCCGCCAGAATGCGTAAAGCAACCCGGAACATGCTCTAGTGTGATGATTCTGAAGTTCGGCGCGCCTCGCGTGCCGAAATTCGGGATCTGAATCACACTAGAAATAATGATTAGTGCCCTGCCTTTCCATGCATGATGGGGCCATGAGCGGCACCTTTGTCGATCCCGCCTCCTTCCGCGACCCGGCCGGCCGTGTGCTGAAACGCGACGGCCGTATTTTCCGCACGGTAACGGCGGCGGGAAGCAAGGATTACGAATCAGTGCGGGCCAGCGGGCTGATCGACGATTTGGCCGCAGCCGGGCTGGTGCTGCCGCTTGGCGAAGTCGACCCGGCCGCCGCGGGCCACCCGGAAGGCGCGCGCTACGTGCTCGAAAGCGAAGCGCTGGCACTGGTTTCCTACCCTTACGAATGGTGCTTTGGCGCCCTCAAGGCGGCGGCACTGTTGCATCTCGAGGTGCACCTGAAGGCGCTCGAGCGCGATGTCACGCTGATCGATGCCTCGGCCTACAACGTGCAATTTCGCGGCGCCCGGCCGGTCTTCATCGACCACCTCTCGTTCCGGCCCTATGAGGACGGCGCGCTGTGGCAGGGCCATCGTCAGTTTTGTGAGCAGTTCCTCAATCCGCTGTTGCTCGGCGCCCTGGCCGGGGTGCCGCACAACGCCTGGCTGCGCGGCCGGCTGGAGGGCATTCCGGCCGGCCAGTTGAGCCGCCTGCTGCCCTGGCGGGCCAAGTTCTCACGCCACGTCCTGGCCCACGTCGTGCTGCCCGCCCGCTTCGAGCAAAGTGCCGGCAAAAGCCGCAGCCTCGACACCAGCGCCCTGGCGACCGCCAAGCTGCCGCGCGCCTCCCTGGTCAAAATGCTGCGGGGATTGCAAACCTGGATAGCCGGCCTGGAACCAGTCGCCGGCCCCTCGGTGTGGCGCGATTATGGCCAAAACCACAGCTATTCGAACGTCGGCGAGGACTTCAAGCGGACCTTCGTCCGTGATTTTTTGACCGCCACGCAGCCGGCCCTGCTGTGGGACCTGGGCTGCAATACCGGCGACTACGCGGCCTTGGCCTTGGCATCCGGGGCCGCTGGCGTAATCGGCTGCGACAGTGACCTGGGCAGCGTCGAGGCCGCCTTCGCCCGGGCCCGGGCCGAGGATCTCAACTTCCTGCCGCTGCTGGTCGACGCCGCCGACCCCAGCCCCAGCCAGGGCTGGGCCGGGGCCGAACGGCCGGACTTGCGAAGCCGGGTCACGGCCCAGGCCCTGCTGGCCTTGGCCCTGGTGCACCACCTGGCGATCGGGCGCAACGTGCCGCTCGATGCCGTGGTCGATTGGCTGGTCGGTCTGGCACCGGCCGGAATCATAGAATTCGTGCCCAAGCAGGACCCCATGGTGGGCAAGCTGCTGGCGCTGCGAGCCGACATCTTCAGCGACTACCACGAAGAGGCGTTCCTCAGCGCCCTGGCAGCCAAAGCCCGCATCGTGCGTTCCGACCTGGTGCCCGATTCGTCGCGCCGCCTGGTCTGGTTCGAGCGTTCGTGAGGGGACGCGCTTGCCTCCGGCCTCGACCTTGCCCTACTCCGGCAGCCCCAGCCGGCGCAAAATCGCCAGCCTTTTTTGCCGCGCCGCCTGATCACTGCCCAACGATTGCCGGCCATAGCGTGCCAACGTGATCTCGGCGTCGGTCTCGACGGCTTTGGCGATCTCGGCCCGCGCCGCCTTGCCCCGGCCCAAGGCGTCGAACGCCAGGGCCCGTCCGACATAAGCATGGGCGGCGTGGTTTGGCGCCGGCTGGCGGTCGAGGAACTTCTCCAGCACCCCCAGCGCCTGCTCCGGCTGCCCGACTTCGAGGTAAGCGAGACCCAACACCTCGAGAAACCAGGCCGCGTAATAGGGGCTGAGACGCATCGCCCGCTTGAGCTTCGCGATGGCTTCCTGCGGCCGGCCGACGCTTTGCAGGATCATACCCAGAAGGGCCGTGCTGGTGGCATGGTTGGGGCTGAGCGCGACGGCTTTTTCGACCGCCGCCACGGCCTCGTCGTGATGCCTCAGCACGAGATGTATGGTGCCCTGCAGGGCATAGACCTCGGGCAAGGCAGGGTCGAGGGCCTGGGCCTGGGCGGTCAAAACCGCGGCCTGCTGGATCGCCTTTTTGGGCTCTTCGCTCCAGTGTTGAAAGGCCTCGTTCCAATGGGTCGAGGCCAGCATGGCGTGGGCCAGGGCGTAGCCCGGATCGGCCGCGATGGCGCGCTGGAACAATTTGCGCGCCGTCGCGTTGTCGGCCTTGTTGGAGCGGTGGATGAGCGCCACACCCTGGCTCAGAAGGTTCCAGGCCTCGATGCTGTGGGTCTGTTTTCGTTGCAGGCGCGCTTCCTCGCCCTCGGTAAGATTTACCCGCATGGCGACGACGATGCGATCGGTGATCTCGTCCTGCAGCCCGAAAAAACCCTCGCCCATCACTCCGACCGGTCGTCATCCGCAGCCTGTGGGGTTTCCCGAGGTTTGCGCGAAAACAGCCCCTTTATCTGTCCCCAATAGAGACGCAGTATCACCAAGCCGCCGCCGACGCCGCCCAACAAAACCTGCAGGATGATGCTGCCGGTGCCGGGATCGAGGTAGGCCCAAGCCGGCGAGGGCAACAACACCAGGGCGAGCAGCAGGCCAGCCGCCCCAGCCAGTCCGACAGGCCGCCTTGGCTCACTGATCCTGCTCGGCAATCTAGGCATGCTGTCTCCCTCGACCCACCCCACCGGTCTGGCCCCGGCATCCTTCGGATGCGACGCGAGTTTAGCCCAATGTGTGGCGCCTTTGTTAATTGGCAGTGCCGTTTGGGCAGTAGAGCGGTTTTGTTCCTGATGGCGCTATGAGCGGCGTCACAGTCGCCCCTGTTTCGTTGCCTGGTTCGGGCCACGGGGCGAGCCCGGGCTTCTCCCCGGTCGGCCTCATCGCGATGCCAGGAACCGTCTCGGAGGAGGAAGGAGCGCTTGACAAGGAAGTGCTTGTGTGGCGCATCTGCTGGTAATCTCGATAGTGTGAGCAATGCCGATTTACATGATGGCTTGTGCCCAGCAGTTGCCGCCCAACATCAGATCGACGGACTAAGTCGTGCCTTATGATCAACCTAAAGGGTCCGTGATGAAATTCACACTGGCCGACAAAAACCGACGATGAACGACACAAAGCGGCGAATTCATGATGAGCTCGGCGCCTGGCTTGCCGCCCCGACGATGCTCGTCGTGCCGATTATTGTCTATCTCAAATTCAACGGCTACCCGCTATACGCTGCCGAAGCGCTATTGGCCGTCGGGACGTTTTTGGCGGCCGGTTTCGTTTTGTCGCTGGGCGGACGCTTGGTCTGGTTGCCGGTTCGTGTGGTGATCATGACCCTCACATCCTTCGCCATCTTGAACCTGGTTATTCTCGGTGCCGGGTCGCAAGATTCCGAAGCGACGATCGAGGTACTCGCAGGCGTGGTCGGGCACGGCTTCGTCGCACTTGCCTCAATGGTCGTCATAATAGGATTGTTTTTTTTTGGGCGCGCTTTCGTTTCGCCTACATCGTCTGCGCGGTGGTATTCGGCATCATGGGGTTATCCACCGCCCTGACTCCTGCGAACAGGGTTCATGAAACGACCCGGGTCACCAAGAAAGAGGTGGCGATCGACCAAAGCCTTCCGCCTATCCTTCATATTGTCGTCGACGAACACCAGGGACTTGCCGGATTTCCCCGGGATATTGCGGCCGGAGCCGATCTCGCGAAGGTGATTCAAAAGCGTCACCGCGACCGGGGTTTCGTTGTCTATCCCAACGCCTACAGCAGCTACGCCCAAACTGCCTTTGCCATTCCGGCGCTGATCAACAATCAGGCAGGACGCGCCGCTTCCGGAACCCTGTCGTGGACCGACGGCGTAGCCACGGCGAAGCAAAACAAATGGCTGGCGACCTTGGCGGAGCGGGGATATCAGGTGCGCGTATACAACTCCAACTATCTTGATTTCTGCCAGGACGACGCGGTCTCTTTTTGTCAGCTCTATTCTCGCAACAGCATTCAATCGCTGATCGACGCCGACCTGCCGGCGCTGGAAAAATACCGGGTCATTCTCGATAGCTTCGGCGATGGCGTGTCGTTGTTTCGGATTGCCGGCATGGTGATCGAAGGCGTCAAGGCGTGGCTCTTCGATTGGTCGCCGAATCAAGATCCTTTATGGCAGGAGAAAGCGCCGCGACTGGGACCGCTAGCAGCCTTCTCGACAATCCAGGATCTCACCACAGACATCGAGGAAGGCGCGGCGGGTAAGGCGTTCTTCGTCCATCTTATCTTGCCGCATTATTCCTATATTTTTGAAGATGACTGCCGATTGGTCTCAGACGTTGGCCAATGGCTCAATCGCACTCAGCGTCCGGGTTACAATTCACCGAATGGCCGCAAGACGCGATACGAGAGGTATTTCAAGCAAACGCGGTGCCTCCATACAGCATTGAACAAGGTTTATGACGCCCTCGCCTCCACTGGTTTCTATCATAAGGCGACGATTATTGTTCATGGAGATCACGGCTCGCGCATCGGGCGGTTCGACATTAACGCCAAAACAATCAATCGTGCTTCAAGGCAAGACGTGATCGACGCCTATTCGACGTTTTACGCCGTCAAACGGCCCGATCAAGCCGGCGCGGTCAACCTTGAAACCCGATCCGTGCAAGACTTGTTCGGCGAACATTTTTTGACTGCCTCCGCGAGGCCGGAAAACATCCTTTATCTCCGTGACGAAACAGTGGGTCGGCAGCCCAGCGACCTGAGCAAACCCCTGGGTACGGTGGCGCTGCCGCCAGGATTTCCCCGGGCGCCATAGACCACATTCATTTCAAAGCCTGGATTGCCGGCCTCACCTCACCATTTCCGTCACCCGCAGGAAGTCATAGAGGTGGCCATTATCGAGATAGAGGTAGCTCTCGTCCGGCAACAGCGGCAGGTCGGTGCCGAAGTAGCTGTTGAAGATGATGCGAAAGGTGTTGACCGGTGTGATTTCGGGATAGAGGCGGGATTTGGCTGCCGCGGCGCCGGGCAGCCTGAGGGCGTTGAGGATGGCCACCTTTTCCTTGACCTCGGCCGCTGTCAAGGCGGCCCAATCGGCCGGCGTGGTGTCCATGCCAATGCTGAACTCGTCGCCGGCAATGCTTGCCGGCCAGGGACCTTCGTCAGCCTGAACGACGATCACGGCGTCCTCGTTGGCCGCCAGGATACGATCGATGGCACTCAGCAACAGCCGGTTGGTCAAGCTGACCTGTTCGCCATAGTTCTGCTGGCGACTGCGCGCCATGGCCTCGGCGCGGCTCAAGCATCGCCCTGCGGCGTCGAAGATGAAGGGCGGATGGGGCAGCAAGACATGGGCGAAGACGAACTTGGGCCCCGGGGCTGTTGCCACCTCCGCCAGCCGGGCGAACTTGTAATTCAGCCGCTCGCACTGGTGGCTGCGATAGTCGGTCCAACCGAGCTCCGCCTGCAATACCAATCGGCCCGGTGCCGTGGCGGCCCAGAAAAGCCGGTCGAAGGTGGGTATGGCCTTCCAGTTGACGTTCTGATCGGCGTAGCGATTGGCGGCGGTCGGCGTCCACCAACTGCCAAAGTGAATGAAGCGGTAGCCCACCCCCTTGAGCGCCCGCCACACCTTGTAGTCCTCGAGCAGACGGTAGAGCAGCACCCAATCGTCCGACGTCCGGCCCAGTGTTTCGGCAATGGGATCGAGGTATACCAGATTGAGCGAAGCGGCCAGTGAGGGCGCGGTGCGCTGGTAGTTGGCGGCGCTGTGCCGGCCGACAGTGAAGCCACGCTTGGCCAGGTCCCCCAGGAACCCGTCGTTGTCGTAGCCATAGACCTGTTCCAGCACGTCGGCCCGGGCATAGCGATCGACGACCAGATAGTAGATGTCGGGCGGCTGCTGCCCGGCCGTCAACTTGAGATCGGGTACCGGCCGGTTGATGGCGGCGATGGCCGCCGCCCGCTGGGGCACCACCTTGAACTGGTGGAGCACCACCTGCAGGGTCGGCGTGGCGATGAAGAAAAGCGCGCCGACGTTCAGCGCCAGGGTCGTGGTGGTCAGTGCAGTCCTCGACGCCGCGGCCACGCGGAAGGCCAGCACCGCCGCCACCAGCCACAGCACCAGGAAGTATTCATGGCGCCCAAGGTCGCCGCCATAGGGCGCCAAAAGATCGAAGAAATGCTGGTAAAAAAAGACGAAAACGACGACCAGAAAGGTCAGCAGGCCGGCCTTGGGCAGGCGCCGGCTGCGCCACCAAAAGAGCCCCAACACCAGCACCAGGCCGAGCTCGACATAAAGCACGGTACCCAGCGCCTGCCCGATCGCCACCTTGGTATCGTTGGTGGCAAAAAGCGCCAATACGGGATGAAGGGCCAGGATAAAGGCGTGATAGGGAAAGCCGCCGAGCTGCTTCAACACGTCACCTTGTCCCGGCACAGGCGCAGCAGCAGCAGCAAGCCGTCGCCGCCAGGCCTGGCGGCCCGAGCCAGCGGGCTGACCTCAAATACATTCGTCATAAAGGCGCCGCGCGCAAGCCGCCGTCAGGGCCACGGGATTGCTGCCGGCGCAAGGATCCTCGGCGGCCCGAAGCGCCAGATCGTCGAGGCGGTCCCGGCCCACGCCCAAGGCGCCCAACTTGTCCGGCACGCCGAGCTCGGCGCGCAGCTTCAGCACGAAATCTAGGAACCCGTCGAAGCCGCCGGCAATCCCCAGGTAGGCGCCGGCCTGCTCGATGCGCGCCTCGATGGCGGCTCGGTTGAAGCGCAACACCGCCGGCATGACGACGGCGTTGGTCATGCCGTGATGGCTGTCGTATAGGGCGCCCACGGGGTGGGCCAGGGCATGCATGGCGCCCAGCCCCTTCTGGAAGGCGGTCGCCCCCATGGCGGCGGCGCTCATCATATGGGCCCGCGCCTCGAGGTCGTCGGGCGCCGCCGCCACCCGCGGCAGGTTCTCCTTGACCAGCCGCATGCCCTCCAGCGCGATGCCCTGGCTGAAGGGGTGATAGGCCAGGGTGCAATAGGCTTCCAGGCAATGGATGAAGGCGTCCATGCCGCTGCCGACGGTAATCGCCGGCGGCATGCCGACGGTCAGTTGGGCATCGCAAATCACCGCCATTGGCAGCATTTTTGGATGGAAGATGATTTTCTTCACCTGGCTTTGCGAATTGGTCAGAACCCCGGCCCGACCAACTTCGGATCCTGTTCCGGCGGTGGTCGGCACGGCGACGATGGGGAAGATGGCCTCGGCGTCGGCCCGGGTCCAGCAGTCGCCGATATCCTCGAAGTCCCAAACCGGCCGGCTCTGGCCCGCCATGAAGGCGACCAGCTTGCCGAGATCGAGGCCCGATCCGCCACCGAAGGCGATGACGCCGTCGTGCCCGCCGGATTTGAATGCCTCGATGCCGGCCGCCAGATTGACATCGACGGGATTGGCGTCGACCTCGGCGAAAACCTCCCGGCCAAGATCGGCCGCCGCCATCAGGTCCAACGCGCCCTGGGTGATCGCCTGATCGGCCAGGCCACGGTCGGTGACCAGCAAGGGACGCTTCATGCCGGCCGTGCGGCAGGCCTCGGCCAGTTCCTCGAGGCGCCCGGCACCAAACCGGATCGCCGTCGGGTAACTCCAATTGGCAGACAAAGTCATGTTGCTGGGATCCCTTAGGCCCGTTCGAAGCCGCGTCCGACTTCCCAATCGCTGACCCGGCTGTCGTCTTCGAACTGCTCCCACCTGGCGGCATGCAGGTAATGATCGACCACCTGGTCGCCCATCGCCGCGCGCAGCATGGCCGAGCCATCCAAGGCCTTCATTGCCATGGCTTCGAGCCGCGCCAGCTGTTTCTTCAAGATGGCCCGGGGGGCATGGGGAACATCTTCGTGGCCGTGATGATCGAGTACATCGCAGAGCACCAGGGCCGTGCCCTCGAGCCAGGGAGTGCGGCGCAGCGTGGTGAGGTCCGGCTTCATGACATAACCGCCGTAGCCGGTTTCCCAGCTCGTCGCCTGGTAGCCCTCGACGGGAACCATCTCCATGTCGGTAGCGAGCAGATAGTTGCAGCCGTGAGTTTCCTGCCAGGCGCTTTCGACGAAAAATTCGGCCTGGAAGCGCTTGCCCATCAAGCATCCCTGCATGTCGACCAGGGCTGCCACGACGGTGTCGATTTGGCCACCGGCGACGGCCTGCTGCAATTCATCGAAAGTCAATTTACCGGCCATTTACGAGGCCGGCGCCAGCGGCGGAACCGCAACGCCCAGCCGCACCAGCACTTTGCGCAGGCGGGCGGGATAGTCGCTGATGATGCCGTCAACGCCGAGCTTGACGAAGCGTTCCATTTGCTTCGCATCGTTGATCGTCCAGACCAGTACCTTGAGACCCAGCGCGTGGGCCTCGCCCAACTGCACCGCGTCGAGCTCACGCCAATAGGTCGACCAGGTGCCGCAACCGGCGGCTTTGACGAATTGCGGCACCGAGCCGCCGACGTCGTCGACGTCGAGCCCGGCAGTCCAGGACGAGGGACCGAGACGGCCGCTTTGGACGTTGTCGATCCAGCGCTGCCGTGCCGTCAGGCAGATGGTCGGCAGCTCCGGCGCTTGGCGCTGCACTTCCGCCAAAGTGCGCCAATCGAAGGACTGGATGGCGGCGTGGCGCAGCATGCCGCTGTGGCGCAGCAGCCCGACCACTTTGGCCACGTAGCGCTCTGGCTCCAGGGTCTCATCGGGCTGGTCGGGACGGCCCTTGATCTCGATGTCCAGCCGCACATCGGCGCGACCAACGCGGCGCCACAGGGCAATCACCTCGTCCAGCGTCGGCATGGCCGTACCGTCGACCGGTTTCTGTGATTTGAAGCGCCGGGCATAGGGCCGGCGCCGCGGATTGATGCGGCCGACGTCATAGCTCTTGATCTCTTTCAGGCTGAGCGTGATCAGCGGCGGCCCGTCAGCCGGCAACCACAGCCCGCGCCGATCTCTGGTCAGATCGGCATCGAGGCGCTGGCCGTGGCTGACCACGACGCGGCCGTCCTTGCTGACGCCGACGTCGAGCTCCAGCACCGTGACGCCAAGAGCCAGCGCCCGGGCAAAGCCGGGCAAGGTATTTTCCGGCAACAGCCCCCGGGCGCCCCGGTGGCCGATCAGCTCGAAAGCAGGCCGGGCCAGCGGCTGCTGGCTGACCGTGGGCTTCCCCGGCGTCGCCTGGCAGGCGGCGACGAGGATCACGCCGGCAACCAAGCAAGCGGCCAGGCCGAATCGGGCCAGCGCTGATCGGTCAGGGGAAAGCTGGTCCGCGGGATTATTCATTGCTTGCTTCTCGGTTGCTGCTGCGCGCCGGATTCAATTCAGACAATCCTAATCAAACTCAGGCGCTATTGTCACATGCGGGGCGCTGTTCGCAGCCTGGGGGTGCCAACGATTGACAGCTCGTCTTGCCCCAGGCGGGCTGTCGGTTTTCGCTGTGAAGCTGGGCTCGAAACAAACTTTGCCGGAGCCAAACCAACTGGCTGAGTTCGCTGACCGCCCTATTTCCAGACCGCTCGTGCGACGCGCAGGAAATTCTCGCCGAGAATCCCCTTGATGTCGTCTTCCGCATAGCCCCGTGCCAGCAGTACCTCGACCAGCCGTGGTAGTTCCTCGGGCTGGAAGAAGCTCCAGGGCGGCGGCGGATATCCCTTGGGGTAGCGGTCGGGGTTGGCGCTCCAGCGGGCCAGCATGGAATCCATGTAGTAGACGAGGTCGAGACCCAGTGCCAGATGCTGCGGCCCGACCAGACCGGCGATATGGTCGATGTGATCGGCCAGGTGTTCGGGTGAGGCATCATTGTCGGCCAGGAACATGCCGACACCGTTGACGCCGATAACGCCACCAGTTGCCGCGCAAGCCTTGATCTGGTCGTCGGAAATGTTGCGCTCGTGGTCTGTCCGTCATCAAAACATTCGGGACTGTTGAGCCTATTTTTTACCGGAGGATCTGGCTCATCTTG
>PVBE011650845.1_pt1 | contig 10258 bp, 7 predicted proteins | sample 1631181 | NCBI WGS metagenome assembly PVBE01 (sample SAMN08397723, study PRJNA350692) | Marine metagenome, whole genome shotgun sequencing project. | isolation source: water | place: Pacific Ocean | collected 2012-04 | reverse complement strand
GCAGATGTGCAGCCATCAGGCTCCACATAGCATCCATAAAGGTCTGCAAGAAACTAATTCCAGGAATCTTGAGATTTGCTAATACCCCAAACAATGCTGTAAGGATGATGACTTCAAGCACGAACAATGGTAGTAGCCATCCTCCCAATAGACTCGAATCTTCCATGGTCATGAACCAGCGTGAGAAACCAAACACCATGGCCATCATCAGTAACCATGGGACGAAAAGATGCATGAATGCTTGGAACCTGAGGATCTTGTTGAATTCACCATGTTGCTTAGAGAACCACACTTCTCTGTTCCGCCACAGGTGTCTACATAACCCCTGTGCGCGTCTTACTTTTCGCTGCCGTCTTCCAGCACTGCTGGCAGGTGTTCCTTCAGTGAAGATCAGCGAAGGGTCCTGGATGCTGCGCCCACCATTCAAACGTGCCATGGTAGCAAGTTGTGAATCATCAGCGTTCGAACCACAATCAAGGAGCGAGGTATCGATGAACTCTTTTCGAAAACCGACGATGGACCCCTCAAGGAAAGGCGTACTGTCTGCCCGCGATTCTGCGATTCTTTGTTGAGTGAACAAGTCCCGATAAGTGGCTTCTAGTTTGATATGAGTCTTGTCGACCCCTTCTTTTCGTTCTGGTGTCCCTCCAACAGCTCCGATGGTTGAATCATCGAACCACGAAACAAGCCGTGTCAGTGCGCCCTTATCCGCAAGCATGGCATCTGCATCAGTCATGGCAACCAGTGGCTTGTCATCAGCAGTTGCATCGAATGCACGCTTCACAGCCTCAGTCTTTCCCAATCTCTGCTCCATTCGAATCAATTTGTGGTTGGGGAATTCCTTTCCATTCTTCTTCAACCAACCCTCGGCCAGCGAGACGGTGGAATCTGTGGAGGCAGAATCAATGATGAGCAACTCCAGATTCTTGCGAGGAAAATCCTGTGAAGCGAGATTCTCTAACTTCTTGATGATAATCTTCTCTTCATTCCAGACTGGTAGTACCAGGGTTAGGCCCAGTTTTTTTCCGTCGCCCGATGGTTGAAGTGGTTCTTTTTGCATCCATCTAGATATTCTGTATCTATGGATGATGAAGGGCAATGCAGCCAGACTAGCAGCGCTCAGTTCCGCTGCCACCAGCAGTGATGGCGCATCGACCATGTGGGCCCGTCGATATGATGTCTATTCACATTCACCCTGATGAATATACACAGGAGGGCAGTTATCCACCTGAGTGGGCTTTACCGACTCAAGACTCATCAGTGGAAGCCAACAGCGCTCTGCATGGCTGATGAGAAGACGGTGCTCCATGTGGGTCCTGTCAACACTCGCGGTGGCATGGCAACGGTCATCCGTATCCTTTCTGAGAATCCGCCGGATGGTTGGCGTGCGGAGACTCTCGCCACTCACATTGAGGGAGGAATACTGGCCAAATTCCTCTGTTGGAGGAAAGCAAGGCGACAACTCATTACCAGATTGAGACAGAATCCACCAGATGTCGTCCACATTCATACGGCTTCAGATTATTCATGGTGGCGTAAACGCAGGGTGGCACTACTCTGCAACAAGGTAGGAATACCGGTCATCATGCATATCCATAGTGGTAAATTCCATCATTACTGTGCTGGAAAAAAGGGTGAAGAAGTGCGTAGAATATGTAATACTGATGGCATATATGCAGTTACTCTTTCCGAATATTGGGGCTCCAAACTTGAGGATTGGTTGGACGAATCAATAACAATCTTCAATCCACTTGATCCAGAATTATTGCAGAAAGACTGTGTTAGACTAGAGAATCAGGTGCTATTCATGGGAAGGTCAGATCCAATCAAAGAACCGGAATTAGCGATTGCTGCTATTGATGAAGCGCGTAAAACTAGACCGCAACTGCAGTTGATGATGACAGGAATTGACAATTCCAACAAATTATCTATTCAGCATTCTGAGAAAGAATGGTTTCATCCATTGGGTTGGGTAGATGAAAGGAGAAAGATGGAATTACTAAATGAATCAAGTATGTTACTTGTTCCATCCAGATTTGAATGTCAACCCATGGTTGTAATAGAGGCCATTCATTGTGGATTACCAGTTTTGGCATCACCCGCAGTTGCGGAGACCATCAACGAAGTATATGATGTTGGAAGTTGGAATATAAAAGACTGGGCTGAAGCAATAATCACCCCACCGCTCATCAATAATATCGCTCGAGATAAGCATTTACTCAACAATATTTCAAGACAATGGTCTGAATTATATCTAAAGATGGTTGCTGCTCGTGAAACTGAATAATTTGTTTTCCTGAAATAGGTAAATTTCATACAGTAGTCATTGTGGGGAGGGTTTGCTAGGGCTCCGTGCCTTGGGGATGGGAAAAATGAGTAGCACAGTTTCAACGGCACCGGATGGACGCCAGTTCATCCTGCCAGACCGAGATGAAGAATTGAAGGATATTGCACGTGTTGAAGAATTGGCTGCCCAAGCAAGAGAACGCGGCGATGAGGTTGTCGTGGTCATGGGCATGGGCTTCGTTGGCATCGTCATGGCAGCAATTGTTGCAGACGTTCCAGGAAAGTTCGTTATTGGTTGTCAAAGACCTTCAGTCCGCAGTTATTGGAAGGTCCCCATTCTCAACACTGGGGTCAGTCCATTGGAAGCTGAAGATCCAGAGGTGGAAGAACTCATTCACCGCACAGTCAGCGAGAAGAAGTCTTTCACAGCCACTTTCAACAGTGATTGTCTCAAATTGGCAGATTGTGTAATTGTTGATGTGCAGTGCGATTACATCAAGAATGAACTTGGAAATGTTCGCAATGGCTCGGCAGATGTCAAGGCCCTAGAGGCTACCATGCGAACTATTGGCGACAAGAAGCCGGCACATGCATTGACACTGATTGAGACCACTGTTGCGCCAGGAACCACAGAATATGTTGCTTGGCCAATTCTGAAGACGGCTTTCAAGGAACGTGGAATAGAGAGCGAGCCTCTGCTTGCCCATTCATTTGAACGAGTAATGCCAGGAAGAGAGTATGTGTCTTCGATACGTGATTTCTGGCGAGTCTGTTCAGGAGTGAACAAGGAGTCAAGAGTTAGAGTGACCAAGTTCCTGCACGAAGTTCTGAACACTGATGAATTCCCACTCACAGTGATGGATCGCCCCATCGAGTCCGAGACCACCAAAATCATGGAGAATTCCTACCGCGCCACCATACTTGCCTACATGGATGAATGGAGCAACTTCGCTGAGAAGAATGGAGTTGATCTGGCCAAGGTCATCAACGCCATCAAGATGAGACCGACCCACAGTAACATGATTTTCCCTGGGCCGGGTATTGGTGGATATTGTCTACCTAAGGATGGGGGACTGGGATACTGGTCATATGGAAACCTCCTTGGATTCAATGATGACATCTTCAAGATTACTCCATTGGCCATAGATATCAATGATACCCGCAGTCTTCACGCTGCAGAAATCACCAGAGATTGTCTTCGAAACATGGGTAAGACCGTCGGAGGAGCAGAAATTCTCATCTGTGGAGCCTCATATCGACAAGATGTTGGCGATACCCGTTACAGCGGTTCAGAACTCGTGGTTCGAAAATTGACCGAGATGGGTGGACTTGTCAGCGTACATGACCCATATGTCAAGAATTGGTCGGAGTTCGAGGAACAAGATTCAGATGCTCATGGTAAGAAACAATTCTTCCGCAATCAGGATGGATTGGCAAGCATTGAAGTCAATTCAGATTTACCGATGAGCCTGAGTGGAGTAGATGCTGTGGTCCTTGCAGTTCCACATTCGGAGTATCTGGATCTAGACCCCGAGGTGATGGTCAATCTGGTCGGTAAACCATTTGCATTGGTAGATTGTTTCTGCATACTAGAGGATGATGTCATACGCCGCTACATCGAGTTGGGATGTGAGGTCAAGGGTCTTGGCCGTGGCCACATCAAGAGAATCAAGGATTCAGTTCACAAGGGTAACTGAGTCATTGACGCCCAGCATCGAACATCTCCTTGAGAGAACCATCTTGCAGCATCTCAAGTGCTATATCAGAACCACCAATCAATTCTCCGTGCACGAAGATTTGAGGCATGGTTGGAAAGTCAGACCATTCACAGACTCTGGGGATTGCTCTTGGGTCCGAGAGAATATCGACACTTGCAAAAGGCTCACCAAAGGATTGCATCACCTGTGCTGCTCGATTGCTGAAACCACATTGTGCTCCATCGGGTGTTCCTTTCATGAATAACACCAAAGCGTGTTCATCAACCAATGCTTGTAATTCTTCATCTGTCCATTCCATTATTTTCACCTTATTCGATATGTCCCTGTTTGCGCAGACTCTTGATGTGGATTCCAGTTCCTCCACCGTGTGGATTGAAGACGGTATCCTCAGCACTTTCAGCCTGCTGCGGTGTCATGCATCGAATATCGATGGCATGCACTTCATGGGGAATATATGGTTTGAAATGATTGAGGATGATTTTCTGCCTCTGTAGAGGGCGCATACCTTCAAAACTTGAGCATATCACTCTAACATGAAAGTGGTCCTGTGTACCGGTCAAATCAACCACATCGATTTGCGCCTCGGGTAGCACCTTACGCACTTCATCAGTCATCCATTCCACGCTAGGCATGTCCGTCTCCGGCACTCCGGGGGGTGCGGATGCTTTCAACCATTGTCCATTCGCCTTGTGCATGGCGGAAGCCGAAGACAGACGTCCGGAATTGATTCGGGACACTACTTGGCTGACCGCTGCTGACTTGTTATCGATAACAGGAGGTCTGATCGGCCAAGTGATTCTGACCCATGCTCTATTGACCGAGGATTATGGATTATTTGTCGTTCTCATCGACGCTTTCGCTCTGATGTTCATGCTCGTTGATGCGGGCCTTCCAACCATCATCACCAGAGATGTCCCCAGATCCCGTGGGCAAGGTAGAGCATTGGTGCATCGGACATTGAAGATACAAGCCATCATCGCTGTCATCTTCCTCCCCATTGGAATATTGTCTGGAATTATCATTTGGCCGGATATTCCAATGATGTTGTTACTCTGTTGTGCCCTGATCCCCATCGTTCACATCTTCACCTATGCTCATAGGAGTGTACTCAGAGCATTGGGAGAGGCTAGACAGGAAGCCTTGGTGAAAGTCATAGAAAGAGTGGTGGTCACTTCTGGATACGCCCTGCTATTATGGAACGGAGTTTCAGACCCTTCACTCTATGCGTTCGCTTACCTTATCGGAGTATGTTGCAGTCTGGCATGGGCCATCTGGCATGGAGAGAGGGTATCCAAAGGAGCCTCGGGTGATGCGGGTGAGAATATTCTTCTTTCACCTCGTGAGTTGTTGATTTCAGCCCTGCCATTCGCAGTGACTCTCGGAATACTACCTTTGATTGGACGAATGGAAAAGGTCTTCCTAGCAGTTTGGGATTCATATTCGAGTGCCGCTCTGTTCCATGTTGCCTACATCGCATACCTTGCCGGATTGTCATTGCCTCAAGCGTTGCGTGCTGCTTTCCTACCGATTCTTGGTGATGCTCGCAATGAACCGGACAAGACTTTGGCAGAGGTCAGAAGGGCTAGACGATTGAGTAATCTTCTGATTCCTCCTGGATTGATTCTGGGGGCTATTATCGTATGGTTCCTCCTGCCGATGGCATTTCCAGAACAATACAATGATGGCAGCCTTGGGATGAGTGCATTCGAGATATTTCTACTGTTGTTGACAGGCTGGGCTTTCACCATGTTAGCGGCTCCAACCTATGTCGAGGTCTGTGCTGGCCAGCGGCCCTGGATGTTTACGCTGATGTTGGCTGAAGCAGCAGGAGTAGCGGTTCTAGCAGCGGTGTTGACAATACCTGCATGGGGATTGATGGGGGCGGTGTTCTCTAGCATCATCGCATCTCTGGCTTTGCTGGCCGCATCCATCCTTCATTCTAGAACAGGATTGGATGGAGGGATCTATCCTTGGCTATTCAACGCGGGAGGGATATTCTTTGCCGTGTATATCCCATATCTTGGCATTTCTGAAAATTTACCTCTGATTCCTTGCCTATTGGTTGGAATAATTCTGTGTTTCACTCCATGGTATACTGCATGGCCGTGGGGGCCTACCTCGGCAGAAGCCGAGTGAACAAATCTTCGAGTTGTTTGCTCACAACCCCTGCTTCGAATCTTTCTGGAACGAATAGGTCATTCACTTCTCCCTCAAGGATTGTTTCTACCGCATCGGCCAGTGCTTCAGGAGTATCTTTTGCAATGCATCTCTTTGGCAACCAGGTGGCCAAGTCACCAACATCTACTGAGACAACAGGCAGGCCACATGCGATTGCTTCTCTGGCCGCCACGGGTCCACTTTCGCGCAGACTGGTGACTAGAGCGATGTCACAGGCTCTCATCCTATCATGAACCACATCTCTTGGGACATTGGGTAAATCTCCAATCTTCACTCGCCATCCTCTGGTCTCTAATTCTCTACCAGTATTCAGAGCCAGAATGTGATTCTTCTCAGGGCGCCTAGAATTGGCTGGAAACAATATCTCCAACTCACCTCTTCTCCATCGTCCATGCCATTTTTCCATTTTCTTGCGAGCAGAATCCGGCATCTCAAGGTGACAAGGAATGACCCTTGAACCATCGATGACACCATCTAGGCGTTCACTGACCACCATCAACGCATCTGCAGATTGGCATAGATTTCGGATTCTCTTTCCTTGATTTGCAGCCAAGCCAACATCGAAGTCGTGTCCATGAACGGTTGCAACCCATGGAATCTTCCAGCGCTCAGAAAGAACCCGCGCCAATTCTGCCGTTGGCCATATGGTGTGAGAACTGATCAGTTCAGGTCGCCATTCTCCAAGCCACTTCTCGATTCTTCGAGCCTGTCTCTTGATCGATGCAGCGGTCCAACGAGGGAGAGGATTGTCTGGAAAAGCCGTGTGTCGAACGGTCAAGACTTCATGGCCCTCGAAACTGAAGGCACGAGGCGCTTTTGCAACACCCTGCATGGTAGAACGCCTTTGCTCATGCATCCGCAGCATACGCGGGAGGGTATTCACCACCTTGACATCATGTCCCATCGAACGCAGCAATCTGACTCGGTCAGCAACGAATGCCCCTCTTGCCGGATTATCAGGAAGAGGGTGCAGCAGGCTCAACAGGAGTATCCTGTTAGACATTTGAACACCTCATTGCAGTGCTGAGTTGATGGTTGCCAGATTGTCTGCAACAGTGGCTTGGTCATTGAATAAACCTGAGCCAACCACTGCATTGGTGACTCCCCATTCACTGAGCATGGCGATGTTATGAGACTTGACGCCTCCATCAATTTGTAACTGTACTGGGCGCCCCCCAGCAGCAACTTGAGCATCTATCGCTTCTCTCAGGCGTCGAATCTTTGCCTCGACGGTTCTTCCTGCGGGACTCCGGTCGGCTCAGTCTGCTGTGCCGATTGTGGCGAGAAAGCTGGCTCTTCGCTCGACTGGAATTGGGACGCCCCAGATTGTTCGTCTTGGTGCGCCCCAGGCTTCGACGGCGTGGACGCCTCGGGGGTGTTTTGACCAAAAGCGGGCTTGCCCGCTCCCCGATCAAACTGCGGCGGTGCCGCGGCGACTTCAAACAGGTCCGCCGATTCGGAAGCCTCGACCGGTTCGTTCGATTCGTTCTGGCTCCGCACCGATTCGACCACCCCGCTTGAGTGCGCCGCGAGAATCACCCCGTCCTTGTTGCCGGACTTCTCAGCCACAGCCACACACGCGACGACCAAAACCGCGCCCCCCACGACCAGCAACGCCGCACCGGACGCCAACACTTTCACACCACTCATTTCGCTCTCCCTGCTTCTTGAGTAACATGCCCCCGGTAAAGCCTCCGCCGATCCACCTGCCGACCGACGGAACGAAGGTTAGCAGTATACACCGGTTCGCTCAAGGTGATTTCGTCGTCGGAGCGGGCAATTTCTGGTATGCTCAGCGCAAACATTCTTGTCATGAATTGCAAGATTTCCTGGAGAAGCCACGATGCTGCGAATGTTCGCTTGTGGAGGAGTCTGTTTGATCGCGGTTTGCGGCGTTCCGGAAGCCGGACGCTCGGCTGAAGCCCCGCCCGCGCACGTGGAATTCAATCGTGACATCCGGCCGATTCTGTCCGATGCTTGCTTCAACTGTCACGGGCCCGACTCGGTCAGCCGCGAGGCCGACCTCCGGCTCGACACCCAGCCCGGCCTGTACCAGCCCCGCGAGGAGACGACGCCCGTCGTCCCCCGCGACGTCGACCGTAGCGAATTGTTCCGTCGCCTCGTCTCCGACGATGAAGAAGAGCGGATGCCGCCGGCCGATTCGGGCCGTTCGCTGAGCAAGGATCAGATCGAACTGTTCCGGCGCTGGATCGAACAAGGCGCGGCGTGGCAGCCCCACTGGTCGTTCATTCCACCGACCCGACCGGAAGTCCCCCAGACCAATCAGCAGGGCTGGAGCCGCTCCGCCATCGACGGCTTCATCGCCCGCCGTCTGGAGCAGCAAGGCCTCACTCCGTCGCAGCCGGCCGACAGACGCACGTTGTTTCGACGGGTGAGTCTGGATCTGACGGGATTGCCGCCAACGCCGGACGAAGTCCGCGAGTTCTTGCAGGACTCCTCCGACGTCGCCTACGAACGCATCGTCGATCGCCTGCTCGCTTCAAAGCGGTACGGCGAACACATGGCGGGCGACTGGCTCGACTTGGCGCGCTACGCGGACACGAGCGGCTATCAAACCGACGGGCCCCGCGACATGTGGCGTTGGCGGGACTGGGTGATCGAGGCGTTCAACGCCAACATGCCCTACGATACTTTTACAATCGAGCAGATCGCGGGCGACATGCTGCCGGATGCAACTCTGAGCCAACGGATTGCGACGGGCTTCAACCGCAATCATCGCGGCAACGCGGAAGGGGGCGCGCTGCCCGAGGAGTTTGCCGTGGAGTACGTCGTTGATCGCGTGGAGACGACGTTCACCGTCTGGCTGGGACTGACGATTCGCTGTGCCCGTTGTCACGAGCACAAGTTCGACCCGATTTCGCAGACGGAGTTCTATCAGACGTTTTCGTATTTCAACAACGTGCCCGAGTACGGACGCGCGATCAAGGAAGGCAATTCGCCCCCCTTCATCAAAGCGCCGACGCGCGACCAGCAGCATACACTCGAGCGATTGCGGGAAGAACTCACCAAGCTGCGCGCCCGGCGCGAGGCGAATCGCGACAATCTCGCCCAACAACAAAGGGAGTGGGAAGAGAGGTTCGACCCCAAACGAAAAGCCGACTGGAACGTCCGCGACGGTTTGGCGCTCAACTGGAACGGCACGTCGTCTCGCAAGAAACAGAAGCACCCGTTCCGCTGGCGCGGCGGAACGCCCAAAACGGTCAACGGCCCGGTCGGACGCGCCACGGTACTCGCGGACGGCGTCCACGCGGAAACGCCCGACGCGGGGGACTTCGGCTACTTCGACAAGTTCACGATCTCGTTGTGGGTGCGGCCCGATGCGTCCCTCTCGGGCACGCTCGTCTCGCGAATGGAGCCCATCCCGCGCGGGCCCGGTTACAGCGTCGACCTCCGGGACGGTCGCGTGCAACTGAACCTCGTCAAACGCTGGCTCGACGACTCGCTCCGTGTCGAAACCGAGCGACGACTCGAACCGGGTCGCTGGCAGCACGTCACCGTCACCTACGACGGCTCGCGCGTCGCCAAGGGCATCCGCATCTACGTCGACGGCGTCTCGCAGACGCTCAAGGCCAACCTTGACGCCATCAACCAGTCGTTCGCCTCCGAGGAGCCGCTACGAATCGGCGCGGGCGGTGCGCCCTACACCGGCGGACTCGACGAGGTCCGTGTCTACAGTCGCGTGCTCGCTCCCGACGAAGTCCGCGTCGTCGCGACGGCGACCGCGGTCTCCGACATCGTCCCGACACCCCTGGCACGCCGGACGCCCAACGAACAACACAAGCTGCGCGAAGCGTTTGAAGCAGCCGCGTCGGACAAGGCGTTCCGCAAGCTGCGGGCGGACGTCATCGCTGCCGAGCGGGAACTGGCGGAGTTCGATGAATCGCTCCCCACCGTGATGGTCATGCAGGAGATGCCCACCCCGCGGCCGACCCACTTCCTGATTCGCGGCCAGTACGACAAGCCGGGAGAGCGCGTCCAGCCGGGACTGCCGGTCGCGCTGGGCAAACTGCCCTCCGACGCCCCCAACAACCGTCTTGGCTTCGCTCGCTGGCTGG
>PVBE011662962.1_pt1 | contig 10259 bp, 9 predicted proteins | sample 1631181 | NCBI WGS metagenome assembly PVBE01 (sample SAMN08397723, study PRJNA350692) | Marine metagenome, whole genome shotgun sequencing project. | isolation source: water | place: Pacific Ocean | collected 2012-04 | reverse complement strand
GATGGCGACGACCTGTTCGGGCGTCTTGCCAGCGCAGTAGATGACCTCGGAGAATCCGCAGCGCTCTTGCCGGCCCAGGTCCACGTTGGCGAAGCCGAGGTCGGCGCTGGGCGAGAGCCGCCGCGTCGCTTCCTCGACCGACAACTCACCGACCCGTACCTGTTTGAGCGTCGTCCTGAGGTCGTGGTTCATCGATCGTCCGTCCGCGCCCCATCGTGATGGCCCCGCGAGCCCGGCGCAACGAGTGTCTGCAACGAATCGGGCGTCTGACACCTCTGCACCCCCGTTGCGTTCCGCGGGAACGGTCCGCCCTACCGCCGCGCAGTCGCCGTAGCGTCCAGGCGCAGATCGTCGACCTGGCCGGTCGCGAACAGGTGGGCGCCCAGTCCCGCGACCATCGCCCCGTTGTCGGAGCACAGGTCCATCGGGGGAAAGACCTGTTCGAGCTCGGACAGCACGGGGTCGGAAGTGATCCGCTCGCGCAGGAGCTCGTTGCGGGCGACGCCGCCGCCGATCGTCAGCGCCTTCGAACCGAACTGCTCCGCGGCCCTGCGCAGCTTCGTCACGAGACAGTCGACGATAGCCGCCTGGTAGGACGCGGCGAGGTCACAGACCTCGGCGCGGCTCAGTTCGGGCATCGGGCGTGTCAGGCCGCTGCCGCGCAAGTGATAGAGGAGGGCGGTCTTGACCCCGCTGAAGGAGAAGTCGAGAGACTTGTGGAGCAGCGGGCGTGGGAACTTCACGGCTTCGGGATCACCGTCCTTGGCCGCGGCCTGGATCGACGGACCGCCGGGGTAGGTCAACCCGAGGATCGCCGCGCCCTTGTCGAACGCTTCACCGGCGGCGTCATCCCGCGTGCTGCCGACCCGTTCGGCATCGCCCGGCCGCCGCACGTGGTACAGCGCCGAGTGGCCGCCGGACGCGACGAGACTGAGGCAGGGCAGCGCGAGGTCTGGTCGTGTCATGAAACCCGCGTGGATGTGGGCGAGGATGTGGTCGACTCCGATCAGCGGCGTCCCGCCCAGCCAGCTCAGAGACTTGGCCGCGGCGATGCCGACGAGAAGGCACCCGATCATCCCAGGACGGTTCGTCACGGCGATCGCGGTGAGATCCTCGGGTGCGACCTCGGCCTCGCGAAGCGCGCCCAGGAGAATCGGCAGTACCCGGGTTGTGTGCGAACGGCTGGCGATCTCCGGCACGACGCCGCGGAATCGGCTGTGCAATTCGATCTGCGAATGCACGACGTTGCTCAGGATTTCGGTGCCGTTGCGGACGACGGCCGCCGCCGTCTCGTCGCAGGAGGACTCGATCCCGAGGACCAGGTTGTCGGTCACTTGCCGTTCTTCCTGGCGTCCAGCATGTCGCGCACTTGCTCGAGCGCCGCGGCGAGTTGGACGTCCTCGTCTGGTTCGAGGGGTCGGTACATCTTGATCTTCTCGTTCGCCTTGCACAGGGCGTCGACGTCTTCGCGGTACTTCCGCGGCACCTCACGGCGTTGCAGGCGCGCGATCGCGATTCGCCCGTCGATGGGTTTCTTGAAGTCCACCAGGTGGTCCGGCGGGATGCCGCCCTTGCCTCGTTCGCTCTTGGGACGCAGGGTGTTCTCGATATTGCGACCGGCGGGGGTGAGGTAGTAGGACGTCGGGATCTTGACGCGTTCCTTGCTATCGTTCCAGCTGAACACGCTCTGAACCACTCCCTTGCCGTAGCTGCGCGTCCCGACCAGCTGCGCGCGTCCGTGGTCCGTCATCGCACCCGCGAAGACCTCGCTGGCGCTCGCCGAGTTCCCGTTGAGGAGCAATACGAGAGCTAGTTCTTGCCGCGTGCACTTCGCGGGGTCGGCGCTGTGGATGACGTCTTTGGTGTTACGACGCTTGAGCGTGACGATCTTCCCCTTTTTTAGGAACCGGTTCGTGACGTCGAGACACGTGTTCAGTAGTCCGCCGGGGTTGTTTCGCAGATCGAACACGAGCCCGTCGAGTCGGTGGCCGAGTTCGGCGTCCAGTTGTTGCAGCCAGAGGTCGAGTTCGGTCGCGCTGTTCTCGGCGAACTTCTGGAGGTAGACGTAGCCGATGCGCTTTTCCTTGTCGAGAATTCGCGCCCACTTGAGGCTTGGGATCACGATCGTGCCGCGATGGATGGACACGGCGCGGTGTTTCGCGTCACCGCGTTTGATGGTCAGGATCACAGCCGTGTCGAGCTCGCCTCGGATTTCGTCGACCGCCTCCTTCGAACTGTGCACCGGCGTGCCATTGACGGCAGTGACGATGTCGCCGACCTTGAGTCCCGCGTGCTCAGCTGGTCCACCCGGGCTCGGGTAGAGCAGCACGACCTGGCCCTCGACGGTCTGGACGACGATGCCGATTCCGGCCATCACGCCGCGGGTGCCGACGTCGTAGTCTCCGCTCTTGTTCGGTGCGTAGTAGCGGGAATACTTGTCGAGCTTGCGGACCATCCCGGAGATCGCGGCGTGCATCAGTTCGGCCCGCCGTTCCTCGGAGAGGTCGTAGATGTAGTGTTCGTCGATCCGGTCGTAGGCCCGGCTGAGTATCTTCAACTCTGTGCTCGGGAGGTTCGAACCCGGTGCGAGCTGCCGACCGAGGTACAGGAATCCCAGCGCCGTGAGGACGGTCAGCCCCATCACGGCGAGGAAAAACCACGTCGACACCTGCTGATTCGAGGAGTGGTAGGAATTCGTCATTTCGTGTCTTGGAGCACCATCTACGTGCTAGTTCTGCTGTTTGACGGTCACGGCCCGTCACACCCACAAACAGTATCGCGAATCAGTTCCCGATCACTCCCGTGCGGAGCCCGTTTTCTCGTCGGCGAGCTTCTGCCGCAGAATCGGGATCAGCTTTCGCAGCGCGTTCGAGGGATGGTGGGTGGCTCGCGAAGAACGACTCGAGCATACCGGGTCCCTTTCCCGCGCTGAGTTTCGCCATGCGTTCCCAGAGCTTGGGTGCGGCCTCGGGGTCGTAGCCGGCACGCATCATGTACTCGAGGCCGATGGTGTCGGCTTCGCTCTCGTGGGTGCGGCTGAATTTCTGGAGGGTGCCCTTACCGGCGAGGCCGAGGCCAGTCATGACCATCCCCTTGGTTTCCTCGGATTCCTTGTCCCAACCTTCGAGCACCAGCGCCGCGGCACCTAATCCGAGTTTCGCAATAGTCGTGTCGGTCATCCTTTCGGCGCCGTGCCTTGCCGTCGCGTGGGCAACCTCGTGTCCCATCACCGTAGCGAGCCCGTGTTCGTCCTTTGTGACTTTCAGGATCCCGGAGTAGATCGCGATCTTGCCTCCGGGAAGGGCGAACGCGTTCACGACTTTTGGTGCGTCGAGGAGCTTGAACTCCCACGCGTAGTTGCGACCGCAGGCCTTCGCGATCCTCTCGCCGACGTCCTGCACCATGCGCGCGTCCTTCGTGCCGGTGATGACGGGGTATTTGCCCGTCTCACCGACGACGTCGCAGCCGATGCACAACGATAGGAGTGCGAGGGCAAGGGCGAGTAGGTAGCGGTTCATCCGCGAGAGTTTACGACGCCTGTGTGGGGACCCCAAGTCGAGCCTGCGGATCTGGCAGTTTCGCGTGTCGCACCCACGCGATTTGGCAGTGTCCCGGCGTGGGGGACCCGTTCTCGGCACTTTCCGTAGAAAAGTCGCCTGAATGGATGCCCGCCGCAAGGCTAGACGCGGGCGACAACCTTTCAGGACACGAACCTGATTCAAACCAACCAAACGAGGAAGAAAAAAGATGAAGCCGAGCAAACTGCCCAACGTCGCGGACCTGCTGTTTCCGAGAACCGTCGACGAGCTGTTCAACCAGTTCTGGGGCGATGCGAAGAAGTCGTCGTGCTGGGTGCCCAGCGTGGATGTGCGAGAGACCGATGAGTCATTCGTCATCACTGCAGAGTTACCGGGCATCGACGTGAGCGACGTGGAGTTGACCGTGACGTCCGAGGGTCTCACCCTGAAGGGCGAGAAGAAGAAGAACACGGAGTCCGAGGCCGACACCAGGCGTGGACACATCACCGAGCGAGTCTACGGTGAGTTCTCCCGGAGCTTTTCCTTCCCGATTCCAGTCACTCCGGACGACGTCGTCGCACAAGCCAGGCACGGCATCCTGACCATCACGGTCAAGAAGGCCGCGGTCGAGAAGACTCGCCGCATCGAGATCAAGAGCGAGTAGAGCCGACACAAAGAAAAGCGGCCCCGCGCAGCGTGCCTGCGCGGGGCCTGCGTACGGCAAGCGTACATTGCGAGTCGGGAGTTCTCGTCGATTACACCGAGGCGGAAATGCGTGACATCCGAGAGCCACCCTAGGTGGAAGTGAACCGGTGATCACGATTGGCTCGCGAAGGGGGCGTCAAGAGATGGACTTGTCGTGACCGTTCGGTACCCGTTGATTATCGGGTGCATTTTCGGTCTCGGCAACCGCCCGGGCGCGCGACGCTCCACACGTCGCTGATGAGTCCATGGCGTCGACAAGTCCTGCTCCGACTACATCGTGATGTGCACGGCGGCCGGCTCGTTCACGGTTCGGAAGTCGTCCAGAAGGCCGGCGTCGAAGAGGTCGAGGCCGATGAGGAACGGCAGCGGCGGGATGTTGATCTGCGCGATCGTGGATCCGCTCTGCGGGATCACGCCCTGGAAGCCCTGGAGGATCGAAGGCGTCGTCATGGAGGTCACCAGCATGAAATCGTTGTCGAGCGGGAAGAGGACGACGGACGGCAAACCGATCCCCTGGTCGATCCCGAGCGATGCCGCGAGGAAGAACCCTCTGCCGCCGCGGCCGATTCCGCCCCGATCGTTCACAACCCCTTGGCAAGCCGTCGCTGGTGACATGGGATCCAGCCGTGCCTCGCACCTCGACCGCGCCCTGAATCCGCACCGGGACCTAGCGATTCCTTCGGAACTCTTGTCGAATCCTAGATGGCCGGGACGTCCTCTGGGTGGTGGCCTTTCACCATGCCCTCTGAAACTCGGAATTCGCCATGATCACGATCCCTCGCGCCCTGCCTCTCACCGCCGCCGCGCAGGTTCTCGAGGAGAGCTGGAACCCGCCGCTCGGCAACTCGATGACTGGCACGTGCCGCTGGCTCAAGAAGGACGTCGGGTGGGTGTACGAGTTCTTGCTGATCGAGAAGACGAGGAAGGGCGTCACCTTCTACCTTCGCCATCTAGGCCCAGGCAGCGTCGCGTGGGAACCCGTCGGCAAGCCGCTCGACTTTCCGTTGAAGAGCGTCGGTAAGCGGGAGGCCGTGTTCGAACACCCGACCCACACGAAGATGAAGCGCCTGATCTACAGTTGCTCCAAAGACGGCGTTCTCACCGTTGGCGTCGAGGGAGTCAGCTCGAGCGGCAAGGAATCCGCGAACGTGTTCCGTTTCGAGCGGGTCGAGTAATGGGCGGCATGTTCGACGCACCTCGACAGCTCGCTTGTAGCTCGACTCTCGGGCCCGTCTTGCTCATCTCGTTCGCGTCCTGCAGTGTTCCCGACCTCGGTCTGCGCGATGGTCGACTCACGTCGTGTCCCGGCAGCCCGAACTGCGTCTCAAGCCTCGCGGAGGACGGCGGCCACCGCGTGGATGCGTTCCCACTCGTGAAGAGCGTCGACGAGACCCGCGCTGGCTTGGAAGCGATCATCGCCGCCATGCCACGCACCGTGTTGATGAAGAAGGAGGAGCACTACCTCCGGTTCCAGTTCACGACCCTGATCTTCCGTTTCAAGGACGACGTCGAGTTCCACATCGTGCCCGCGGACAAGCTCGTGCACGTGCGCTCGTCGTCCCGCGTCGGCTACTACGACTTTGGCGTAAACCGGGTTCGGGTGGACGCGATCCGGCGCGCCTACGACTCCTGGCTCGCGAACAAGTGAGCGGGCGAGAATTTGCCGTCCCGATCGCAGATTTCGCAGTGGTCCGTGGTCCGTCCACGCCGATATTCAGGTGATGTCGTCCGTCGCGTGGCAGGTCTTCAAGTTCGGTGGTACCTGTCTCGCAGACGCCGCACGAATCGCCCATGCCGCCGACCTCACGACGGACTCGATCACCGGTGGCCGCGCCACGACTGAAAGGGTCGCCGTCGTCGTCTCGGCGATGGGAGGAATCACCGATCAGTTGATCCGCGCGACGGAGCTCGCGAGTGATCCAGACGGGGACTACAAGGAAGTGGTGCACGCTCTGCGTGACCGCAGTATCTCGACGGCGGAGGAACTGCTCGCCGCGGGCGCCTCACCGGTCATCGCCGCGATCGAGAAGGACGTATCGGACATCGAAGACCTGCTGCGCGGCGTTCGCATCGCCGGGGTCTGTCCTGACACGACGACCGAGCTTGTCAGCGGCTACGGCGAACTCTGGTCCGCGCAGATGCTCCACGGATTGCTCGCGCGGCGCGGCGAGTCCGTCGATTGGATCGACGCGCGCGAGGTGCTCGTGGTCGGGCACGACGAGACCGGTCCCGCTGTGCGCTGGGAAGCGACGCACGCACTCCTCAAGCGGCGCCTCGATCAATCCGATGCGACGCACCTCGTCATCACCGGCTACGTGGCCCGTGACCCGAATGGAATCCCGACGACGCTTCGTCGCAATGGCAGCGACTTCTCCGCGTCGATCTTCGGTCGACTCCTCGGAGCCCGTTCGATCACGATCTGGACCGACGTCGATGGCGTGATGAGCGCGGACCCTCGGTTGGTGCCTGAGGCGAGTGTCCTTCCGTCGCTGTCGTACAGTGAAGCCATGGAACTCGCGTACTTCGGCGCGGAGATCCTGCATCCCCAGACGATGGCTCCTGCGATCGAGAGCGGCATCCCGATCCTGATCAAGAATGCGGCCTCGCCCGGGCTTCCCGGAACCCAGATCTCGAACCTCGCAGAAGAACGACCGACCCGGCGCGCGAAGCCAAGGTCGGCCGTGAAGGGTTTCTCATCCGTCTCGGACGTCGCCCTCCTCAACCTGGAAGGCGCTGGCATGATCGGCGTTCCTGGCGTCGCGAGTCGAATGTTCTTCGCGCTGCGCGAGGTCGGCGTGTCCGTCATCATGATCTCCCAGGCGAGTTCGGAGCACTCGGTATGCGCCGCCATCCCCGGCGACCAGGCCGAGACCGCGCGTCGCGCGGTCGAGCGAGCGTTCGCCTCGGAGCTCCAACACGGCCAGGTGCAGCGTGTCGACATCTCCGGTCCCTACAGCATCCTCGCTGCCGTGGGAGACAACATGGTTCAAACCCAGGGTGTCGCGGGCCGTTTCTTCGGGGCGCTCGGACGCGCGGGAATCAATGTCCGTGCGATTGCGCAGGGTGCGTCGGAACGGAACATCTCGACGGTCGTCGATCAGGAAGACGCGGCGCGAGCGTTGCGCGCCGTGCACGCGGGATTCTATCTCTCCGGTCACACGCTCTCGGTCGGCATCGTCGGTCCCGGCCAGGTTGGGGCGGAGTTGTTGCGGCAGTTCGAGGCCCGAGCCGGAGCCCTGCAGTCCAAGTTCCGCATCGATCTCAAATTCCGCGCCGTCGCGAATTCGCGGCGGATGTTTCTCTCGGATCAGGGTGTGGATGCGTCGAGCCTCGCGGAGAAGCTCGGCGACGGCGATGCCAAACCGGGCGAGGGCGAGGCGGTCGATCTCGACGCGTTCACGCGGTACGTGCAGGCTGGTCACATCCCGCACGCCGTGATCATCGACTGTTCAGCCAGCGCGACGGTCGCCGAGCGCTACATTGGTTGGTTGGAGCGTGGCATCCACGTGATAACCCCGAACAAGAAGGCCAACACCACCGCGTTCTCCGTCTACGAGCGCTTGCGCGAGCTGGGCGGTAGGGCGGCGACGAACTATCTGTACGAAGCGACCGTCGGCGCTGGGCTGCCGGTGATCAACACACTGCGCGACCTGCTCGAGACCGGTGATCGGATCCACCGGATCGAGGGAGTTCTGTCGGGTAGCCTGTCCTTCCTGCTGAGCGCGTTCGGCCCCGAGTGCACATTCTCCGCCGCCGTCCAGGAAGCGCGGGCCCTCGGCTACACCGAGCCGCACCCCCGCGACGATTTGTCGGGCATGGATGTCGCGCGCAAGGCCGTGATCCTCGGTCGCGAGATCGGGCTGCCGTTGGAGCTGGATGAGATTTCGGTTTCGAGCCTCGTGCCGGACGATCTCTCTGACGTCGAGGATCCCGACGAGTTCGTCGCCGGTCTCACGAGCGCCGACGCGAAGATGGAGGCTCTTCGCCTGGAGGCGGACGCGACCGGCGAAGTCCTTCGATACGTGGCAGTGATAGAAGCATCGGGAAACGTCGACGTCGGGTTGCGTAGGGTCGCCAAGGACTCCGCGATGGCGCGAATCCAGGGCGGTGACAACATCATCATCTTCACGACCGACCGCTACGCTGACCAACCCCTGATCGTGCAGGGCCCGGGTGCTGGCCCGGCGGTGACGGCGGCCGGTGTGTTCAGCGACCTCTTGCGACTTGCCTCGTCTCTCGGAGCTCCACAATGAGTCAAACGCCAAGAACCGCCACCGCGTTCGCGCCGGCGACAGTCGCCAACGTCGCTGTCGGTTTCGACGTGATGGGCTTCTCATTCGCCGAACTCGGCGACCTCGTCACGGTCGAACGAGTCGACGACCCTGATCCCGAGGGTGCCGTCGTTCTCGACTGGGTGCGAGGTGCTGATTTCGAGGGGGACCAGGACTTGCCCTCCAGCCCGAAGGAGAACACGGCGACACGAGCGCTCGCGGCGATGGTCGACGATCTCGATCTGGCTCACGGGTTCCGTGTCCGGCTCGAGAAGGGCATCCCGATCGGCTCAGGAATGGGCGGTTCTGCGGCTTCAGCGGTCGGGGCAGTCGTCGCCGGAGCCGCGTTGGTTGATCAGTCCATACCACGCGCGCAGCTGCTCCGCTACGCGCTCGCTGGCGAGGCGGCGGCGAGCGGTAGCGCGGACGGCGGAGCCCTCGCCCACGGCGACAACGTCGCACCCTGCCTGTTCGGCGGGCTGTGCTGCTACCTCCCGAACGATCCACCCGAGGTCGTGGAGATCCCCGTGCCCTCGGGATTGTCGTGCGTGCTCGTGCGACCGCGCTTGCGGCAGGACACCCGCGCCCAACGCGCGATGCTCAGAGACAGCGTCTCCGTGAAGGACTTCGTGCTGCAGTCGGCCCACCTCGCCGGCTTCATCGCCGCGTGCTTCCGCGATGACGTGGACTTGCTGCGGCGTTCGATGCGGGACGTGGTGATCGGTCCGCAACGCGCGTCGACGATTCCTGGTGCCTGGGCGGCGTGCGCCGCCGCTCGCACCGCGGGTGCGCTCGGGAGTTCGATCGCTGGATCGGGACCGAGCATCTTCGCTTTTGTCGCCGACGAGTCGGAGACAAAGGTCGTGCGCGACGCGATCGTCGGGACTCTCGCGGGCCACGACATCGTCTCGGATGCGTGGGTCGGCCCGATTTCACTGGAGGGTGCGAAGGTCCGGGAACGTTCATGACGAAGTTCCACAGCACCCGGGGTGAAGGCGCGGAGTCGTTCTCTAGCGCGATGCAGCAGGGTTTGGCGCCGGACGGTGGGTTGTTCGTGCCGGAGCGTTTTCCGCAATTCGATATCGCGAGTCTTGAGGGTGGAGAGTCTCTCGCGGAGTTCGCAGCCGTCGTGCTGGCGCCGTTCTTCGTCGGTGATCCTCTCGCGGAGCACTTGCCGGACATTTGCGCGCGCGCTCTCTCGTTCCCGGTGCCGCTGGTTCTGCCTCCCGCCGAAATCGACAAGCCATCGCACGCCGTGCTCGAGTTGTTCCACGGGCCGACGGCAGCGTTCAAGGACGTCGGGGCCCGTTTTCTCGGGGAGTGCTTCGCGCACCTCGAAGATGCGTCACCAACCCCGCGGACTGTGCTGGTTGCGACGTCCGGCGACACGGGTGGGGCCGTCGCCTCTGCGCTGGATGGACGACCGGGAATCGAAGTCGGCATCCTCTTTCCGAGCGGCGGGGTATCGCCCGAGCAGCAGCACCAGTTGACCTGTTGGGGCGACAATGTCCACTCGTTCGCGGTTCGTGGCACGTTCGACGACTGCCAGCGCGTCGTGAAGCAGGCATTCACGGACGCGTCGTGGCGTCGGGAGCGGCGGTTGACGACGGCGAACAGCATCAACATCGCGCGGTTGCTGCCGCAATCGGTGTACTACGCCTACTCGGCGCTTCGCTTCCGCGCGCAACATGCAGAGAATCCGACGTTCATCATTCCTTCGGGCAACGTCGGCAACGCGACCGCCGCGATATGGGCCAAGGAGATG
>PVBE012271777.1_pt1 | contig 10260 bp, 16 predicted proteins | sample 1631181 | NCBI WGS metagenome assembly PVBE01 (sample SAMN08397723, study PRJNA350692) | Marine metagenome, whole genome shotgun sequencing project. | isolation source: water | place: Pacific Ocean | collected 2012-04 | reverse complement strand
TTTCAATTCCCTTAAATTCTTTTCATAGTTATCTCGCAGTGTATACATTTGTTTCAAGCGAGGTGCATTCTTTCTTTCATTCATTATATCAAACTGTAATGCTAATATTCCTCTGTTGACATTTAAAATTTTCTCTTCGAGAATCTTTACATTGTCAGTTAATGTATCAGCATCTAGATTAACTATGTTGTCTGTATTAATAATACTCATTTCAGGAACTCATCAATTAGATTCCTAAGTGCTACAAGATGTAGCTTGGATGCGAAGTTGTCACCGCCCATTACTGTTCTTGTTTCCATGTTCTTTACTATCTCTTTTAACTTATCTGTTTTGAATACCAAACTACAAACCAGTTCATTATCTTTAACAAGATTCTGAACCCATAGTTCTGCTTCCGTTGAAGCCAGACCAGAGGGTTTTCCATAACTCTCTACCTCTATACATATGTTGCCTGTATTCGACCATTGGTCACGTTCAGTCTTTACTTCACAAGTCTTAGCACCTGAAAACATCTCATCAATGTGCTTTTCCCATACTTGTCCGAACTCTAAATCAACATCAAACTTTCTTAACTCGTTTATGTTACTGCTATTATTCAGCCCCACACTGTTCTCCCGTTAGTTCAACAACTACAAAATTATGTTCGTCTATACCGCCGAACTCTGTAGTAAACCCTTTAACACAGGTATAGTCATCATCAACTATTATACCATACTCTACTAGAGCATCCATTAAAAACTTATGTAATGGAAAGGTATAGTTGTCGATGTCTTTCTTTCTCTTTCCTTTAAAGTATATCTTATACTTAGGAAAGATAGTTTTATATTTGGGTAATGTTCCCGCCCATTCTTTAACCTCTTTATGATAATCCTGCTTTACTTTATTCAAGGATTGATAATGCATGTTTCTATATATGTTCATGCTAAAAAGGTTAGTCCTTTTCTTTTCTCCCCTACCTTTTGAATAAGTAGGAAGACGAAGTATGCCTTTCATTTTCATTTGGGTTCTCCAATCTTAGAAAGTTTATTATCAATAACGCTGTTTTTCATTTGTTGTTCTATGAGCTTATCTAAAAACCAGCGAGCTTTTCTTAAATCATCTATCCCATCTTTGAATCTCCAACGGCTGATATATTTTTGTACATTAGCAGTTAGGTAATCCATGTTCTGGTCTAGTATAAAATCTATAACTTCAATCTCACCCTGTTTATAATGAGTAGGGTTGATACTATCTTGGTTATAAATATTATTTAACATTTGGTCCACTTTGTTCCTCCTTCATTTGTTATAATCTCTCCGCCATAGCCGAGGATTTTGATTGTCAAGTTTATATTTCTTTCTCATTGTCCAATACATCTTGGCAGTCCTGTCCATACGGACAAGACCCCAAGACTTTTTAGGTGCATCAGCCACCTATCCAACCAAAGAACAGAGCCACTACGACAACCGCAAGGAATACCGTGAGTGATTTATTCTTCAATACTTTATCTATTAGTTCTTGATAATTCATTCGGATAACTCCTTACGAATATCATCATCAAGCAACCGATAAATAATTAGCGCCGCTATCAAACCAACCAGTCCAGCAGAGCCGAGCTGAGTAATGATTCCAATAATCGTTCCAATGACGTTGCCGCCTAAAAATGGCACACTGTGTCCGAACACGATTTGTAACACAATCGCGAGTGAAATCAGCTTGATGCCAACATTGATTGAGGCATCCGCCCCTTTCATTATTTTATCTAACATATTATTTTCTCCTTTGTTGTTTAAGTTTAACATGTATCTCCCTCAGTATTTTGTCCGTGCGTTTCTCTAGGACAGGTATCTGCACCTTTTCTTTCCAAAGCTTTCGCATTAAATTTACTATCATTCTTCTTCATCCTCTTTATAAGAGCCAACACTTACTCCATTTTCCATCTTCTCGAAACTAGAGCCAAGTTCTTTTTTGTATACGGATTCCATATATTTTTCAGGAACATCATCATCACCAAACAATCTTATGTATTCTGAATCCTTAGTGAAATCAATTGGTTCTAAAGTAAAATCTAAATCTTTAACTGTGTCTGTTGTTTTATTTGTCATACTTCCCACCCCGCACATAAAGTTTCATATGATGGTGAACATGTCAATTGGTTTTGTTTTTCCTCCATCAAGGTTTCAAATTCACTACAACCCGTTAATAAAAACAAAGCTATTATTGTAACATAAACAACTAATAAATATTTTATTTTAAATGACATCCGTTTCCTCCTTTTCTTTTGGATAATAAACCTCAACATGGCAACCACAATTAGGACAAGATAGATTTGTTACCATAGAATATGCCTCACTCTTTATATCTATAATAAAATTTGTACCTTCGTTCTCTATTTCGTGGTCTCCACCCCATATTAATTCTGTATTGCAGTGCCAACACTTCATTCCATCTCTCCCTCTTCTTCAACTAAGTCTACCATTTCACATACACTTCCTGAACATGCCATGGTCTTCATACCCTTAGTAGTGTCTGTAAGCTCGTATTCTTCTATCCTAGCCCAGTTAACTAATTCCGGCATACCGCCTAGTGCCTCACGATAAACTCCCTCTGTACAGTCCTCATAGGGCGCTTGTTGATAATTGTGGTCTGAGTGTGGTAGGAATGATACACCGCTCACTTCATCGAAATGTTGCCATACCCATGCCCCAACTTCCATCCATTCATGCTCTTTAACTGAAATAGTAACACTAGGTTTGTGTTCACAATAGTATTTTTGATAGGTTAACCACAACTCTAATTGTTCTATTGCTGTTCTATCATCTCTAAGTATTGCACCCTCCGGAGCTTTCATGGGGAATGTAAATACTGAAACACTATTAGGCTTGGTAACATCTGGTTCACACGGCACACCCTCATCTTTCATCAACTGAGCTATAGGGTCTTTGATGTCTGCCCTTACCCTTCTTAAATAATAATCGTTGTGTCTAGGGTGAATACCGGACGCTGAGTCCACCAATTGTGACACAGTACCACTAGGTTTGATTGCTGTAATGGATGTGGATGGATTTATTCCTAACAGTCCTGCCCATTCCTTATTAACTTTAATTGATTCTTTCTTTAGTTTAACAAGGTAGTCGGGTAAACTTATACCGCCAAACCACTCAGACAAACCTCGTTCTGTGGTGCTACCATTCATAAATGGATTATCCATGATACCCGTGAGCGAAACACCTAAGAGTGCTTCTTCTTCTGTATTGATAGTCCACTTCTTTCTTAATCTTCTTAGATTAGTCAGCGATGCTTGGAATGTACCAAGTATAGTAGCTAACCTGACCTTTCTAAGTATGTCCTTGTGTGTATCCTCTGCTCTGACTACTACCTCTGTCAGATTACAGAACTGTCCGTCTCTTAATATAATCTCTGAACAAGGATTACAACCAAACTCATGTTCGGTATCCCGTCTTTCTGTTTTAGCAACCTGCTTGATAGCCGCTTGTCTGTTAAATATTCCACGCTCACCTGACTTGGACTCATACAATGACAACCATTCTTTCATGAAGATACCCATATCAGGTTTCTCTGTATAGCATACACTGTTGTTAGCTAGTGCCATCTCTGGTGTGTCTATCCACCACTGTCCTGTCTTTGCGCTACGCATGCGCTCATCTGTCAGGTTGCTTAGGCTAATCAGCGCCGAGCGTCTGACTCCACCAACTACTACAATCTCTGCAACCTTTGCCATGATGCGGTGACATTCATATGATGTTAGTCTACGACCAATTGCATCTTTGAATAGCTGAGTAACAAACATAAACAAATCAATCAAAGGCTCAGGTCCACTTGCTCTGCCACCGAATGTACTAAGGCGCTCACCCTTGGCTCTGACCTTGGATGTATCCCATAGCGGTGACTCACCATTATATAAATAACTAACTAATTTTCTAAAGGCTGATTGCCAACCCTCTTTGGAATCTGTTACCACTATCACATCTTCAACATCAAATATTTCTTCTGGTACTTCTGGAAGTTTCTGTATGTGCTGACGTTCAACACTAAAACCTACCCCTGTGCCATGCATAAGAATGTATAGACATTCATCAAATGCTTTGGGATGGTCTACGCTTAGGTAGGCACAGTTATAACCGGCTATATGATTCTTTTCAAGAGCCTCGCCTGCGGTCATGAGTGCTCTCATGCTTGGCATAACTTCTAAATTAAGAACTGCCTTTTCTAAAAGCTTCCTAGTCTTGGGAACTAATTCTTGATTAGTGTTTTCTTTTAGATGTTTTTCCATGAAGTCAAAATAACGAGCCACGGTTTCTTCCCATGTCTCTCGTCTTTTCTTTTCAGGTAGCCACCTAGCATACCTACTCAAAGCTATAAAGTTTTGATAATCATTAGGTAATGTCTTCACTTTTCTTTTCCTCCCAGTCATTTATATTTCCAATTTTCTTCCACTCTTTCTTGCGGTCTTTCTCAATCCGCGTCCTCCACATCCTTTTATTCCTTACAGCATGTTTTAATTTATTTGTTACTTCGTGTCTTCTAGTTTTACCCATAATGTTTAGTGCATTGTTTCACTATTTGTTTCAACGTATTCTCCTTCTGAAATTTGAGAACCGGCTTCATATAAGAAGTCCGGGTCTTGTTCTAATATATTGCTGATGCCCTTAGCTAATGGGGACAATAGATTAGATATGGTGCTCCCCTCTATCGTATTATCTAAAATCTCTAACGACATAGCACCTACTTCTTCATCTACTGAAAGTTTAAAATAAATAACATTATCTTCCAGTTCCATTTTATTTTCATCCATTTATAAAGTCCTTGGGATTCCCGCCCCTTTTTATTATTTTAATAAACCATTTATAAGAATAGACAGACAATTTAATCTGATTGAATTTTCTCATATGAGTTTGTTTGGGTATCAATTCAAATATATTATCCTTGGAAACCTTGTCAGCTTCTTCTGGACCAAGCAAACCCCTGTACCAATCAATCATTTCCTGTACGGCACGTCTTCTTATTGCTTTTGCTTTTCTACCATTCATTCAAACTCCTCAGTTATTTCTTCAACGCTCGGAAGAACCTCAACATGAGTCAGGTATTCTAAAGTATTTGAATACTTGAACACCCGCATCTTTGAATTACATTGAACCTTATGTCTGCACCACTTACAAGAGTTATGCAATCCCATATTGCCGGACTTACCTTTAGCAATAATGGGATAGCATCTCTCTATAGGAGGTACATCTTCTTTCAATTCTGCTCTTACTGTTTCAAGACGGGATTCTATATTGGGAACTTCCAATTCATCCGGTAAGTACAAACATATCTCACCGGAAGACTTGTTAGCCACAAGAAAACCTCCGCCACTCTTATTAAACCCGTGTTCATATGCCGCAAGTTGTGCAAGATATCCGAATGGGTCATCTTCTGACAACCTACCATCTTTAAATTTTCTAAATGAATAGTCACTGGCTGATTTGATATCAATAACTACATCATCAATTATACAATCAACATGACCTTTAAGACCTAGAACTTTTACCTCAGCCTGCGCATGTTCTACTTTATGACCTGCCAATTCAACAAAGAATAAAAGAAGTTCCTCTACGATATGACCATATAAGAATCTAAAAACTACGGCAGGAGATAGTTCTTCCTGATTCTTATTAGATTTAATGTCATACCAAAGTTGTCTGTTGGGTCTACCAACATTTGACATTCTCAAACCCACAGATTTCTCTCTCGGTGTAGCCCATTGGTAGAGGACTTCTTTTAAATTGTTAACTAAAACATCTACTCTCTGTTCCGGTAATTTGATTGGCTTACCAGCGCCAACGTCTGAAAAGATTTTGTTTACATCTTTTACTAGTGTGTTTATTTTCTTAGCCATTAGTGTGTCTCCGCCCAATTATTTCCAATTTTTGCTTCTGCATCTAATGGACAACGTAATTCATAATATTGCCCGGCTTCCCTGATAGATTCAATAGCAAGCTCTCCAAACCTTTCTGCATCTTGGTTCAGTACTTCTGATTGAAATTCATCGTGTATGTTGCCAACAAATTTGTAATCCAGTCCCTCAATTATAGCACGATTATTCAAAATTGTCAAGGCTTTTTTCATAACAATTGCACCAGCGCCTTGTAAAAGGAAGTTCAAAGCTGCATGACTAGAGCGTATTCGTATCTCTCTACCATCCAAACCTTTTATGTATCCTTTATCTGATGAATTAATTACCCTCTCTCGCAAACTCCTAAGAGCGGGAGTGTTGTTAAGGAAGTTAGTCTTCATCTTCTTTCCCTCTCTAGCCCTACCTCCTATTATATTTCCAATCTTTTCATCACCCGCACCGTATAGGAACGCATAGATAAAAGTCTTAGCCTTATCTCTAGTCTTTAATCCAGTAGCAATCTGATTCTTTGTATGTATATCACCATGGAGAATTTCATTTGTATAGTCTGTGTCATTCATATAGTGGGCGAGCATCCTTAACTCTAAGCCACTAGCATCACAACCAACTAAACTATATCCCTCTCTGACGGTGAACAATGCCCTAAAATCAGCACCATATCCACCCGCTAAACCCCAAACAATCTTGTCCTCTCTCTTCTTAACTGCGGGTATCTGCGCCATATTAGGAGATGAGTGCGTCATTCTTCCAGTAACTGCGCCATTAGGATTAACATATCCATGTACCCTGTTATCGTTTCCTATCTGACCTAAAATGTTTCTCAACATAGCCTCTCTTTTTGAAATTAAAAAGTATTCAGAAATTAGTTTACACTCCGGTATTCCCTTGACTCCTTGCAACACCGACTCATCAACAATAGGATTACCTTTATCTGTGAACTTGGTAGGTGTCCAACCAAAGTGTTTCAAATACTTTACTATCTGTTGCCTACTAGATAAATTAAATTCCGGATACTCTATGCATCCCCACTCTTCATCATCATTCCAGTGTGCTCCCCTATCTAGTTGTTTCCTATAAGCATTAGAATAATTATCATCCTTGTTATACTTATGTTTTAAATCTGTAAGAAGTACAAAGGTAGGCAGAGGTTTGAATGTTTCATGAACCCTATCTATCAAGTCTTGTTTCTTCTCACATAGCTTTGCATGGAGCATGAGTGCCTTTCTCTCATCAATCAGCCAACCATTAGTTCTCTGTTGTTCAAGACATTTAGAGACATCTAACTCCAAGTTAAGAGCTTCTGTTTCAAAGTTCTCTAACTCCTCTAACAGTTTCTTATACACCATCAGAGTTAGTTCTACATCTTTCTTACAGTACGCAATCATACGGTCATTTAAATTAGACCAATCATCATACTCACCTTTCTCAAAGCCTATCATCTTGCCCCAATTATCTAAAGAGTGCCCGCCCTGTCTTGGAGGATTCGCTAACCTAGACATAACCAAAGTGTCGGTTAGTTTTATATCTGTAAAGTCAACCCCCCACAATTTCTCAAGGACGGGTACATCATAACCAATAATATTATGCCCAATGATTTCCATAGACTTAGATAAATAGTTTTTAAATTCATCTTTCTCTAAGAAAACCCTAGACTCATTAGTGTCCACATCTTTGGTAACTACAACCCAGATTACAGTGGGCTCTAGTCCATCAGTTTCTATGTCTAATATTATTTTAGAAGTCATCGTCATCCTCGTCATTATCTTTAGGGTTAGTAGTCTCTAACATTCTACCAGTATCCTTATCATAATACAAGTAGCAAGCCGGACCAGTTAATCCAGAGAACCTATTCTTCAATACTCTAACCGTAGTAGTGTTTCTAGTTCTTGGGTCTTCATGTTGTCCGTCTCTTTCTAATCCTATCACCATATCAGACAGTTGTCCGATACCCGCAGAACCTCTGAGTTGTGAGAGTGAAGTTATTCCACCCTCTTCATGTGCAGTACCGCCCGGTCTCTTGAGATGACTCACCATAAAGAATGCAACACCTGTTTCTTGTATCAGCGTTCTTAGTTTGGTAGAGATTTCATCGAGAGCCTTACGCTCATCACCACTCTGTTGGTCAGAAACCAGTATAGATATATGGTCAAGGAATATATACTTACAATCTAATCCTTTAGCCATGTACCTAACCCTACTTATTATATTATCAATTGTATTAGAACCAAAACTATCATATAAAAATATCTTTCCAGTACCGAGAGTAGAATCAAAATGTTCTTTGAATTCTTCATCATCAATGTAGACATTCGGTAGATGAAGAGGTCTATTAGCAGACAAGGACATAATACTTAGTCCTGTTCTTCTTGTAGATTCTTCCATCATCAAGAGTCCGATGTTACCACTTTCCTCTGTGTTGAGTAGGTAGTAAATCAACTCTCTTAGAAATTGAGATTTTCCCATACCACTTCCGGCGGCAATCGTAATCAACTCATGTGTACGAATACCATAAGTCAATTCATTCATGCCCTCCCACGGATAATCAATGAAAGATTGGTCAATCTCTTCTGTTACTATATCCCACATGCTATCACCACGAATGATGCCGTCAGGTGCAAAGAGTTTAGCAGACCACCAATGTTCCATGAACAACTGTCTCTTATTATCTTTCAACATATCGTTGGCATCCTTATAGTCACTAGGCAAAGACATAATCTTAGCCTTGGACGGCGGGAATAGTTCAGCAACTTGACGAGCGGCTTTCTTACCTACCTTGTCAGAGTCAAAACAGATAACTACATTCTCATAACCATCAAAGAATTCTAGATTCCTTTTGACATCTCTTGAAGCAGAAGAAGCCCCGTTTATTACACTGCAGACAGCCCACTTGCTACCCATTAACTCATAGCAAGCCATAGCATCACACTCGCCCTCTACTATAGTAATAAACTTTCCTTTACTTTGAACAGTTTGTGCACCGAAAAGGTCTGCATGTCTAACAGTACCCTCGATTCTAAAATCCTTATCTTTAACATTTCTAATCTTTTGTGCAATCAACTTGCCACTAGAAAAATAAGGATACAAATGTTCCTTGACACTTCCGTCTTTGTTGCGTGTTATAGTAACACCATATTTTTTAGCAGTTTCGGATGATATCTTTCTATCAGACAAAGCTCCGGCTATACCCTTAGATATAATCTTAGCTTCTTTTGTTCTTGGTAAGTCACCATTCTCTTCATAGTCTCCGTCATACTTACTTCCATGAGACTCACAAGAAAAGCAGTGCCAAGAATCATCTTCATTTATGCTAACACCGTCTGAGGAATCACAACGAGTACAAGGTACATGATGTGCTTTCCAGTTAGAATTAGCATGATTTAATTTATCCAAAATATTACTCCTAAAATGATGAGGGCATCTGTTTAAGGATGCCCCCACCGGTTAAAATGAAATTGCCATGTGACAATTTCACCAGTTTTTGAGGTTAACCCTCATCCTCAAACTCACTAACACCTGAGCCACCCTCGTAAGGGACATGCTCGATGACCTGAACAGCGTTGAGCGACTTGCCCAGCCCTGCTTTCTTGACCATTGCGTGTTCGTAAGCGAAGAAAGAAACCTTAACGAGAGAGCCATTACCTATCTCACCTTCCGCCCAAGTATTCTTATTCACATCTACAATTTTAGGTGCGCCTAATTCCTTGCCTTTAGAAGAAGTTTCTTTTCTTGTATCTTAATTCTGTCTAATTCTTCCTCGCCCCAAATATCTCCCCCACTACGGGACAAAGCCTGGTTAATCATTTCTTCTTGAAAAGAGGAAGACTCCAAATAGCTAAGAAAATTATCAACAATCATTTTTTACCTCCTTTATTGAAACCTCAGCTGAGATTTTCATTGTTCCCTCCATTTCAACCCAAATCTTCTCTCCTGTCGGTTGAGTTACTTCATTTGCCCCCGTTAAAATACTGAGGGCAATACTTCCAGAACCACACGCAGTTTCTTTAACAAAAGAATCAACTTCTCTAACATAAACATAAGGAGTTATTTTATTATCTTCATAGATAACTCCACCAAAAGCAGGCAAATTATACTTCTCGCATAACTCCAAAAGATCTTCTTTTTTAATTTCTGTTCTTTCTCTACTATCAAAAAGAATAAAACCGATTCCCTCAAATAAAATTACATTCAAGTATTTTTTGAATCCTAAAGGGATCTTTATGGTGGTTTTTTCTTTGTCATTATAGAAACAAACTTCTTCTTTTAGACCACTTGTTATTAACTTGCCTTCTTTTCCCAAAGTTGAAGCAAAAGCTAGAGTTGCGTTTATACATAACTCACCCCCCCTCATTTTCAATTCTGGAAAT
>PVBE011595658.1_pt1 | contig 10260 bp, 11 predicted proteins | sample 1631181 | NCBI WGS metagenome assembly PVBE01 (sample SAMN08397723, study PRJNA350692) | Marine metagenome, whole genome shotgun sequencing project. | isolation source: water | place: Pacific Ocean | collected 2012-04 | reverse complement strand
CGCCCGGATCGGGGTCGTCGCCCGGATCGAGATCGTCGCCCGGATCGGGGTCGTCGCCCGGATCGGGGTCGTCGCCCGGGTCGGGCTCATCGGGGATCTCGCCCTCGCCCCACGAAAAGCACTCGATCACGGCGCCCGCCGTGTCCTTGGCGCAGCCCTCCACCCGCCCGCCCAAGATGGTCATCGTCACGTAGGACAAGATCCCCTGGCTGACGAAGATCTCCCGGCCGCCCCGATTCCCGGGGCCGTCGGTGTCGTAGATCGGCGCGCCGCCGCCGCCCACGATGGCGTACCGCATGCCTCGCTGGTCCTCTCCACGCTCGTAGTAGTGGTCGTGGCCGGAAAGGACCATGTCCACCCCCGCTTCCATGAACTTGTCCATCCAGAAGACGTTGACGCCCAGGTTCCCCGAGCGCCCCGGCTTCGACGAGTACGGCCCGTGGTGCATCACGATGAACCTGTGCTCGATGGCCGGATCGTCCGACGCCAGCTCCTCGTCCAGCCAGGTCCCTTGCTCGAAGTCCGGTCCACCCAGCAACGTCTTGACGTGGGTGTCCATGACGATGAAGCGCGTGTTGCCGTAGGTGAACGCGTAGTACTCCTCCCGCCCGCTGGCCTGCTGGGGGGGCGCAAAGTACTTCTCGTACAGGCGGGCGTGGCCATCGTGCTCCTCGTGGTTCCCGATGGCCGGGAAGATGGGCACGTTTCGGATCAGCTCGTATTCGATCTCGAAGAAGCGCTGCCAGTCGGCCTCCTCCTCGCCCGAGCTCACCATGTCGCCGGTGTTGATGCTGAAGTCGCCGCCCTCGACGACCATGGCGTCGACCACCTGCTGGTGCTGGTTGTGGTCCGAGCGGTTGTCCCCGTAGATCAGGAAGGTGAAGGGCTCATCCACGCCCGGGCCGGTGACGAACTCGGACTCCTCGGAGACCTGTCCGGACGACTCGACGGTGTACGTGTAGGGCGCGGAGCGGGCGAGCCCGTCGAGGCGGGCCTCACGCACGGCGGCGCCGCCGGCATCGACGGTCCGTTCGACCCCGTCGGCGGTGCGGTACCGCACCAAGCCGCCCTGGCCCGCGTCCTCCCACATGACAGTGATGCCCGTGTCCGACACCGCCTGCAGCCACGGCCCCTTGACGAAGGTGCGCTGCGCGGCGGCGGGCGCCGCCACCAGCAGCGCCGCGAGGCCTCCGCAAACGACCGACAATGTCCTGCGCATGCGACATCTCTCCTAGCCCTGGCAACGGTACGTTACGGTGACTCCCGTGACGAACGGTCTGTCCCAGCGTGTCCTGCACCTGATGGCGCCCTGCCGCCTGTGCGAGGTGCGTTGCGGAGTCGATCGGCTGGCCGACGAGCGGGGTCCTTGCGGGGCCGGCCGTCAGGCGCGGGTGTACAACGCGTTCGTCCACCTGGGGGAAGAGCCCGAGCTGTCGCCTTGCCTCGCCGTGTTCCTGACGGGGTGCAACTTTCGCTGCGCTTTCTGCTCCGACGGCCCGCAGGTCGACGATCCGGGTCGTGGCGTGATCGTCGACCCCGCAGCGGTCGCCCGTCGGGCCCGGGCGGAGGGGGTTCGGACCGTGGAGTTCGTCGGGGGGCTCCCGGACGTCAACCTGCTGTCCGTCGCCGAGTGCGCGCAGCTGCTGCCCGCCGACGTGCAGGTCGCGGTGAACACCAACGGCTGGTTCACCCCCGAGGCCCTGCAGGCCATGGCCGGCTGGGTGCGTTGGCTCATCCCCGATCTGAAGTTCGGGCCGGGCCTTTGCGGCCGGGACCTCGGCGAGATCGACGGCTACTGGCCCACGGTCACACGCAACTTGCTCCTCGCCAGCGGCTCAGGGCGGTTCTCGCTGCTCGTCCGGCACCTGCTCATGCCCGGGCATCTGCGCTGCTGCACGCGCCCAGCCCTTGCGTGGCTCGCCGAGCGCCTGCCGGGCACGCGCATCAACCTGATGTCCGGCTATCGCCCCCTGCACCGGGCGCGGGGCCGCGCCGACGAGCTGGGGCGACGGCTCGCCCGGGACGCGGTCGAGGAGGTGCTTAGCTGGCCTGAGACCCTGGCGCTGACTGCGTTGTCGCTGGACGGACGGCCGGCCGTCAGTCCTCGTAGAGGATCGGCTCCCGGTCGTCGAGGAAGTTCCGGATGTATGCAGACTCCTCGGGGGACAGGTCGATGAACTTCACGCCCATCCCGGGGAACTTGTCAGGCTTGTCCGGATCGAAGCGCCGGATCCAGGTCACCTGGCCGTTGGTATGCAGGGTGGTGCCCGACGGGAGCTGGAACAGCAGCTCGACCTCCTGACCGATGTCGAGCACGTCGTGAGTGGCGATGAACAGCCCGCCCGACGAGATGTTGCGGGAGAAGCCTGTGAAGAAGTTGTGCTCGCTCTCGAGCCCGACGAACACCTTGAGGCCGAACCGGTTCTGGCGGCGGCGCTCGTCGTCGTCGGGGACCAGCTCCGGGCGGTCGCCGGGCTCCGCGGGCGGCGTGGGCGGCGTGGGCGAGCCGGGCGCGGCGGGGATCGCCGGCGGGCTATGCAGGCCGCTGTGAGAGTCGGGCTCTGGGGGACGAGCGGCGGCGCTCAGCTCAACCAGGGAGGCCTCGATGCGGTCGAGCTCCTGGGCGCGCAGGCGGTACAGCTCGTGACGGTACTCCAGCGCCTTTTCTTCGTGTTCGATGCCACGGGCCCGGGCGGACAACGCCTCCTGCCGCTTGCGGACCGCGGCCTCCCGCGCCTCAAGCGCGCCGATCCGGGGCGACTGCGCGACCTCGAGGGCCTCGTAGTCCTTGCCGTCATCGTCCGCAAAGCGGTCCGGCCGGGGCGCGGTCAGCTTGGCGACGGACTCGGCGGCGGGCCCGCTCGCGTTGGCCTGCTGGTGAAGGGCGCTGGCCCGCTCGGCCAAGCCCCGGGCGGTCTCGCCGAGGGCCATGCGCTGGCCGATGTAGCCGCGCTCCCGCTTGATGAGGGCGCGCTCCCTGTCGAGGAGCTGCTCCTCGCGGGTCTCCATGGCCCCCTCCGTATCCACAATGCGCTGGCCGGGGGGTACGATCAGCGCGGGATCCGACGGGAGCGACACGCCGCGTTTGTTTCATGGGGGCCGCCGGGCGTCAAGGTATGAACCTCGCTGGAATCGTCCTGTCCGCGGGTCGGTCGAGCCGCATGGGCCAGCCCAAGTTCGCCATTGATCTGCGAGGCCGCACCTTGCTCCGTCGCTGCCTGGACACCCTGGCCGCCGGCGGGGCCTCCCCGATCCTCGTCGTCGGACGCACCGATTCTGCGGCCGCCCTGGCCCTCGCGGCGGGCCCCGACGTCATCGTCGCCATCAACCCGGACCCCGATCGCGGCATGCTGTCGTCGGTCCACGCCGGGCTCCGCACGGCGGCCGACAACCCCTCCGCACCCGCCGGCGACCTGTGGTGCTACGTGCTGCCCGTCGACTGCCCTGCCGTGCTCGCGTCCACCTGCGCGTTGCTGTCGGCCGCTGTCCATGGTACCGAAGCCGCCGCGGCCATCCCCGAGCACCGCGGTCGCCGGGGCCATCCCGTCCTGCTCGGTCCCGAGGTCGCCCGGTCGGTCCGGGAGGCGGTCGAGGCCGACGGGGGAGGGACCCTGGCGCAGGTGCTCGCGGCGTTCGGGGAGCGTGTCTGTGTCGTTCCCGTCGATGACTCGGCGGTGACCGACAACGTCAATCGGCCCGGGGACGTGCAGCGGCTCCGGGAGCGCCTGCAGGAGGAGGACGGCCGGTGATCGCCTACCCCAGCAACGGCGGTTGGATTGAGGTCATTTGCGGGAGCATGTTCTCGGGCAAGACCGAGGAGCTCATCCGCAGGCTTCGACGGGCCTCCATCGCCCGCCAATCGGTGCAGTGCTTCAAGCACGGCAAGGATGACCGGTACGACGGCAGCCTCATCGTCAGCCACGACCGGCGGCAGGTGGAGGCCATCCCGCTGGCCACCGCCCAGGCCCTGGCCGAGGCGATCAAACCCCGGACACGGGTCGTCGGCATCGACGAGGCGCAGTTCTTCGGCGACGAGATCATCGGCCTGGTCGAGCGGCTGGCGGACGAGGGACGCCGGGTGATCGTCGCAGGGCTGGATCAGGACTACCGCGGCAACCCGTTCGGCCCGATGCCCCACCTCATGGCCGTTTCGGAGTACGTCACCAAGGCCCACGCCATCTGCGTGATCTGCGGCAACCCCGCCAACCGCTCACAGCGCGTGCGCGGGGGCGACGAGGTGGTCCAGGTCGGCGCCGACGACTCGTATGAGCCCCGGTGCCGCACGTGCTTCGACCCGGAAGGCGTCGAAGGTCGGCAGCAGTGGTCCCTGCCTCTGCCCCAGCCGGCCGACCGCCAAGAGGCCGAGGGTCCGGACGTCCCGACGGCAAGCCAGGAGCTGGCCCCATGACCGACGTCGCCCACCACACACTGCCGTTCCAGCTCTCCGAGGTGGTCCATCGGTACGGCGACAGCGTCCACGTGCTGTCCGACCCGTTCCTGGCCACCCGACTGGCCAAGCTGTGCAGGCCCGAGACCGGCCAGCCCACGGTGAACTCCATCGTGCGTGGCCTGTACCGGGACCTGGTCCGGGCCGTGATCGCCAACGAGTTCCCCCGCAAGGCCCTTGAGATCACGACGCGCATGGCCGAGTTCACCGATCGGGCCAAGCTGGTGATCGACGGCATCGACCCGACCACCGAGGTGGTGTGCGTCGACATCGCCCGGGCCGGGATGCTGCCCTCCCAGATCTGCTTCGACGTGCTCAACAACCTGGTCAACCCGGACGGCGTGCGCCAGGACCACATCATCATGGCGCGCACGACCGACGAGGTCGGCCGCGTGACCGGCGCCGCCATCCACGGCAGCAAGATCGGCGGCCCCATCGATGGCCGAATCGTCCTCTTCCCGGATCCCATGGGGGCGACGGGCACCTCCCTGTGGAATGTCGTAGAGGCCTACAAGCAGCAGGTCGGCGGCACGCCGCTCAAGTGGATCGCGCTCAACCTGATCATCACGCCCGAGTACGTCCGCAGGCTGCGCGAGGTCGTGCCGGAGGTCGTCGTCTACGCCCTGCGGCTGGACCGGGGACTGTCGCCCCCGGACGTGCTGGCCTGCGTGCCCGGGGAGCGCTGGGACGAGGAGCGCGGCCTCAACGAGGTGCAGTACATCGTGCCCGGAGCAGGCGGCCTGGGCGAAGTCATCAACAACGCATTCGTATAGGAGAGGCCAGCGTGTCCGAGCTGCACGACAATGTGTCCGTCCTGATCTCAGAGGAGGAGCTGCAGGCGCGCATCACCGCGCTGGGTCGCACCATCACCGAGCAGTACGCCGGCCGCGAGCTGGTGCTCGTCGGCGTCCTCAAGGGCTGCTTCCTGTTCCTGGCGGATCTCGCCCGGGCCATCGATCTGCCCGTGCGCATCGACTTCCTGGGTCTGTCGTCCTACTCGGGCGGCACCCAGAGCAGCGGCGTCGTGCGGATCACCAACGATCTGTCCAAGCCCATCGCAGGGCTCGACGTCCTGGTGGTCGAGGACATCATCGACACCGGCCTGACCATGCAGTACCTGCTTGAGAACCTGCAGACCCGCTCCCCGGCCTCCGTGCGCATCTGCTCGTTGCTGTTCAAGCCCGAGAACAACCGGATCCCGGTCGAGATCGACCACCTGGGGTTCGAGATCCCGAACAAGTTCGTGGTGGGCTACGGCCTGGACTACGACGAGAAGTACCGGAACCTGCCGTACATCGGCGTCTGGGAAGGCTGAGCCATGAACGACGAGCAAGACACCGCCGAAGAACCTGCCGCGGACACGGGGTCGGGCGGCTCGACCGCAGACGCGGGCGGTGGCAACCGCTGGGTGTTGTGGCTGCTCGTGGTCATCGCGGTGTTCGTCGGCGGCGGCGCCTTCTACCACCTGTCCAGCGAGAACGCGTCCAAGTGGTTCCTCGAGGTCCGCAACGGCGACGTGGTCGTGCGCAAGGGCATCTGGTTCCCCACGGGGGCCGCGGACTACGACGAGGGCGGCCCCGCCTACGACCCGGTCCCGCTGCCGGAGGGCATGGATCCGCCCGCCCGGGTCCACGACAGCTCCCAGTCCGTCGACAACGCCATCTATCGCCTGCTCGTCGCCCTGGCGTCGTCGGCCATCGAGTCCGGCGACGCCAACCGCATCGAGACGGCCAAGGGGCTCCTCGGCCGGGCCCGCCTGCTGGCCGGCATCAGCCAGGACCAGGCCGACGAGGTGTTGCGGTACCGCGGCGACATCGCCATGGCCGAAGGGCATCTGGCCATCAAGCAGGTCCAGACGCTGCTCGTCCGGGCCAAGCAGCGGGTCGAGGCCGGCGCTGCCAAGGGCACGCGCTTGTACAAGGACCCGGCGGGCTGGGTGCGCTGGATCGACGCCAAGCTGGCCGAGTTCAGCAGCCTCGACGACGCCCGGGAGCCCCCTGCGAGCCTCTGTGCACCCGGACTGCCGGCGCCCTCCCCGCCCCCCTCCGCCGCAGAGCCACCCGCCGCAGCGCCCGTCCTGGACCCCCTCGCGGAGCTGACCTCGCCCCTGCCCCCGCCGACTCCCGCCGGGGCGGACACCGCCGGCGCCGACACGCCCGCCACCCCCGAGGTCCCGGCGCCCAGCCCGGCGCCGGTCCCAGAGATCCCCGCGCCCGCTCCCGCGGCCCCCACGGAGGCGGACGCCGCGCCCGCGACGACCCCGGCGCCGGCCGCGCCCACCACCCCGGCGAACGACTCCGGCTTGTCGTTTCCACTGTTTCCGGAGGCCCCCGCACCCGCGCCGGGCGAGGTGCCGGACAAGAAGGACGGGGAGGTCAGCCCCTAGATCGCCGATCGGCGATCTAGCGAGCCTCAGACGGACGCCACCCGACGGGTGTCGTAGCGCCGGGCGCGCACTCGCGAGTCGTACAACTCGGTGCATTGCGGGCAGGCGCCCTCCTCGGGCTCCCATTGCGGGAAGTCCGAGACGATCTCCTCCGCCACCGGCGGACGGATCTCGTCACCGGCCATCACCACCGCCGTCGGCATGGCGCACAGGGCGCAGCGCTGTCCCGAGCTGTGGGCTGGCCTGGCCGCCTCGCCTTGCCCATCAGAGGTCATCCAGTCGACCGGCTCGAGCACGAGCGCGACGAGCTCGGCGTGGGTCGGTCGTGGGCTGGAGTACAGGCGATCGAAGGCTGCGGGGGCGTCGGACCGCAGGACCGAGAAGGGGCGTACGAACGTCGTGAGCGCAGCCGTACGGGCGTCTGGCGTCCCGTGGCCTTCTCGCTCCAGGCGCCCGGCGACGGATGCTCCCCAGGCTGCGGCGTAGCGGTCGAGCAGCAGGCGATCGCGGGTCGGCCCCGACAGCTGGCTCGGCAGGGACGGCTCGTACCCGAACTCGGGATCGAGCATGTCGTCGACGTGCAGCAGTTCCCGGCGGAGCAGCGTCGTGAGGCGTCGCTCGTCGAGAAGCGTCGACGGTCGGAGCAGGATCGTCAGGCGGCGCCGCTCGGTGTCGCTCAGCCCCGGTTTCGGCGGTCGGACAAACAGCTCGACCCCCTCATCCCGCGGCCGCGGCGCCGGGGCCACGGAGGCGTGGGAAACCTCGATGGGGATCCGAGGCCTTGTCGAAAACGCCTGCAGGATGGGTCGGTCGAGATCGAGCTCGCTGAACCACTCCGAGTACAGCTTCTGGAACTCGCGCTCCCGGTCCTCGACGTCGGCGATGTCGTACAGCTTCGACCGCTGCCGGTGGAACCGCGCCGTCCAGTCGGCCGGACGCAGAGCGTGCTCCTGCACCACCGACTCGACGAGGCGGGGGTTGAACTCCGTGATCACGATGTCCCCTTCAGCTGTCGCCCCCGGCTACTCGGGGCAGGCGCTGTCGCACCCGCTCTCTGAGCCGCAGGCCATGGGTACGCCCTCGTCCGCCGGCGCCCGCAGCGCGAGCTCGGGCAGGCCCGCGTCGATCTCGAACCGGTCGCAGTCGTGCGCCACGATGGCCCGCAGGACGCGGCCCAGCGCCGCGTAGAAGCCCTCGCCATCGGCGGCCTCGAGCCTGGCCACGAAGGCCGGCGTGAACCGACCCAGGTGGTCCCGCAGGAACAGCCGCTGAGCCGACAGGGTCGCCTCGAGCATCTCATCGTCGCCCGTCTGCGTCGCGTGGGCCTCCTTGCACGCAAGGAAGGCCATCATCTCGCACTCCATGCGCACGTGGTCGACCCGCTCGTGGGCGTCCCCGTCGACCACCAGGCCGAACGCCGAGAGGAACGCGGCGATGTCGGCCAGCTCCACCGGCTGCTGGAAGAGCGTGTCGGTCCCGTACTCCGTCTCGTACGGCGGGACCGGGCTGCGGACCGTATGGCCGAACAGATCGGCGTGCCGGTCCCGGATCCGATCCGGGGTCCGCTCTCCGTCGCCGCTGTCCAGGTCGACGTCGAGCCCGAGCAGGCCCAGCGCGCCCCCCAGGCGGCCCCAGCCCGCGTCGGACCATAGACGCGTCAGCCCTGCATCGTCCGCCAAGGGGCCGAAGCCGGTGGCCAGCGCGCCGTACACCGCCGTGCGGGCCAGCGGATCGGTCCCGTCGATGTCAGATCGAGTTTGCATACTTCCCCGGGCGCTCGTGCAGAGGCTCCTCGACGTTGATCCGGAAGAGCTCTTGGCCCTCCTTGCCGAAGGCGATGACCGTGTCGTCGTACATGTCCCAGGGCTTGCCACGCCGGGTCGTGCTGTAGATCTTCTTCCCCGGTTCGACCTTGTAGCTGTAGATGATCCGGTTGTCGCGGCGGAACAGCTGCAGGACGTTGAGGAGCTCCCGATCGGGGTTTTCGTAGCGGGCGATGGCCTCGTCGACGCCGGGACCGAACATCTGCCGCAGGTAGGCCCTGGGCACCCACCGGGGCGGGATGTAGTAGCCGTTGGGCGACGTGCCCAGCTGCGGGTACAGCGGCAGCGCCACCTTGGCGACGTGGACCAGGTAGTACAGCGGGTTCGTCGGGTCTTCCTTCCAAGTGCCATCCGCGTTGAGCTCCACGAGCCCCTGCAACCGGATCTGACCGATACACGACGCCATGCAGCGCGTCTCCATCGGGGCGCCCTTGGTCTCGGGGTCCGAGCCCTCCACCCGCGGATAGCAGGCGATGCACTTCTCGGACGTGCGGGTGTTCCCCCGGTACATCGACTTCTTGTAGGGGCACGCCTCCACGCACTTGCGGTAGCCGCGGCACTGGGCCTGGTCGATGAGGACGATCCCGTCCTCGGGCCGCTTGTAGATGGCCTTGCGCGGGCAGGCCGCCAAGCAGGCCGGGTAGCTGCAGTGGTTGCAGATCCGGGCCAGGTAGAAGAACCAGGTCTTGTGGACCGGCAGCTCCTCACCGGTCTTGTGCAGCTCGTCCCGCTTGCCCTTGGGGCCGACCGGGTTGTCCTCCCAGATGTTCGGGGAGTTCCACTCCTCGTCCGGGGGCAGGTAGCCCAGGACCCGGGAGCTCTCGGCGGCGAAGTTCTTCTTGGCCGCCTCGAAGATGGTCTGGCCGGTGAACTTGTCGCCGCTCCAGTTCTGCTTGCCGGGGTTGGCCTCTTCAAGCAGCTTGAGGATCTTCATGTCCCACGACTGCGGGTACCCGCCGTACGGCTTCGTCTCGACGTTGGCCCACCACATGTGCTCCTGGCCCTTGTTAAAGGTCCAGGTCGACTTGCACGCCATCGTGCAGGTCTGGCACGCGATGCAGCGGTTGGTGTTGAAGACGAAGGCGAACTGCCGCTCCGGGAACTTCGCCTCGTACGGGTAGTCGGCCTCGCGGCCCAGCTGCCAGTTCTTGACGTTGGCCATGCTCAATCCCCTTCGTTCGGTGCATCGATGGCGTCGTGGACGGTCAGTCGCACCCGGCCAAACGCGTTGTAGCTCTCAGCCACGATCTCCCTCACCCGCTCTTCGCCCAGCCCTTGCCAGGCCGAATGGCTGCCCACGTAGAACGGGCTGCGGAACAAGGCGACGATGCGTTTCTCGGAGTGGCCGGCGCGGGCCAGCTCCTCCGCGAACGCATAAGCCATCTCGACGAGGGTGTCGTCGTTTGCAGGCAGCTCGACCCCGACGAGCACGTTGGGGTCGGTCTGCTGCGGGTCTCCGTACGGCATCTGCGCCCCCTAGCCCTTCTTGACGACGTTCACGAGGCCGCCCGCCAGGTAGCGCTGCATGAACTCGTTTTCGTTGTCAGGGGTGTAGCCGGTGGTCGCCGGCTTCCAGAGGCCAACGCCACCCATGCCGCCGTCCT
>PVBE010650562.1_pt1 | contig 10260 bp, 9 predicted proteins | sample 1631181 | NCBI WGS metagenome assembly PVBE01 (sample SAMN08397723, study PRJNA350692) | Marine metagenome, whole genome shotgun sequencing project. | isolation source: water | place: Pacific Ocean | collected 2012-04 | reverse complement strand
CCTCCGCTGCGTCCTCTCCCTCGTCCTCTGCCGGGTCCTCTTCCTCTGCTGCGTCCTCTTCCTCTGCCGCGTCCTCTTCCTCCGCTGCGTCCTCGGCGCTGCTCGCTTGCTCTTCCTGCCCCTCTTCCTCCTCCGCTGGCTCGGCGGCCTCCGCGTGCTCGCCGTTCACCGTTTCCTCCTCCGCTGGCTCTGCTGCCTCCACGCGCTCGCCGTTCCCCCCTGCCTCCTCCTCGGGCTCGGCGGCCTCCGGGTGCTCAGCGTTCTCCTCGCTGGCTGGGCATTTCCGTGTATCTGTCACGTGACCTCGAGCCCTCACGCTGGACAGAGCGAAAGCACCAGCCGCTCCAGGATCACCGCGTCGGACAGGCGGCTGGACTTGATGGCGCGATCCGCCTCGAACAGGGCGCGGTGCATGCGCCGCAGGGTCTTGCCGCCGATGCGGTTGCCCTGGCGGATGATGTCGCCGACGAAGTAGGGGTGGGCGCCGATCTGCTTGGCGATGGCGTTCTTGTCCATCCGGCGCTGGCTCATCTCCCGGGCGGACCAGAGCTGGCGCACGTGCCGGGTGAGCATGACCAGGATGCGCACGCCGGGCTCCCGGGCCTCCAGCATCCCCTTGAGCACGGCCAGGGCCTCACGCCGCTGGCCTCGCCCCACGGCGTTTGTCAGATCGAAGATGGACCGCTCCCGGGTCTGGGCCAGCAGCTCCTCCACCGCCCGGGGTGAGACCGGCACGCCCGGCCCGACGTAGATCGAGAGCTGCTCCAGCGCCGTGGTCAGCTGCACCATGTCGGCGCCGACGCTGTCTGCGATGCGCTGGGCCGTGCCTGGCTTGAGCTTGATCCCCAGGCGCCGTGCCTCGGCCTCCAGCCAGCGAGGCACCTCGCGGTCCTTGAGCGGCTTGTCTTTCTGGATCACCCCCTTCTTCTTGAAGACCTTGAAGAACTTCAGCTGCGTCTTGGCCTTGGACGCGAGGAAGACCACGCAGGCCGCCGGCGACGGGTCCTCCACGTAGCGCAGCATCTTGTTCAGCTCGGCGGCCGGCAGCAGGTGCGCCTCCCGCACCACCACCAGCTTGGTGCCCCCCAAAAGCGACATGGTGCGCGCCGCAGACAGCACCGCGGCCACGCCGTCCTCCTTGGCGTGCAGCGAGACGTAGTTGAAGTCAGCGTCCCCGCCCTGGAGCAGGGCGCCGCGCAGGGCCTCCACCGCCCGCTCCTGGGGGTGGCGCTCGCCGATGAGAAAGTACAGCGGCGCGATCTTGCCCTTCTTGATGTCAGAGAGAATGTCGGCAGCCATGGTTCGATCCCGGTAACGCCTATTCTTACCTCTTTTTGTGGGCGCTGTCTTCCAGGACGCGATCCCCTTCGTCATCGATGGCCTGGCCGCTGTTGTCCAGACGCTCCAGCGGCACCTTGATCCAGCTGGGCGGCTCCGGGGTATTGTTGGCGCCCCGCCGGCGCGGACGGTCCCCGTCGTAGGTCTTCACGGGGCGGCGCCGCCGGCCGTGCCGCAGCATGGCGTCGGCGTCGGCGTGGTTCGGCTTCGCCCGCCGGGGCGCGGGCGCAGGCGCAGCCGCCGGCGTGCGAATGATGTGCCGCGCCCGGTTGAGGTTGATCCGCCCCCGCTTGCTGTAACGCAGCAACTGGGCCAGCTTGTGATTGCGCCGCCGCTGCACGCGCATGTCCTGGCGCGCCTTGCGCCACATCACTCGGGCGCGGAACCACTCCTGCCACTCGGTCTCCACGCTCTGGGGCCCGGCGGTCTTCCAGCTCTCGGTGCCGGTGACGCGGTCCAGGGGATCGGCCGCCGCGGGTGAGGCCGCGCAGATCAGGCACAGGGCGCAGAGGCTCTGCAGCAGGCGGCTCATCGCTTCCACACCCCCCTGGGTTTCGCGGCCGTGCGCGTGATCATGCTGATCAACGCCACGCGCTTGTAGAACGGCCGGTCCTTGGGCTTGACGGAGGGCTTTTCGTAGGTCTTGAAGACGCTGGCGAGGATCTTCTCCCGTTGCTGGCGGGACAGGCCGTTTTTGGTCTCCATGGTGAGGTAGATCTTTTTCAGCTGGGACAGGAGGCGCCGCTCGTGGCGCTTGAACTGCAGCGACGGCCGCTTGTAGGTGGTGATCATCGACGTGAGGTACTGCTTGCGCATCTGCTCCTTGCGGTCGGGCGGCCACATGGACATGGAGCGGGCGTAGCCCTGGAGCACGCGGTCCATGGTGCTGGGCGGGATACGCGCCGTGCTCATCACTCGCTTGAGCTGCTTCTCCAGGCTGGTCACCGACTTTGAGGCCAGGGCCTTGGCCCGTGGGTCCTCCTTGAGGGTCGGGAAGACCGTGGACAGCTTCTTGCCAGGCGGCTTCTTCTTGGTGTCCTTGTCCTGCTTGTTGCCGGAGAGGCGGTTCACCGCCAGCTGGGTGCGCTTCTTTTTGATCACCTTGCGCGGAGGCCTGGGGTCCCGCCTCGGGGGCCTCTTGCGCGCCACCACCGGCGCGGCGTCGTGGGCCGCCTCCACCACCCGGGCGTCGGGGGTCGAGGCGCCGGTGCTGCCGCCGGCCGTGCTGGCGGTGGACGTGGTGTCGTCGTCGTCGTCCTCTTCGGCGTCGTCCTCCACCGCCACCGTCTCACTGGTGGTGGGCTTGTCGGGGGTGCCAAAGACCATGGCCAGCACCACCGCCGCGGCCACGGCCACGATGATGCCGCCGAACATGCCCAGCCACAGCCCCGTGCGCGCCGCCTCGGGCCGGGCCGGCGGCAGCGGCGCCATGGGCCCGGCCGTGGGGCTGACGCAGGCCTCCAGCACGGTGCCGAGCTCCTCGGCGTCGGCGATGCGGCGGGCCGGGTCCTTCTCCAGGCAGCGCAGGATCACGCTCTCCAGGGCCCGGTTGATGTTCAGCTGAGGCGACACCGTGGTGGGCGCCCGGGGGACCTCGTTGAGGTGCTTGTGCATGAACCCGGCCAGGGTTTCGGACTCGAAGGGCAGCCTGCCGGCCACCATCTCGTAGAGCATCACGCCCAGGGAGTAGATGTCGGCCCGCCCGTCCAGGGACTCGCCGCGGAACTGCTCCGGGCTCATGTACTGCGGCGTGCCGATCATCATGCCGGTCTTGGTCATCTTCAGGCCCTCGACCTTGGCGATGCCGAAGTCCAACTCCGTGACGAAGTCGGCGTGGCGTCCTTTTTGCTCGAGCATGATGTTGGACGGCTTGAGGTCGCGGTGCACCACCCCGTGGCGATGGGCTTCGGCCAGGGCGTCGGCGATCATCACCCCCACGGCCACGGTGCGCTCCGAGGTGAACGCCCCCTGGCGCATGGCCTGCTCCAGGCTCAGGCCGGCGCAGTACTCCATGGCGAGGTAGAGCGCCCCGTCCTCCATGGCGCCGTAGTTGTAGATGGTGATGATGTGGGGGTGGTTGAGCTGGCTGGCCGCCCGGGCCTCGATCTCGAAGCGTGGCGCCACGTCCGGGTCGCGCAGCAGCTCCGGGTGCAGCATCTTGATCACGGCCTGACGCCCCACCGACGGTTGGTCGGCCAGGTAGACCACGCCCATGCCGCCCTCGCCCAGCTTCTCGCTCACCACGTACTGGCCGATGATCCAGCGCCCGATCATGGAGTCGGGCGCTGGCGCCTGGCCCACCCGCGAGGTGCCGCACTGGGGGCAGAAGACCGCGTCGAGGTCCAACACCTTGCCGCACTTGGGGCAGCTTCCTGTAACAGTCTCCGGGATCACCTGGTCACCACGCTTGGCCGCTGGAGAATATCATAGCCCATATTACTGTGCGGAGCGCGTGACCCTTGCCACCGATTCGACGTGAAATGTCTGGGGCATCATGTCCAGGGGTTCCACCGCCTCGGCCTGGAAGCCATGACCGGCCATTTCATCCAGGTCCCGGGCCAGGATCATCGGGTCGCAGGAGACGTAGACCAGCCGGCGGGCCCCCAGCCGCGCCAGGGCCGGCGCCAGGCCGCGGCACCCCTCCCGGGGTGGGTCCAGCACCACCACGTCGAAATGCTCGCCAGCGGCGGCGAGACGGCCCACGGCGGCCTCGGCGTCCTCCTGCAGGACTGTCACCTTACCCAGGGCCGGGCCGTTGGCGCGTAGCAGGGTCGCGCCCGCTGCCGCGGACTCCACGGCCACCACCTCGGCGGCCTCCGGGGCCAGGGCCGAGGTGAGGTTGCCCACGCCGGCGTACAGCTCGAGGATTCGCGCTCCGGCCGGGGCGGCCCAGGACCGCACCCGCTGTCGCAGCAGCTCGTCCACGGCAGCGTTGGCCTGGGCGAAGGCCTCCGCCGAGGCCGCCACCGAGGGCAGCAGCTCGAGGTGGGGGCGCCCCAGGCGCAGGCGCGCGCGCCCCAGGCGAGCCTCCAGGCCAACCACCGGCGCCTGTTCTTCCAGCCCCTCCAGCAGCCTGCGCCACCGCTCGTGGCCCGCGCGGCAGCGGAGGCTGAGGTGCACCTCGCCCCCGGCGCCCACGAGCGCCGAAACGGAGCCCTTGGACCTGGGCAGCTGCTGCAGTTGGCGGCGCAGGTGGCCCAGCGCGCCCTGCAGAGGCTCTTCCAGCAGGGGGCATTGCGGCACATTCACCTCGCGGTTGGAGTGACGCTCGAGGTAGCCCAGCGCCACCTCGCCGCTGGTCGGCGCCACCCAGTGCATGCGGACTCGGCGCCGATAGCCCAGCTCCAGCGGAGACGGCACCACGGGCAGCACGCGCTCGGCTTTGGCCCCCAGGGCCCGGTCCATGACCGCCTGCTTCTGCTTCAGCTGCTGCTCGTACTGCAGGTGCAACAGCTGGCACCCGCCACAGCGGCCGGCCAGCTCGCAGGCAGGCTCGCGCCGGCCGGCGCCGGGCTCGAGGATCTCGACGATTTCGGCCCGGCAAAAGGAGCGCCGCTCCTGGACCACCCGCGCCCGGACCCGGTCCCCCGGCGCGCCGCCGTCCACGAAGTAGACCTTGCCCTCCACCCGCCCCACGGCCTCGCCGCCGTGGGCGATGGAGTCCAGCTCGAGTTCGACCTCGATTAGCGGTGGCATGGCCGCCCTTGGTCACCGGAAAAAACCGGCCATCGATACGGAGAAAGGGGGACAGGGAGATGAAGTGAATTTGGTTTGGATATCATCTATACGTTCCTCACATGCAACTGTTCACCTCGAACGATGGATCTCCAAACGATCACGGGAAGCTCTGCGCGGCCCGGCCGCGGGTTACCTCGAAGGAGAACATGCCCTGGACCGCCCCCGAGATGCGGGCGCAGGTGCGCAGCATGGCCGAGCGCCCGTCCACCAGGGTCAGGGAGAACAGGCCGGTGATCCGATCGCCGTAGGTGATGTTGAAGCCGGCCAGCTCCTTGATGTTCTGGCCCACCTGGGCGGTGCCGAAGTCGCAGAGGTAGATACAGGCGCCGCCGCCGAGGATCCGCCGCAGGTGGATCTGGCTGGCTTTGTTGGAAAAGTCGCCGCTGCGGCAGAGACCGCGCAAAAAGGCCTGGTCCTTGTTCGAGAGCGTGGGACAGGGCCGCGGCGCGTTCTTGGTTGTGGCGTAGTGACAGCTGGTTAGCTGCGGATCCTGCTCGAGGGTATAGCTGGCGCCCACCATCGGCTGCTTGCAGTTGGGGCAGGCCGCGTAGAGGTAGAGCTTGGCCCGCACGACGTCCACGGGCTGGGTGCAGGCGGTGCCTGTGCAAATCAAATCCCGGCTGCTCACCGGCAAGGGTTGCTCGGCGGCCAGGGCGCGAGCCGCCGCCGACAGATCCAGGATCTGCAGCCCCAGGCCGTTGGAGACCTCCACGTTGTTGGAGGTGTCCTGGATGCGGATGGTGAGGCTGCTCTCCCGCTGGGCCGGCGATAGGTTGGAGTCTTCCTTGGTCTCGCCGGCGAAGAAGTCCGCGTGCAGGTCGAAGTCGGCCGGCCGGGTCAGGCCGTCGCCCAGGCCCTCGCCGCTGTCGCAGTTCTCGATCCAGAGGCGCCCGGTGACCCAGCCCTCGCCCTGACCGGCGGGGCAGGCGGCCATGGCGGCCACCGCGCAGAGCAGCGAAGATATGTAGATCAGCGTTTTTCGCATGGTCTGAGGAGTACCTGCGTCTCCATGGCCTGTTGCTTCAGCGCGGAGGCCGCGTCGCCATCCCGCACGGCGATCTCCAGCTCCCCGCCGCTGCCAATATATGCCACCCACTGCCCCGGCGCCACATCGCTAAAGGTATCACGGATGGAGCCGATGTGACGACCGCCCAGGGCCACCTGCCAGCGGGCCGCGTCGCCCACCGCGCCGCGCTCCAGGTTCGTGATCAGGTTGCCGAAACGGTCCACGTGGACCACTGCCCCCTCCAGCCGATCCGCCTCCACCGTCGGCCGCGGCAGCTCCAGGCGTTGCCAGTCACCGGCCTGGCCGCCGCAACTTTGGGGCGGTAGCCCGGCGGCCAGGTGTCCGGCCACCGAGGCGAAGACGTCCCGCCCGTGGAAGGTGCTGCTCACCGTGCCGCGGAAGAGCTCTTCGCGGTCCAACACCCGCGCCTCACCCCGGGGCGCGGCCAGGCTCAGCAGGCCGTTGTCCGGGCCGATGAAGCGCTGCCCCTCGCCGGACACAAGCAGCGGTCGGCGGGCGCTGCCCACGCCCGGATCCACCACCGCCACGTGGATCGTCCCGGGGGGAAAAAGAGGCGCCGCCTCGGCCAGCGCGCGAGCCCCGGCGCGCACATCCTGGGCCGCGATGTCGTGGGTGATGTCCACCACCGTGGCCCCCGGGCTGCGGTTGAGGATGACGCCCTTCATGGCGCCGACGAAGCCGTCGGCGGTGCCGAAATCGGTGAGCAGTGTGACGATGGTTCCCATGGTTCGTACTCGCTTTTTAATAATCTGTGCTTTCGAATCCATTGACAACCGCTCAGCCCCCATTATGATACGGAGGCTCGTTTTAGTACGTTGAATTCAAAAAGAAAGTAGGCTAGGATTTGATTTCACTTCGCGGGTGAAATTCAAGGAGCACCGGATGACGAAGTCTGAGTTGATAGAGACAGTTGCCAACAAGCTGAAGCTCCCAAAGGGGAAGGCTGAGCTGATCGTCAATTGCATCTTCGATTCCATGGAGGAATCCCTCAAGCGCGGCGAGCGCATCGAGATACGCGGGTTCGGCAGCTTCGAAATCCGCCACTACAAGGCCTATGAGGGACGCAACCCGAGGACCGGAGACAAGGTGGATGTTCGCCCCAAGCGGCTGCCCTTCTTCAAGGTGGGTAAAGAGCTCAAGGAGCGAGTGAACAACGGACGCCTGACCCACCCCATCAAAGAGGTCGACGCCAGCGGTTCCGTTGTCAACAAGCCTGCGGTGGAACCCTACACGCCGCCCGGTACCCCGGACGACTCGGCTCCTTCTTTCTAGAGCCCCAGGCCCCCCCCTCAATAATTCGGTAGGTCAGTTCAGAGGGTCGATCTTGAAGTACGCCTTGAACTTGAGCGCGATCTTGCCCGTGGGGGCCGGGTCGCCGCTCTTGAAGGTCAGGGCGGCCTTGCCCAGGAGCTTGAACGGCGTCTTGTAGTTTCTGACGTACCCCTCCAGCGCGCTCTTGCCCGCGGATGTCACCGGAATCTTGGCGTTGGGGGTCTCCTTGGCCGGGATGGCCGGCATTGTGGCGAAGGAGGTGGCGCCGGCGGTGGTGGTGGCCGTCTGGGGCCCCACGTAGAGGCCGATGCTGGGCGTGGCGAAGGTCAACGAGTTGGAGTCGGTGTTGTAGACGACGTAGTCCAGCTCGACCTCGGAGAGCACCGTGGCCGAGGTTTGGTTTTTGATCTTCTGCGACAGGTCGACCTTGGTGCCCGTCTCGGCGGTGACGTGGATCTCGCACTTTTTGGAGACGCACTTCATGGTGCAGGAGTAGCTGGAGCCGCTGCAGCTGAAGGCCGCTCCGCAGGCCTTGTCCGACGTGCAAGGAATGGCCGGGACCTTGGTGGCACCGGCCGAGAGCTTGATGCCCATCTGGGCCGTGTCCAGCTTGATGTACACCCAGTCTGTGTCGATGGTGAACGCGGTGTCCAGGAGGCCGCAGCTGACGGTTGCAAACAGCAGCAACGAGCTGGCGGCCAGGGCCTTGAGAGTACGCATGGAAAGGTCTCCTTTACTTATTAAATAGCCGCAATGCGGGCTTCCTGCCGTTGAGCATAGCAGGTTTTGGATCACTGGTCTTGTGAGACGAAGCACAGTCCGAGCAAGTGATTCACCACTGAATACGGGTCCTCTTCCCGGCGCGCGACTCGGTCGATGAGGCGCTCCAGCTCTTGGGCCTGAAGCTGGCGAACCCGGCGCAGGGCGTCCTCTTGCAGCAGGTCCTCCACCTGGCGCCGCGCGCGGTTGTGCACCCGCTGCAGCCAGGTGGCGTCGTCCCGATCCTCGAAGAAGCGATCCAGGTGCTGCACCAGCTCGTCCACACCCTTGCCGGTGGACGCCACGGTGGTGAGGATGGGCGGCCGGGGGCGGTCGCTGGTGCTCAGATCCACCATCATATTGAGGTCCTGGACGGTGCGGTCGGCGCCCTGGCGGTCCGCCTTGTTGACGCAGAGCACGTCGGCGATCTCCAGCACGCCGGCCTTGATCGCCTGCACCTCGTCGCCCAGTCCCGGCACGGCGATCACCACCGAGAGGTGGGCCGCCTCGACGATGTCCACCTCGGCCTGCCCCACGCCCACGGTCTCGATGAAGACGACGTCGTAGCCCATGGCGTCCATCACGGCCACGATGTCGCCGGTGGAGCGGCTCAGCCCGCCCAGGTGGCCGCGGCTGGCGAGGGAGCGGATGAACACGTCGTCGTCCAGGGCGTGGCGCTGCATGCGGATGCGGTCACCGAGGATCGCGCCGCCGGAGAATGGGCTGGACGGGTCCACGGCCACCACGCCGACCCGCAGGTCCCGGGCGCGGTAGGCCCTGATCAGGCAGTTCACCAGGGTGGACTTGCCCGAGCCGGGGTTACCGGTGATGCCGATGATCCGCGCCTTGCCGGTGTGGGGGTAGATCTCCCGCAGGGTCTCCACGGAGCCGGGCACGCGGTCGTCCAGGTTGCGCATCAGGCGGGCGCCGGCGCGCATGTTGCCGCTCACGACATCTTCTGCAATGCTCATCGGTTATCTTCTCTTGCTTCGCTTCTTGAAGAACCGCTGCTCGGGCCCAGCCGGCGCGTAGATCTGCAGCACCTTCATCTTGCTGGTGACCGACACGGAGTGTCGCGTGCCGGGGCCGAGGTGGACGGCCCGCCCCGGGCCCACGGGCCGGGTGCTGCTGCCGGCGGTGACCTTGGCCTGCCCGGCGAGCACGTAAATCTGCTCGGCCTCCAGGTGGGCATGAGCCGGCATGACCGCGCCGGGGGCGATCTCGAGCAGGCCCACGTAAAAGCGCCTGTGTTTGGTCTTGCGCGGGCGCAGCAGCGGCCGCACCAGCAGCTTGCCCTTCTGCAGCTTGATGGCGCGGCGGGGCGTCTTGGCCACCAGGACCCGGGCGCCAGGACTGGAGGCGGGGGTGTTGGCCTTGCCGTAGCCCTTCTCCAGGCCGCCGGGCATGAAGACCTGCACCAGCTCCAGGGAGCCGCTGATGGTGGCGCCCAGCCCCGGCGGCAGCCAGACGGCGGCGCCGACTTGCAGGCGGTGGTTCTTGCGGCCCTTGCTCGTGGTCAGCTTGCCCGAACCGAGCAGCACATACAGCACCTGGTCCACCCCGCGTTTGTTGGGCAGATGCACCTGGCCGGCCACGGAGACCACGCTCATCGAGGCCCGCAGGGCGCCCACGCTGCCCCTGGTCAGCAATGTGCGCACCGCGGTCTTGGTGCCGACCTTGATCGTGGGCGCGTCCTCCACGCGCACGATGAACTGGTCCGGCACGGCCCGGAAGGTCAGCGGGAGGACCAGGTCGCTGCCCGGCACCATGCCGGCCTTCCTCGCCCCGTGGATCGTCCAGCCCTTGATCCAGTTGCGCAGGCAGGCCAGGGCCCCGGGGTGCTTCAGCTCGTCGCGCTCCACCACCGCCTTGGTCACGTTGTCGCGAATCCCCACGGTTATACGCATGAAGACCGTGCCGCCCCGGGAGCGGTCCACGGCCAGCACCTGGCGGTAGCAGCCGTGCAGCGCCTCGTAGTTTCGCCGCACCGCCTTCATCACCACGGCGTCCAGGGCGTTGGGGCCGGCTGTGGCGGTTGTGGGTAGTGCGACAGAAGCGAGCAGGGTTACGGCCAGAATACGTGCGGTGAGGAGCTGAGGGCGTGAGGGTGTGGGGAGCGGGACGGG
>PVBE010276620.1_pt1 | contig 10260 bp, 9 predicted proteins | sample 1631181 | NCBI WGS metagenome assembly PVBE01 (sample SAMN08397723, study PRJNA350692) | Marine metagenome, whole genome shotgun sequencing project. | isolation source: water | place: Pacific Ocean | collected 2012-04 | reverse complement strand
CCTAAACGGTATGATAGTTCCCACTGTCTGCCCATGTAAGCAGAGATTCCAATTAAGAAGTGGAAAATAACCAGCTGGTAAGGACCGCCGTTATAAAGCCACTCATCAAGAGTTGCAGCTTCCCAAATAGGATAAAAGTGAAGGCCAATGGCGTTACTGGAAGGAACAACAGCACCAGAAATGATGTTGTTTCCATAAATGAAAGATCCTGCAACAGGCTCACGGATGCCATCAATGTCAACTGGAGGTGCTGCTATAAAAGCAACTACAAAGCAGATTGCTGCCGCTAAAAGGCAAGGGATCATCAATACACCGAACCAACCGACGTAAATACGGTTGTCAGTAGATGTGACCCACTCACAGAATTGCGGCCAACCGCCGAGCAGCGCAGAGCGCTGCTTTCTAATGGTGGTCATGAGGACGTGAATTCAAATCCCAAAAGGGATATTTATGTAAGGACGAGGACGAAGCCCCGCCAGGAGGAGTTTATAGGAAAATCTGCAATTACGCGAGCTATAGAGATAGGTTTCTTATAAAGAAAATATATATATATCCATTCAACATCGCATTTGGATAATTTTCGATAAAAAAGGATGCTTCTTGTTTACAAAATCAGAAGTTCAAATGCCTAAGATTAAAACATCTGATATTTTAAAAGATTGGCAGCAATCAATGCAATAAATTTCATTAAATTCTTGAAAAATAAAATTTCTTGATAGTAAAGTATAAAGAGAATTAATTCTCTTTATACTAATCAAAATATTTACTTTCTATGAATTAATTAATGCATAAAAGGCATCTTTCCAACAATCATCAAATCTCCAAACTTCCTTTTTAGTAAGGGACATGGCAATATTTTTTTCAGCATATGCTGCCTCATTAATAAAAACTGGGAACACTTCATCTGAAAAAGAATTATCAGAAAGTCTGATTTTGGCTCCGTTTAGATACTCAAATAATGGATATCCATTTCTAATTGGCTGCCAATCCCTACCTTCGAGATCACCGTGAATATATGCAATAGGTTCTCCAGAAGAATCTCTAGGAAAATCAATACTTTTTAAATGTCTATGAACAATTAATTTATCCGGGAAGCAGCTCTGAGAGTTAATAAATTTAGATATCTCCTCTAAGCAAATCTTTAGAGCTTGAAACGTTTGCTGAATAATTCTGCTATTGAGTGATCCCTGAGGGACAGGTCCTATTTCCACAACAAATCCGCAAGGCCAAGCTTCTACTAAAAACCCTTTTTGCGATGGGTTTCCCTCATGCAAATATACTGGCAAGCCTATGCGGTTCTGAATCAAAGAGACTATTGCCAAGTCGACAGGACGTCTCCCATAAATGACAAGACTTGACCCCATGCAGGCAGTAGTGCTGTGAAAATCAATTGCTATTTGAGAAGCATTCTTACCATTAGGTCCATAAAGACCAAGCAGCTCCTTCGCACGAGAAATCTCTAAATCATTATGATTTTCAGAATTAAGTAAATCTTTAGAGAAGCTTCTGTTTAAATCTCTATGCAAATATCTTTTGCCCTTTTCAAAAGCTAAAGGGTTTCCTATTACTGAAACAACCTTTAAACCGCACCTATCTATAAGATCTTGTTTTTGTTTCCACTGATCAAAAACCCAAGGGGCATTGATTTCATTTCCATGGGTACCTGCCACCAAAAGTACCTGAAGATTTGACATCAAAGATTATTAAATTGTTTCCTATTTCTGAAAATATCTCCAAAATAATTTGCATGTCAATACCTCCAACAATTGTTTCATGCGCCCGAACGGGTTGGAAATGGCAATGGAATCAATTAATGAATGGCCTTGCTCCTGCTGATAAATCAGGAAATTTTTGCCGCAAACCCAGCCAAGCACAGAATGCAATTCTTCCAAATCCATCGGATCTCTTAAATCGATCCATAGATGAATTTCCTATTCTCGTAATTGGGCGAAGCTGTCCTTGGGCCCATCGGACATGGCTGATGTATGAACTCAGAAATTTAAGTAGTTCATTAAATCTTTTAATAGCTTACCCTGACTACAAAGGAGGACTATGGAAAATATCTCCTAGTTGGAAGGGTTGTCAATCTCTTCTAGAGCTTTATAAATTCTTTAATTCTCCTCCAACTCATAGAGCTACCGTTCCTGCACTCTTTGATCCAAAACAAAGTATCAAAGAAAAACCTAAATTACTTGGAAATGAGAGTGCCCAATTAATAGAAATTCTCAATCAGTGGCCTGCTCAAGATGATGTTCCAAATTTTTGTCCCAAAGAACTCCAACAAGATATAAATTCATGGCAATTATTAATACAAGAGTCAATCAATAATGGAGTCTATAAATGTGGTTTTGCTAGAAACCAAGAAGCTTATAACAAAGCCAGCGAAGAACTTTTCCATTCATTAAAGACTATAGAAGAAAGTCTTTCTAATAAGGGACCTTGGCTCTGTGGAGACAAGCTCACGCTGGCAGACATAAGGCTTTTCCCAACCATCATTCGATGGGAATCTGTCTATGCTCCTTTATTTGGCTGCACTCAGGAATCTTTATCATCTTTTCCAGCAATTCTGAATTGGCGTAAGAATTTTTTCCATCTCCCCAAAGTTTCAAATACTTGTAATGCGACAAATTGGAGAAATGACTACTACGGAGCCCTATTTCCACTAAATCCAAGCAATATAGTCCCAAAAGGGCCTAATGTGAATCAAATAGTTAATACCTATTAAAGTAACTTTGCCTACTCTAAATTCATGGAAAATGCTCTTGAAGTTGAGTTTGAAGGAGTTTATGGAAAGTACAAAATTACACAAGAAGATAAACAAGGAGTAAGAAACTATCGACTAGCTCTTTTGACTTGTGGGATCTCATTTACGGCTGGCATCTCTCAGTGGTTATTTATTAGTGATTCTTTTGCCTGGGTTTGGCTTATCCCAATGTGCATTTCATTAGGCTTTGCCTTGAAATGGATACATATATACGTTCAATTCCTTCATAGAGCTCTTCAGCTTTTATGGGCTATAGGGGCCTTCGGAATTCTTGCTCTAATTTTGAAAGGCAATTCACAAGAGCTAATTTCTAATCTTGTATCTAGGCCAATTCTAATATTATTAATTGGCCCTTACTTTGCAGCAATGGCTGGATTAGGATTCAAAGAGTTTTTCTGTTTCCAACGTCCTGAAGCTATTGGCGTAACACTTTTACTACCAATTAGTCTTGGCAGTCACTTACTTGGAGCAATGCCTCAGGAGATAGAAATGATCTTGTTATATTTATCAGCTGTACTTTTTTTAATCCTTGCAGTGCGAAAATTTGGAATGGACGCAGCTTCTGATATTGGAGATAAAAGTGTTTTTCAATACCTCAGAAGCAAAGATGAGACAGCAAAAACCTGAACGCAAAAAAATGAAAACTAAAAGAGGTTTTCAAAATATCTAATTGATCATCAAAACCAGACATTTCAACTCTAGGGTCTATATATAGTTAGTTTCTAGCCAAAAAGGTGTTGTAAACCAAACCAACTTTTAGTGGCAGAAATGGGTAATCTATTTATTGTAATAGAGTTGAAAGCTAAGGCTTAAAGCAACGAACCAATGAAATCAATCGACGAACACATTCAGAAAGATCAAAGTGAGATTCTTTCTGCCAAAGCAGACGGCAATGTTCCAAAGGCAAGGCATCTTGAAGAAGAGCTTCACTCGCTTGAGGAATATAAGGAGCATCATCCAGAGGATAAGCACGATCCAACTGCATTGGAATTATTCTGTGATGCAAATCCAGATGAACCAGAGTGCCTTGTATATGATGATTAAAAAAGTGGGCCTCGGCCCACTTTTTTAATGCAAATTACTTCAAAATTTTCTTCAATAATCCATATTAAAATCTGATGGACTGCCTGTAAGAGAACAAACTACAGATTCTTCATTCCTCATTTTTCTAACTTCTTTTATAGGTCGTCCCATTCGCCGAAGAACTTCAATATCTTGAGAAGTTTGACATCTTGCGATGACACTGCCATGGTCATCAAAACATGTGTAAAAAGTCATAAGAAAGATACCCTTATACCTATTTATTACCAATTCTTCTAATCTCGACAAGTATTAATTTGCCCTCAAACATGGAAAGAATCTTAAGCCTCTAGTTTTTGCCATATTTTTGTTAAAAGGATATCCAGTCCTTCATTCATCGCAGCAGAGATAAACAATACATTACTACCTATTTCTTTCTTGAAATTTTCACCTAATTTCCTAAGACTTTTCTCATCTATAAGCTCTTTCTTGTTCAAAACTAAAATTCGCGGCCGATCAATAAGTCCATGTTGATAAGCTAAAAGTTCTTTCTCAACCACTTGAACATCTCTTAAAGGATCTGAAGAAGAAGCATCAACAACATGAATCAACAATTTTGTTCTTTCTATATGTCTTAAAAACTCATGTCCCAAGCCAATTCCTTGGGCTGCACCAGCTATGAGACCTGGAATGTCAGCAAAGAGAGTGCCATCACCACTGGGTTTACGTACCACCCCAAGGTTAGGAATCAATGTAGTAAAAGGATAATCAGCAATTTTCGGCTTAGCAGAGGAAAGAACCGATATCAATGTACTTTTTCCAGCATTTGGTAACCCAATAATCCCTACTTCTGCCAATAATTTCAATTCCAAATTCAATAGCCATTCTTCGCCATCTTTCCCCTCTGTGAACTTTTCAGGTGCACGATTTCTATTACTTAAATAATGAGCATTTCCTAAACCTCCAATTCCTCCAAATGCAACTACAAGAGTTTCGCCATCAACTGTTAGATCTCCAAAAATTATGCCTGTGTCCACATCTTTAACTTCAGTACCACAGGGAACTTTTAAGACAAGATCATTACCATAAGCTCCACTACATTTATTTGGTCCTCCTCTTCGACCATCTTCCGCAGAAATTAATTGCTTAAATTTAAAATCAAGCAAAGTCTGAAGATTTGAATCAGCTTGAAAAATCACCTTTCCACCATTACCCCCATCACCCCCAGAAGGGCCACCTGCAGGGACATACTTCTCTCTTCGAAAAGATACAATTCCATCACCACCTCGTCCAGCTCGAACTTTTATAATTGCTTGGTCAATAAATTGCATTGTGAGTTTTTGCTGCAGTTGGTTTAGAGAATGAACATCGAGCTAATACTCATCTATTAGCGCATATCATGAGGCAATAAAGAGAAAGATAGTACTTAAAAGCAAGATACACAATCCTACTTAGAAACATTCACTATATTTATCAGGAGAACTATTAGATAAAGATTTTTCTAATCCAAGTATATCAACACTGACAAGTCTGAACATTAAATATACAGCATATTAATTAGAATAAAGTTAGTCCGAGTGAAGTATTTTAACCCGAAATTTATTAAAGAGAACAGACGGCAACATATTCTCAAGCAACCAAAGAATCAATCACTTCAACCAAATAACAGTACAGCCTGCTCCTCCATCTGTCTGCTCAGCACTAGTAATTTTTTCAACATAATCTAGTTTTTGCAACCACTCCAACAACCCCCTCTTCAAACGTCCTGTCCCTATTCCATGAATAACCCAAAGTGGTCCTAAAGAATTACGCAATTTCTCTTCAACAGCAGCCTCTGCTTCATGAACTCTTAATCCTCTAACATCAATTGTATTTTTTTTAGTACGAATATTAGATTGATTAGTCAAAGAAACTCTCGATTTGATTGTTATGACTGAATCCTTAGCTGGATGAATAGGTTTTTGTCCATCCAGACTTTCAACTGCATTCAAATCAACTGTGCTTCTAAACACTCCGCACAAAACTGTCAATTGAGAGCCATCCTCAGATACTTCAATAACTTCACCCGATTTACCAATGGCACTAACTCTAACGCGATCACCTTTTTTAGGAAGCCAACTTTGATGATGGTTTTTGATTTTTTCTTGACGATAAGTCAATTCCATTTGCCGTAACCTTTGTCCAGTTTTTCTAGCCATTTCACCATCAGCCGACCCATCACGTAATCGGCGAATTAATTCCCTAACCTCTACTTGCCCCCGACGAATAGAGCCTTCTAATTTCTTACGACCTCTTTCCTCAAAATCCTTTGATTGACGACATTGTCTCTCCCATTGACTAATTAACTCTTCATGAAGTAGTTCAGTACGAGCCAACAAAGAAGCCGCATCCTCTGCAGCTTCTTGTTGTTGACGCCTTTGCTCCTCAAGGCCTTCAATAACATGATTCACATTATCTATACCATTCCTCTGCATAAGTTGCTGAGCTTTATCTATCACAACCTCATCAAGTCCTAGTCTGCGCGCAATTGCTAATGCATTACTTCGTCCCGGAATGCCCCATTGCAAATGATAAGTAGGTTCTATCGTTTCACTATTAAAACCAACAGATGCATTTTCAAAACGAGAATCACTATATTTCAAAGCCTTGAGTTCACCAAAATGTGTAGTAGCAACTGTCAAACGAGCTCTATCTGCTAATAACATTAACAATGCAGTAGCCAAAGAAGTTCCTTCTGTTGGATCAGTCCCTGCACCTAATTCATCAAGTAAAACTATTGATGGTCCAGGGTTTTTCGAGATTGAATCTAAAATTTTAGTAATTCGAACAATATGTCCACTAAACGTTGATAAATTTTGCTCAAGAGATTGCTCATCACCAATATCTGCCAACACTTGATTACACCAAGGTAAAGATGGCTCTCCCGCACAAGGTAATAGCAACCCAAGCTTTGACATAAGAATTGCTAAGCCAAGACTTTTCAATGCAACTGTCTTGCCACCTGTATTTGGTCCAGTGATTGCAAGTACTTTCAACGTCGAAGATACTCTAAAACTAATAGGAACAACTGCAGAGCCTTCGTGATAATGCTCTTGCCAAACCAGTAACGGGTGTCGGAAATCTTGAATGAGAAATGGAGCATCTAATTCTTCTTTAAGCTCAGGCGCTACTCCTCCTAACCAATGACCATAACGTGCCCTTGCTAAAGCAAAGTCCAGTTCCAAAAGCATCTGATAGAGATGATTAAGAGAAAGAGAATTATCACTAATTTGACTACTCCAATACGCTAATAATCTCTGCTCTTCTAAATAAATCTTGGCTTCTAATTTAGCAATCTCATTTCCCAAGGGAATAACCACCTTCGGTTCAATAAAAACGGTATTACCTGAAGACGATGTATCGTGAATAGTTCCTACGACATGATCTGCTGCACCAGTTTTCAATGCCAGCACGGGTCTTTCATAACGTTCAGAAATAACAGTGTCCTGCAAAACTGAATGAAATCTTCTGATGAGATCCTTTAAGAGATCTTTTCTCTCTATCCTCATAACTTGGACTTGTCGACGCAAAGCAGCCAACTTCTCGCTAGCACGATCTGCAATACGTCCCCCTTCTTCGATTCCAAATTGAAGAAGTTTCTGTAACTCTGGCAAAGTAGACACATTAGAAAATAGTTCTGAAATTATTGGTCTTGTAACTGAATCTTCAATCTGACGGCGCAAGCGACGAGTCGTTCTCAATGTTTCTACAACTTCTAATAGTTCAGAAGCAGAAGCAACACCTCCTTTAGAACATCTTAGTATAATCGGTTCTATATCATGAACTCCAGCAAGACTGACCCCATCTTCCTCTTCTAAATCTATGGCTCCTATTTCTAAAGTCTCAGCAAGATATCTACAGCTAAGAGTTAATTTATTAGGAATAGAGCAGGCTATACATCTTCGTCTACCTTGAGCAGTACTAGCAAATAATGAAAGCTGTTCACAAAGCTTGTTCCACTCCAACAGTTGAAGTGTCTCTTCAAAGGCAGAGTTAGCAAAAGATAATTGAAGTTCTTTGTGTTGAGAACTCATTCAAAGACCTCACCAGCTCATTGATTGGAAGGGATCCCTGCTGGAGGATGGTAAAGCATTTCCAACCAATTACCGTCAGGATCTCGTAGATAAAAAGAAGCAGTTCCATCACGATGATCATGCAAAGATCCAACCTGGGTACCAGTTGCACGCAATTGTGCGTGCAACTGTTCTATTTCACCTTTATCAGTAAAGTGAAAAGCAAAATGAGGTCCAGCTGCTTTATATCCTGGCCCCAATAAAGCAAGTCCATCATGTTCAGGGCCTGCTTCTAAATAGCACCAATCAGGATCATCCCAGATAAGTTTCATCCCCAAACCCAGGTAAAAATTTTTCGCCCTATCGACATCATGGACACGTATAGCTACATGTCCAAGTCTTCTGACATTTACAAAGCTGTTTTCTGAATTCTGCGCGGCCATCATAGAAAATTTACATCACTTGAAAAAGATAATTAGAGTTAATTTTGTCAGCCCTCATTAAACCTTCTTCAGCCATGCTGCAGCATCACATGCGTGGTAGGTCAAAATAAGATCAGCTCCTGCTCTTTTAAAGCTCAACAAAGTTTCTAAAACTACAGATCTTTCATCTATCCAACCCTTTTCTGCAGCTGCTTTAATCATTGAATACTCCCCGCTGACGTTATAGGCAGCAATAGGTAATTCCGATTCCTGTCTGAGCCTATAGATAATATCCAGATAAGCAAGTCCCGGCTTAACCATAAGAATGTCAGAACCTTCTTGCTCATCTAATTGAGCTTCAGTAATAGCTTCTCTTGCATTAGCAGGATCCATTTGATAGGTACTTTTGTCCTTCGGTATTGGCTTTTCATTCAGAGATCTTGGTGCAGAATCAAGAGCTTCTCTAAATGGACCATAATAGGCAGATGAGTATTTGGCTGTATAACTAATAATTCCCACATTCTCAAAACCTTCATCATCCAAAGATTCACGTATAGCTCCAACACGTCCATCCATCATGTCACTAGGTCCAATCAAATCAGCTCCTGCCTCAGCTTGAACAATTGCTTGTTTGCAAAGGTTGTCAATTGTCTCATCATTTAAAACAATTCCCTCAGCACTGACTATCCCATCATGGCCATCTATTGAATAAGGGTCTAACGCAACATCAGTCATAATTGTCATTTCTGGCAATTCTTTCTTCAAACGTCTAATAGCCCTTGGAATTAAACCATTCTCGTTAAAACACTCTTCGCCTCCTTCGGTTTTAAGCGCATCATCAACCTTGGGGAATAAGACAACACACCTAACACCTAAATTCCATGCCCTTATGACTTCTTCGACCAAGCCATCCAGGGTCCACCGGTTTGCACCAGGCATGGCAGCAATCTGTTCAATGTCATTTCCCTCATGAACAAATAAAGGATAAATAAAATCCGATGCAGTTAAGCTGTTTTCTCTAACCATGCTTCTTAAAGCAGGTGTTCGACGAAGTCGACGAGGACGATAAGTTAGTTCCATATGGTCAAAAACAAATTAATTACTCATGATCGTAAAGCCTTCTATAAACGAGCAGAATTAATCCAATCCTTTCGAGGATCAGAAATACTGAGCTCTCGTAATTGATTGAATAGATCAATCTCTTTAGAAGATAAACAAGGGGGGAAGCACAGTGCAAGAGTGAGAATCAAGTCTCCACGGCCATTATTGATAGGCCAACCCTTGTCTTTCAATCGTAAGCTTGAACCTGGCAAAGTCCTAGCTGGAATAGTTAATTGAGTTTCTCCATCTGGTGTCATAGCTGTAACAATTGAACCTAAAAGTAGCTCATCATAAGAAACCGGTAATTCTCCTTTGAGCTGATCTCCATCTAATTGCCATACCTTATGGTTTTCCACCTGGAGATTGATCAAAATGTTCCCTCTTCGTCCAGTGCCAGGCTGCAAATTACCTTTTCCTTTTACTCTGAGACGAGTACCATTAACAACTCCTCTAGGAATTCTGACTTCAACTGGCTCCTCATTTACGGATAGGGTTCGCTGGGTCCCCAAAAAAGCCTCTGAAAAAGTTATTTTCAATATAATCTGCACATCAAGATTGACTGGTTTTCGATATTCACCAGAAGACGGATTGTACGACTGGGCAAATCCTTCCATCCCTCTTCCACCAACAAACCTTCCCAGAAGATCATTAACAAAATCATCAAAATTGCTATAATTTCCAAAATCAACATTAAGACCATCTATCCCTGAACCAATACCTGAAGATTGATTCCAAAATTGTCCAAATTGTTCATATTTTCTTTTCTTCTGAGGGTCAGATAGAACTTCATAGGCCTCATTGATTTCTTTAAACTTTCCCTCTGCCTGCTTGTCACCTGGATTTACATCAGGGTGAAACTTCCTCGCAAGCCTGCGGAAAGCACTTTTTATTTCATTCGAGT
>PVBE011970609.1_pt1 | contig 10261 bp, 10 predicted proteins | sample 1631181 | NCBI WGS metagenome assembly PVBE01 (sample SAMN08397723, study PRJNA350692) | Marine metagenome, whole genome shotgun sequencing project. | isolation source: water | place: Pacific Ocean | collected 2012-04 | reverse complement strand
TACACCCTGGTTGGTCTTGATGGATCGATCGTGGATGTGGTGGACCCACTCAAGCGGGCCTTCGACGCTGGATACTCGGCTTTCCTCGGGGAGCGGGCTGTCACCAATGCAGAGTTTGACGGCTCCGTCAACAACTTTGCCCTCCATCTCAGCCTTGAAACCCCTGATGATGGGCATGGAACCCATGGAGATCACAGCGGTTACACGGAGGCTCAGTACGACGCGCTGGCTCTGGTCGTTGATGGCTGGCTGGACCGCTTTGAGATTGAGCCAGCTGCGATCACAACCCACAAGCATGTTGATCTGGGCGGGGCGCGTGCTGACCCACGCAATTTCTCCTGGTCTGATCTTCAGAGTCGCCTTGCTGCCTTAGGCAAGCTCTGTCACGCCTAGCTCAGGCGGATTCTGTTTAGACCAAAGGAAGGGGGGCAGGACGGGTCGTCGAATAAATCAATCCATGCAGGGCAGGGTCTTGCATGTAGCGAAGGACTCTGGCGGGATAGTCGAGCTTGCCGTTGTGCAGGTAAGCCAGGGTGGCGATGGCCTTGGCATCGACGTACGACCGGCTGGCATTCAGGATCGATCGACGATCGAGCCCGAGCTCTCCCTTCAGTCGCGCAAGTTTTGCCGCCAACAGCTCAACGTTGGCATCGGGATCCATCAGCAGATCACGAGCAGCAGCGATTTCCTGGGGGGAGGGATCGGCAGGCAGCCGACCTTGATGAATCAGTTCACTGATCCCCAGTTGTGCCGGTCCATGGGTGTCCACGAGGCCCGAATGCACGACGAAAGGAAGATCTTCTCCGGGCTTGGAGTGCTGAATTTCATCAAACAGAATGGCCGTGATCAGCATCGGATTGATCCGGTGCCGATCGGCTTCTCTCTGAATCACAGGTTTTAACCCGTTCAGTCTTGAAAGGGTGTTGGCGCGCAAAGGCTGAAGCTGATCAACGCCTCGGGTGAACAGCTGAGCGAGTTGAGTCTGGGGTCCATGAACCCCAAACCGGCGTTGCAGATGTTCCAGTTCTTCTGCACTGAAATCGGTTGGGTCAGGATCACGCTCCTGAGAGAGTGCAGAGGAGGATTGAGCCAGTTCATGGTCTGGGTTGTCCCCACGAAGCTGTGGAACAACCGTCATTGATACGGCAGCAGCTGTGATTGCCACAGCTGTAAGGCTTGTGATCGCTCTCGGGACCATTGCGGAGCAGAAACGGAGCCTGTCAGGAAGTATTGACGGAGATTAGCCGTGGTGTCTCAGTTCATGGGCATTCCGCTGGATCCTGGATACCTTCGACACAGAGAGTTCTCTCCATTAGATGAGTTTCCCGGATTTCAGTGCCACGGATGCCCAGATTCAGTGGCAGAGATTCTGTGATCTTCTGTGGCACCACGAGGACCTCGGAATGTGGCTGGATATCAGCCGCATGCACTTGAACAACGCTCAGCTCGAAGAACTCACTCCCAGGCTTGACAAGGCGTTTGAAGCCATGAAAGCCCTCGAGAACGGTGCCATCGCCAATGCCGACGAGAACCGCCAGGTCGGTCACTACTGGCTGAGGCATCCCCAACTGGCTCCTGATCCCGCAGTTGGTCAGCACATTGCGGCCGAAGTTGATCAGATCGAGCAGTTTGGAAAAGCGGTGATCAACGGAACCATCAAGTCTCCGACAGGCCAACCGTTCACGGATGTTCTCTGGATCGGCATCGGAGGCAGTGGACTCGGCCCTCTGCTGATGATCCGTGCTCTTCAGGACAAGGCGGCCGGACTTCCCTTCCACTTCTTCGACAATGTGGACCCGAACGGAATGAGTCGAGTGCTTGCTGAGCTGGGTGATGCCCTTCGCACCACTTTGGTGGTGACGGTGAGCAAGTCCGGTGGCACCCCCGAGCCCCATCTCGGCATGGAACAGGCACGTCATCGCCTGGAAGCGGTTGGAGGCAACTGGTCGGCTCAGGCTGTGGCGATCACCATGGCCAACAGCAAGCTCGATCAACAGGCCGTTGCTGAACAGTGGCTTCAGCGCTTCGACATGTTCGACTGGGTTGGAGGCCGCACCAGCATCACCAGTGCTGTTGGACTGGTTCCAGGAGCTCTGATCGGAACTGACATCCGCAGTTTCCTGGCCGGTGCTGCTCAGATGGATGAGGCCACGCGTGAGACTGATGTGCGCCGCAACCCTGCAGCCCTGATGGCAGCAGCGTGGTACACGGCCGGGGGAGGCAAGGGCAAGCGCGACATGGTGGTGCTCCCTTATCGCGACCGGCTTGAGGTGTTCAGTCGCTACCTGCAGCAGCTCGTGATGGAGTCTCTCGGCAAGCGACTCGATCGCAATGGTGATGTGGCCCATCAGGGCATCGCCGTGTACGGCAACAAGGGGTCAACGGATCAACACGCCTACGTTCAGCAGCTGCGAGATGGTGTCGACAATTTCTTCGTGACCTTCATCGAGGTGCTGCGTGACGTTGAGGACATCCCTGAGATCAATGGCGAGCGGCCTGGTGACTTTCTCGATGGCTTCGTTCAGGGAACCCGGTCTGCTCTCACTGAAGGAGGTCGTCAGAGTCTGAGTATCAGCATGCGTCAATTTGATGCCCGCCGGTTGGGGGCGTTGATTGCACTCTTCGAGCGTGCTGTGGGCTTCTACGGGGAACTGGTGAATATCAACGCTTACCACCAGCCAGGGGTTGAAGCCGGCAAGAAGGCCGCAGCTGCAATTCTCAAATTGCAGCGCCAGGTGGAGGAGGTGCTCAGCGATGGCGTGTCCCGTTCCGTTGTGGAGATCCAGCAGGCCATTGGTGAAGGGTCTGTGGAAGCCGTCTTCTGGATTGTGCGCCATCTCACCGGAAACAATCGCGGCTATCAGGCACAGGGCGACTGGAACAAACCAGCCACCCTTCGATTCAGTAAATCCTGATCGGCGTTCAGGAAGGCACGAGATTCACCAGCTTCCCTGGCACCACAATCACCCGCCTGGGTGGCTTGCCTTCCAACCAACGCTGTGCCACGTCGCTGGCCAGTGCCAGGGCCTCCAAAGAGTCCTTGTCGCAGTCAGCTGGAACCTGAATCGTTCCCCGCACTTTCCCCTTGATTTGAATCACCAGTTCAACGCTGTCTTGGACCAGCGCCTGAGGGTCATGGAGTGGCCAGGCTTGGCAGTGGACACTCCCCTGTCCACCGAGTCGGAACCAGAATTCTTCGGCAAGGTGCGGAGCAAACGGCGCAAGCAGCCTGATCAGCGCTCCCATCGCCTCCACCTGGATCGGTCGTGATGCTTCAAGCACCGTTCCTGAAAGACTGTTCGAGAGTTTCATCAACTCCGAAATCGCTGTGTTGAACTGAAAATCGCCGCTGAGATCCTCTCCCACAGCCTGAATCGCGAGATGAACTGCGCGCCGAATCACTGCTTCAGCTTCAGACAGCTCGGCAGGGATCACTGATGGGTCACTGCTGAGCAGTGGATCCTTCGCTGTAGCGGCCCTCACGCTGTCCACCAGCCGCCAGAGTCGTTGAAGGAAGCGGAACTGACCTTCCACATCGGCGTCGTCCCATTCGAGGTCTTTTTCCGGTGGTGCTTTGAACAGGATGAACATGCGAGCGGTATCGGCTCCGTAGCGGTCGATCACCAGGGCCGGATCGACTCCGTTGTGCTTCGATTTGGACATTTTTTCGAACAACACCTCAAGCGGTCCGCCATCGACCGGGTCGCTTGGTGATCCCTGATCAGCGACCTCTGCTGGAGCTACATATTTCCCAGTTCGGGGATTGCGATAGGTCACTCCTTGCACCATCCCCTGGGTTAGTAACCGCTCGAACGGCTCACCAATCGAGATCAGCCCGCGATCCTTGAGTGCCTTGGTGAAAAATCGCGAATAAAGCAAGTGCAGAATCGCGTGCTCAATGCCTCCGACGTACTGCTGAACGGGGAGCCATCGCTTCACGGCCTCATCGTCGAATGGCCGATCGGAGTTGTGAGGGTCAGCGAAGCGGAGGAAATACCAGGACGAACACATGAAGGTGTCCATGGTGTCGGTTTCACGTTTCGCCGGTTTCCCACACTTCGGACAGGCGACATTCACCCAGTCATCGAGTCCGGCTAGTGGTGATCCGCCTTTGCCAGCGAGATTGACGTTTTTGGGCAGTGCCACCGGTAATTGCTCCGTTGGCACCGGTTGTGCACCGCAGTCCGGACAATGAATGATTGGAATCGGACAGCCCCAGTAGCGCTGTCGTGAGATCAACCAATCCCTGAGCCTGTATTGACGCTTGGCGCGCGCCCATCCCTCTGTGGTGCCGTGTTCGGTGATGCTCTGCTTCGCCTCGACATTGCTCTGTCCATCAAAGGCACCACTGTTGATCAGGGTTCCAGCGCCTGTCCAAGCCTCCCCGTCGTTGAGGTGTTGATCAGCACCCTCCATTTCGATCACCCTCTTCACGGGGAGCTCATAGGTGCGTGCAAAACGGAAATCCCGTTCGTCATGGGCGGGCACACCCATGACCGCTCCGGTTCCATAGCCCGCCAGCACGTAATCGGCGACCCAGATCGGTACTTTCTGGCCATTGGCCGGGTTCACCGCTTCGGCACCTGTTGAGACGCCACGTTTGGGACGATCATCCGCCGTGCGCTCATCGTTTGAAAGGTCGCTGACGAGATCGCGGAATGCTTCAACGGACTCCCGCTGCTCGTTGGTTGTGAGCGCATCAACCAGGGGATGTTCAGGGGCGAGAACCACATAGCTCACCCCAAACAGGGTGTCGGCCCTGGTTGTGAACACCGTGATCGTGGCGTCTTGATGGCCTTCCACCTGGAAGTCGATTTCAGCTCCGATGGAACGTCCGATCCAGTTGGCCTGCATGGTGCGGACTCGCTCAGGCCACCCCTGCAGGAGTTCCAGGTCGTCGAGCAGGGCATCGGCGTACTGGGTGATTTTCAGGAACCACTGCTTCAGATTTTTCTGCTCGACCAGTGCACCGGATCGCCATGAGCGCCCTTCAGAATCAACCTGTTCGTTCGCCAGAACGGTTTGGTCAATCGGGTCCCAATTGACCGTTGCTTCTTTCTGGTACGCCAGACCTGCTGAATGCAGCTCGAGGAAAAGCCACTGCGTCCAGCGGTAATAGTTCTCATGGCACGTGGCCTGTTCCCGCGACCAGTCGATCGACAGACCAAGGCGCCCAAGTTGGCTTCGCATCTGATCGATATTGCGATCCGTCCAGACCCCGGGGTCGACGTTGCGTTCGATCGCTGCATTTTCAGCAGGGAGGCCAAAAGCATCCCAGCCCATGGGATGCAGCACGGCATCACCACGCATGCGCTGGGCTCTGGCGATCACATCAGTGATCACGTAGTTCCGCACATGCCCCATATGGAGGCTGCCGGAGGGGTAGGGAAACATCGAAAGCGCATAAAACGCCTTCTGATCAGGCTTTGGCTCCTGGGTTTGATAAAGAGCCTCTGAATCCCACTTCCGCTGCCACTGTTCTTCGAGAAGGGAGGGGGCGTAGCGATCGGACAGTCCCGAGGATGGGTCGGGCTTGGACGAGGACTGCGGGGCTGTCACATCAGGAGTACACCTTCGAGAGATCGTGACACAGCTTGAGGCCCTCCCTTGGGCGTGGCGCTGAGGACGATCAGATCAAAGGACGAATGGTGAGCACCGCCAGCCGATTGATCAGCACTGGGTCGTTGCTTTCGTCGCGCTGCAGAGCAAAGAACTGGGGATCCTGCCAAGCAAGGCGACCATCCATTCTGCGGCCGTCATTCAGTTCGATTCCAAGTACGCGTTGCTCGCGAATCCAGGACTGGATCAACCGGATGCCGGGCAAGCTTGGATCAAAGCCCGTTGGATCCATGGGGTGGGATGAAAGACAAGTGCACTCCAGCAAAGACCCGTGACCACGTCAATGAGGCAGGTGAATGTACTGCCGTGACCTTGATTGATCCTTCAGAGTGGTGTTGTTCCCGCAAGGTGTGGACCCTGCGTCTGTGGCTGCACGAACTAATCTCTGATCACGGTGTTGTTGTTTGAACTTATCCACTGAAACAAGAGAGCAATTGCTGATCGCGCTGACGAATCAGTGGGCATCCATGCTGGATCAGCTGGATGAGGGTGATTTCACTCCTGAGGATTTTTACGAGATTCGAAAAGTGGATACTGATGATCAGCTCATCCAGGACAGTGGCTGTGAAACCGACGAAGAACTGAATCAATTCATCAATGACTGGTTTTACAGTGGTTTTTGGTCGCCACCGTGATGTCTTTCTTGTGTTCAGGCTCACAAGGTTTTCGCCAAAACACAGTTTTGATGTGCGTGATTAGCTATTGGTTGATTTCAGCTGAGGGATCAGGTTTAGCCGATTCTTCTAAAGGGTGAATTACGCCGATAGAAGTGCTGAATTCGGACGGAAATGATTGCCTTGGTAAGGTTTTTGGATTTTACTTTTCTAGCTTTCGGAGTTCATGGCTGCCGTTATTTCATGTCTCCCAGGGCCATGCTGGAGACCACAGAGGCTGACGATCGTTCTTATCAGCGGATAGAGGAAACGAGAAAAGAAATTAAAAAATTAGCTATGGATTATACCCAGTTTAACAGGGGATGCAGGCTGAATGAACAGCGCTCAATGTATCTCGGACTCGAGGATGACTATTTAACTGGCAACCAGGAACAGGATGCCCAAATCATGGCGAGCTGGACTGTTGTGAAGACATTCAAATTAAACAATTGGTGTGGAGCTGACTGCTGCCAAAGTCGACTGAATCGAACTGGTCTGAAAAGACAATGAGTGCGCAAAGTATCGTTTGACTCGGCTTTCTGCTGCAATGGTTGGCCTCCCAGCTCTCAGTATTGAGCGGTTATTACTAAATTATTTTTCGATTAATCAAATTTCAATGTTGAACTTCCTGTCTCTTTTGATTTTGCCGCTTGTGGCGATGCTTGGAGGTTGGTTCGTGCTGTCTTTAGCGACTTGATCCCAAAATTTCAATGGATCAAGGGATGCACAACAGGCTCATGCTGAAGCGAAGCTCTCCAGCTGCATCGGCAGGATCTGGATTGGAGATTGGCCGGATTGAGTGATGATGATCGGCTCTCGAAATCCTGTAACGTGTTGGTATCACAGGGTTGTTCTGAATGCTGACGTTCAGCAAATATCAGGGTCTGGGCAACGACTTCATTTTGATGGAGGGTCGTGCAGGGCAGTTGTCGCCTGAGATTCACACTCCCGAACCAGGCTGGGTCCAGCGTCTTTGTGATCGACGCTTCGGCATCGGCGCTGATGGATTGATTCTGGCTCTGCCTCCGGAGGGAGATGCGGAGCTGCGAATGCGCATCTTCAACGCTGATGGTTCGGAAGCTGAGATGTGCGGCAATGGCATTCGTTGCCTGGCTCGCTTCCTCGCCGACAGTGATGGGGATGGTGCCGGCCGTCGATGGGGGATCGAAACTCCCGCAGGTCTGATCGTTCCTGAGCTTCAGGAGAATGGTCAGATTCGCGTGGATATGGGAGCACCTTTCCTGGAGCCTGCTTCCGTGCCCACCACACTGAATGCTGACGCAACCGGTCTGCCGGTAGGTGAACTCAACCTTGATGGCGAAATTCTTTCCCTGGCGGCAGTGGGCATGGGTAATCCCCACGCGATCGTGCCGGTTGATGATCTCAACGCGATTCCGTTCGAGCGTTGGGGCGCTGAGCTCGAGTGCCACCAGCTTTTCCCGGCCAAGACCAACGTGCATTTTCTGAAGGTGCACGAACGGTCTCAGCTCGAAATCAGGGTGTGGGAGCGCGGAGCCGGCCCCACTCTTGCCTGCGGCACTGGTGCTTGCGCCACGCTTGTGGCAGCTGTTTTGCTCGGTCTCAGTGACCGGCAAGCCACGGTGCAACTTCCTGGAGGTCCTCTCGAGATCAGCTGGGAGAAGCCTGGTGCATCCGTCTTCATGACCGGTCCTGCTGTCGCCGTGTTCGATGGAGTTCTCAATCCGGAACTGGTCCCGTTTCAGGCACCATCAACCGACCGAGTTGCAGGGCTTTTTGCTGAACAAGCTTCGGCTGCAGAAGCGGCCAGCAGTGATTCAGCCAAGCAACCATCAGCTGAAGCCTGTTCTGAGGAGGAGGCGCAGGCCAGGGTGCAGGCCTTTCTCGCTTCCACGTCACTCGATTCCATGATCAATCTCGCCACGGAGTCGTTGGAGGAGCGAACGCTTTCACGCTTTCAACGCGACGTTCAGCCCTGATCAATGTGATCTATCTCGATGCCTGCGCTACCGCACCGCTTCGGCCTGGGGTGCTTCAACGCATGATCGAGATCCAGGATCGGGCTTGGGCCAATCCGTCCAGTCTCCATGGATTGGGTCTCAAGGCTGCTGAGGCTCTTGAGAGGGCCCGCTTGCAGATCGCTGACAAGCTGAGTGCAGACCACCGTGATGTGGTGTTCACGTCTGGTGCAACTGAATCGGTTCATCTCGCCTTGCAGGGACTTGCCGCTTCACGGTCACCAGGTCGGGTTGTGATCTCTGCTGTGGAGCACCCCGCTGTTTTCGGGGCGGCCCGCTTGCTGGCAAAGCACGGCTGGGATGTGGCCGAGTGGCCAGTTGATGCATGGGGACGCATCAGGCTGGAACTCCTGGATGAACTGCTGGCCCCCCCAACCCAGATCGTCTCGATGGTTTGGGGCCAGGGTGAAGTCGGCACCATTCAGCCCTTGATCACCGTTGCAGAAGCCTGCAAAAAGAGGGGCATTCCCATCCATACGGATGCCACGCAGGCTTTAAGCCAGGGTCTTCCCAGCTGGAAGAACTTTCCCGTTGACCTGCTGAGCTGCTCGGCCCATAAAAGCGGAGGTCCCAGAGGGATCGGTCTGCTGATGACGCGTAAATCGCTTCGCTCAAGACTCGATCCTCTCTTCTCGGGCGGTGGACAGGAGGGAGGCCTGAGGAGCGGCACTGAATCCGTTGTTCTGGCTGCCGGCATGGCCGCAGCGATGGATCAGATTGAGTGTTGTTCTCCAGCTGATCTCGCCAGATCAGGACATGGCATCGCTGATCTTCGCGACGCTCTGCGTGATCGATTGCTCGAGGATGAAAGGCTGGAGGTCTGCGGTGATCCAGAGGATCGGCTGCCTCACCACCTTTCGCTGCTGGTCCGAGACCAGAACGGCGAGCCCGTATCAGGTCGCCGCCTGGTCCGCAGTCTTGATCGTGCTGGTCTTGCCGTGAGCAGCGGCAGTGCTTGTTCGTCCGGTAAGGACAGCGACAGCCCTGTTTTGTCAGCGATGGGGCTTGCCCCCTCCCTGCGTCGTTCCAGCGTGAGGCTCAGCCTTGGCCACTGGATTGAACCCAGGGATCTTGACGCGATTGTGCAGCGCTTCCATGTCGGTCTTGAGGAGGCCGCCTGCGGTTGATGGTTCAGCGGCTGTACGCTCCGGCCCAACGATCTGACTGAACCTGGTGAGCGCCGTTCTTCCCGCTGATCTTTCCGAAGCTGAACAGCGAACGTTCTCCGCTCTGGGTGAGGTGATCAGCTCGAAACGTCGCGGTCGTTGGCAAGTCACCTGGAAGTTCGAGGGGCTCCGGTTGCTCGGACCGGCCATCCGTCTGACTCAGGCTTTCAAAGACAGCGGTGTGAGTCTTTTGCTGGCCTGGCCCGATGCCGGGGCAGCGGCTCTGGCCAAACGAGACGGTCCGGAAATCGCCGACTCCTGCGTTGATCTCAATCAGTTGCAACGTGATCCAGCCTGGGCTGGACGTGGTGATTTGCTGCTGATCGTTGGTGCGCAACCGAGCGATTACGACACGGTGGAAGCGATCTGCAGTCAGTGGTTTGAACCGGTCGTTCTGCTGAACAGTCGCCTTGAGGACGCTGCTGTTGGCATCGGCAGCGTGGCACGTCAGCGCCGAAAGGGATTCATGTCCACCTGGCAATCAGCCTTTCACCTCGAGCCCTTCGTTGGAGGTGCTCTCATGCAGGAATGCCAACAGCAGTGGGAACTGTTCCGCCTGGATCCCGATGGATATCGCTGGGTCAAGCAATTTGAGGCCCGTCCGGATCAGGAACAGATCGACGAGGCTCTCGCCAATGCAGGAGATGGATTGAGGCAAACCCTTGGTGCGATGGATCGCTTCATTGATGATCTGCGTGGTTGATCGCCAGGCCCATCACTTTTAGTGTTGCCGTCTCAAGCTCTCTCCCATGGCCTTCTCTGAACGCCTTCGATCAATCTCCGTGATTGACGCAGCCGCGGCGATTGTTGCTCTTGTGGCCGTCGG
>PVBE010572928.1_pt1 | contig 10261 bp, 11 predicted proteins | sample 1631181 | NCBI WGS metagenome assembly PVBE01 (sample SAMN08397723, study PRJNA350692) | Marine metagenome, whole genome shotgun sequencing project. | isolation source: water | place: Pacific Ocean | collected 2012-04 | reverse complement strand
ATGGCAGCTTATCTTAGCCTAGACAGGTTGTTTGCGGGATTCGACACCGCATCCTTAAAGTCTAACCAATACTTCGAGCTTGGGGAAGAGTGGATCAAGGTAGGTGACCCGTTACCGGAAACTACCTACCAAACAATTTTGCTGAAAGCAGCGATGGATAAACCGCCACAAGCGGTGGAGACTTCGATCCCAATTGAAGAAGTGGCAGAGGAAGTCTTGAAGAGATTTCCTGACCGCTGGGAAGCGGAGTTCACCATAGGTAGTAGGGGGCCGCTGTTTTGGGTTGACGATGGTATTGACAGGGAAGGGTGCCAAGTCACGGAGGACGGGATGATCTGCTACTCTGACAGGGCGGGCAAGGGCTTCGTCACATGGAGGGAGATTTTAGGGAAGCAATTCGTAGAGGACTACGAAACAAAAAAGATAGGCGGGCTTATAGACAACTACTGGTTCAACGGAAAGTATTACTACAAGCTCTTGTTTGGAACAGCGCAACAAATCCCAAGAGAGCAGGTGGTCATGGAACTCCGTAAGGCGGGGTTCTCCCCAAAGCCAAAGAAGGGGCAACCACTGTCCGAAGTGGAGAACGCTATCCTCAGTATATGCAACGACAACAGGATTGACGAGATAGCCCCCGTTATTTTCAGCGATGAACGTGTAGTCTCTTACAACAGCCACCGTATCCTGAACAACGCCAACCTGACTCCAGTGCAACCAGCGGATGACGGCGACCCATCGTTGTGGCCTTTCCTGAATAAATGGATGAGCGGGATGTTCATAAATGGGGACACCCCGACTATCGAATACTTCTATGCGTGGCTTAAACGGTTCTACACCGCGCTTCTGGACAAGGAAGCAGCGCAGGGGCAAGCCCTGCTTTTAGTCGGCCCTACAAATAAGGGGAAAACACTGCTGTCAAACAGGGTCATCGCTGCTCTGGTTGGGGGTTGGGCTAATGCCAGTGACTATGTGTCAGGTCAAACGAGCTTCAACAAGGACTTAGCCCGTGTAGCTGCGTGGTGTATTGACGACACCACATCGGCTGCGTCATTCACGGAACAAAGAAAAGCTACAGAGATGATCAAGAAATGCGTGGCTAACCCGCACATAACTTATCAGGCTAAGTATTGTGACGAGGTGAGCCTGCCTTGGTGCGGAAGAATAATCATGTCGCTGAACATGGACGCTAACAGCCTGAGTGTAATACCCGCACTGGACTCGTCCAACAGGGACAAGCTCATGGCTTTACAGATCAGTAAGGATTCGATGAGTAAGTTCCCGTCCAACGTGGAACTTGAAGGTATTATAAAGAACGAACTACCTCACTTTGCCAAGTGGCTGCTGGATTGGGAAGTCCCGAAAGAAGTGCAAGGAGCTTCACGCTTCGGTGTCATCTCATACATCGATAAGACAATAGCCAGTGCTGCATACGATAACTCAAGCCGCTCCAGCATCGCGGAACTGGTCGAGTTCTTCGTGAAGAGGGCACGGGAATATTATACATACCCCACATGGCAGGGGTCACTCACAGAGTTCCAAGTAGCTGTCCATGAATTTAACGGCGGCAAGAACGTGGGCATGAGTAACTCCTTAGAGTTTGTCAGGCGCGGGATGCTGGTATTGGAAGATGCGAGTAGGAACAGCAAGAAAGTGCGTCCTGTCTCATCGGAGATTACGGGGGCGGGTAAAATATGGACTATTGACTTGAGTGAAAAATTTGATACTGATAAAGGAGCCACACACCAAGTTAAACATGACGCGCTCAGAAATTGATGGTTTTATCGACACGCTAGACGTAGGAGTCATTGTCCCCGACAATCTGGACGAGGGGTTCATAGGGGTCGCAGTGGAAGAAGACCCGCCCCGCGCGATATACTCAATTGAGCGATGTATCAAGAAACTGGCGGAGGATATGACACACGAAGAGGCTACCGAATACTTCTGGTATAACGTAGCGGGGGCAGGTGGTGAGGGCTACCCCATATTTATATCCACCCCAGAAGATGAAAGTCCTTATTAAAGGGACTTCAACGTGTTGGGGGAGTTCAATTCGCTTATGGGAATCTGATACCCAGAGGACATAAACTTAAACCCCGTGTCATCAACATCCCCGCGCTTGTAATACACAGCCTCGTCAAAAAACGTGGGGGCGGGGAGCCAGCCGACAATATATACATAGACAAGATCACGACGAACTCGCGTAAACACTACTATGTCGTAGTCATACTTTTCCTTTAGGGACTCCCTGCCGTTGACAAAGGCACTAAACTCTTTCTTCGGTCTACCACTGCAAATTTTAGACTTAACCTCCAGTTTCTGCTTCTTATAAACTATGTCGTGGGAATACACCTTGTCTCCCACATAACGGCTGCGCGGTAGGTAAGACTTGACGGCTATCTCCCCAAGGCATCCAGTAATACGCCCATGCCCCTGCGTATACGAAGACGGTAATATCCCCATCGCACAGGAGCGTTGGTGGGCAAGGGCTACATCTTCGCCCGCAACAGTAAAAAGGGCGCAATCATCCGAATGCTTGAAGCGTCTCTTATACTTTCTAGGCTTGCTCAAAATCTATGCGTTTAACTATTACCCCCCACGCAGGAAAGAAGATTTCCTCCATACAACGAACGACAGCCTCCTGCTCATAACGCTCTGAATACCCAACCCCACTCAATAGCAAGGAAGCCTCCATCATTTCGTGACGTAACGTCTCCAAGGCATCCTTGTCAGATAGTCCAGCGTTAATCTGAATCAGTTTATCGTCGTGGAAATACTCACCAAAGGTATCGCTGTCTGCCCCCTTAAATGGCTCGATAACCAAGCGGATGCGCCGCCCAGCTATGCTTACTGTTTTTGGGAAATTCATCGCTTACGTCCATTGGCTGGCTAACTCGTCATAAAGGACTAAACCCCCCGCAATAGCGTGGGCTACTCCGTCCCTATGGGCGGTAGCTAAATCCCAATCCATCTCATTCGTTCCAAAGAAAGGCTCCGCGATAACAGCAGGGCAGTGAGTCATGCGGAGAAACGAGGCACCTCTACTTCCCTTCCCGCGTGACTTGATGCCCCTACTGGTAAAATCGGGGAAAGCATCCTCCATTGAATCTCGTAGAGAGCGAGCGAGGAGCCTCCCGTTACGGCTGCTGTTCCAATAGAGCCACTCATGCCCAGTGGCAGAGGGGCTGGCAGCGTTAAAGTGAAGCTCAACCGCGAACGTAACTCCATCTTCCTTGAGCTTTTTCGCCAGCCAGCGCATCGAACTTGTATACCCTTTGCCTTCGTATGAGTTATAGATGCGTGTCTTCTGCTTTATTTTCTCTGAAATCAAATAAGCAAGGTCACAGTTGTAATCATACTCAACTGTCCCATCAACAGAGGCGGCTCCGCTATCTCCTTGGCGGCTATGTCCTACGCAGAGGGCTATCATGTCGGGCCAACTCCAAAGAAGATTGCGGTTAAGGGAACGATGAACAATGATGCAATAGCCAGCAGGATGATGGCTACGATGATTAGGGTGTTGACGAGGCGGAAGATCATTTACCCCCACCCCCTATAACAATAGCTCTACGATATGAGTAATCAGAATGAAACTTCTGCCCGCGCCCCACCAGTGTCCCCTCAACGAAAGGATACTTGAATCCTTCAATCAGGGTCACCGTTGGCGGGTCATACATCGCGCTCTCGTTGAGCGCGTTCTGCGAGCCTCTCCATCCGCAACTTGGCAGAAGGACTGCCATCAGCGGCAAGGCGATCAATTTCATCTTCAAGGTCATAGACATAGGTTCTCTGCCGCCAGTTGGCATACGCTATGTATGCTTCAAGCGCGGCGGTTATTAACCGGAAGAAGTTCACTTCTTCTTGTTAAGGACAGACCAGACTAAACCGACGAGAGTCACAAGGGCTGATACGCCAGTTGTAACCTGCTCACCAGATGCCAAGCCAGCCTGAGTCATGAACCCACCACCGAAGGTGAGGAGGTGACGCACGATTCCTAAAATAGCTTCTTTGCTCATTTTTTATTCTTGTTCTTTAATAAATGGTAGAGCGAAACCACCGCAACGGCAATTCCTAAAAGCCCTCCCAAAATTTGTATTGTCCATTCCATTTGCTCTTGGTATGGTGAAAGCACCGCGAGGGTTGATCCGGCTATTCCGGTTGCTCCTTTGGTTAATATCTCTCCGGTGTTCATGTTATGAAAACCTTCTGTTGGGGGCAGTAGCGGGGATGTCCTCTCCGCTGTCGGACTGCCAAATTATAAATTGCTCCGCTGACGGCGGGACTTCAACAGTTTCTTTTATGTCGCGGAATAAGACCCAATGCTTCCCGTCCCCTGCCCTTTCGGGAATTTCTCCAAACGGTTCCCCTGCGTCTACCATAGCTCCTGTTAATATGTAATGCTCGCCTATGATGGACATGGCATACTCATGGGTTCCTAAACGAGTGTGTGTCTCACCCGTTATGGGGTCAGTAGTCGAATAACCGTTGGCGTTACCAAACCCGATTGCGGTGGCTCTGTCGGGGAAGCATAGAAGGTAATCAATCATGTCGAAATCTTCTTTAAAAATGCGTCTGATACCCTGCGCCTCCAATAACGCACACGACTTATAAATCCATTAAGCTCCCTGCTGGAGTGTTCAGAAGACCCAAAGTGGAGTTGGTCTACCGTTGGAACTGCCGCCAAAGTATTGGTAACAGCCGCCGCGCCATTCAGGCTGGTTCCATAATTACCGGATTTATAAGCCCCAGAAACCTTGAACGCGGTGTTCACCGCAATATCATTTCCAGCCAATACCGAAGCTGCACCAGAGCCATCGTAAACGTCGAATTGTTCCTTCGTGGCAGAAGCATTGAACCCCATTGTGTCAGTTGTTCCCCCGTCGAGATTAACTTCAAGCATAGTTGGAAGTGCTGAACTACCGGCAATAGCGCGACTCCCCTCTACAGCAAACGTTCCCTGTGTTTGATTATAGAAAGATGAAAAATCACTGCCCGTGATAGAGCATACATCAGCAGCCCTTGCCACTCCTGCCTCTGCATCACTAGCGTTTGGAATATAACTAGTGCAGTAAGGTGAGTTTTCAAATTGTGGGCCAAACACATAGACGTAGTTTGGAACATAAGTATAGAATGGAAAACTGCCTGTGCGTTCAAAGTAATCCTGTCTATTATCCCAAGACCCAAATCCGCTATCGTCCCATACGAGAGCAGATGTCTTAGAGGGAGTCCAAGCGAATACGCCAGTTGAGGCAATGTTCGCCAAGTTCTCACACTTCAGCCTCCACCACCCCCCACCAACATCCTCAGACGAAGCAGTGCAATTACTACTGTTAACCAATGAACCGTCACTTAAATCCCACGCGGCCCCTACTTTCGCTCCCGCTGAAAAAGACATCCCTATAAAATCGGCATTACCGGCCTTTGCGTAAATAGAACCTGACCAACCATTCCTATGCGCTCCAGCACCACCTCCATCAGTCAGTATTCCCGCGTCCCATATAACATTATAGCTAACCCCACTTGTAGTATTCCCTTGAAATCTTTTGCCGGAATTTGAGACATTATCCGGCCCTGTTATATTTGTTCCAGTAAACGAGGAACCAGATACTGCCCATCCTGAACCACTAACCGTATCACAATCTGTATTGCGAATAGTATTCGTAGTTCCCTTCTCAATGCGAAGACCCAAGCTGGTTGCCCCGCTGTATTCATAGACAGGTTCACCCGTAGCTCGCTCGACAAGATTACCGGAGGAATCATTATACCGAGCAACAGATGCCCGTGTGAAGGTGACCCCATCAGCGGCGAGTTGGGAATCAGACTTCTTATCCACCGCAAAGTTAAAGTCCTTTACGACAAACTGAGAAGCCTCAGATGCATTAGGGGTGCTTAACCCGCCCTGTGATCCAAGAGCCATTGTTCTTTAGGCGGCGTGGTAGCAGAGGACTGTTCCACTATCCAAGGTGACTTTGGAAAACTGTCCGTAGATGGTGATTCCCGCAGGAAGAGTAACGCCCCCCTTTAGGGCTTTTGCTCCCACACCAGTATCAGTAAGTTCAGCCCAAGTAGTTCCCGAAGCGTCTAAGACGGCATCCTCAATAACGAGGATAGCGCATATGTCCTTTGTGATTGACTCAGTTCCACTACGCATGGTTGCTCCGGCCTGACCGAAGGATTGTTTGTCTATATTTGATGTAGCCATAGCTAATTATTGTTTGTTTGAAATTAATACATGCCCACTACCCTACCACCAGGACCGCTTGGGGCAATATAAGGTCTTGGTCTTGCGCCACCCCTGTAAGAATCAAGGTCAGCGTCAATGAGCTTTTGGCAAGTCTGCCAGTGGTATTCAGCCCTTTGGACATCGGCGTTGTCTTCAGCGAGCTTGCCCAGGAGGGCGTGTTTGATGACTGATGGGTCATTAGGAAGGAACACTAAGTGGTCATCTATAGCAACGTCCACCCATTTTCTCTTCATGAGGAATGTAGCCTTTGTGCTGGAATCAACAGGGGAAACCCTATACCTCCTTCGGCCTCCGGCTCCTGAATACCCGTCATCATATACACCCACTGACAGTGAAGTAACATCAGCCGCAGCAGTTGCACTAGGCTCCCCAAAGAGCCGGTAATCATGCCAAATGGAGAATAAAGCCGTTGGGCTGTCATCCAGGATAGCATGGAGAATGCTATCATAGCCGACACCCGTTGAAGCATCGTCGGCAGGTAATGTAAAATACCCACTGCTGACGTCCTGCTCCTCAAGCGTGGTCATCATATCCCGCCAAAACCCCATATGGAAAACACGGGGCATGACCTCATTAAGAGCTTTATACCAATCAGCATCGGTAGCGGCTCCCGCATCCAGATACTGGCTGTATTTACCCTTTAATGTTCCTACTTGTCCTGTTGGCATGACTCGTTAATATAGGGGAAATGGGGGCTATTTCAAGGGGCAGGATTTTTCTTAGGGAGCCACGGCTGGTTCGATAAGTGGGGCAACTGGCTGGGATGGGTCTCCTAATTGTATTGGGTCACCTTCTTCGCCAAAACCAGGTCCTGTTGGTATTTCACCAGTAGGCATGACCCAAGTGGGGCTAATAAAAATATTGTCGTGAATGATCTGGTCTACTAACAAAACAGGGGGTTCATCCTCCTCTGCCGTTTTATCTACCTCTGTCAACTCAGCTATCTTTATATAGTAAACACCAATAGAATAACTATCATTTTGAGGATCACTTAGGTTTTCAAAACCCTCAAGGGTGGATACACCCTCTTCCTCATCTAGATGAACTGCATTTCGGAGCATAACCTCCTTGGAGAAGACATCAATAGGGTCTTGTTCAACATTCTCACCGGCTTCCCTTGTAAAGGCTATTTCAAAATCTCCTAACTGGCCATACATCGTAGGTGTTTCTGTGCCTTCAACTAATTGCACTTGAACGGAACTCCGCATACCATCTGGTCCAGAAAATAATTGTGGTCCCGCCCCATCCGTGCGGTCTACTTTTAAAACATAGACAAGCCAGACAGACTGTGTGGAATCGAATGCTTTAAAATCCGCATGCATGTTTTTCTGCGTCCCAAAGCCTTTTATTTCAGGAGGAGTTGCACCCTCTTTCTCAGAAAAAAACTGTGCAGGGATATCACCACTGCCAGATAACAAACCCGTTCTAGCGAAGGGGGCGGAACTAGAACCGCTCACCGACTCCCATGCCCAAATTCCTTCAGGACCTTCTCCTTCAGTGCCTCCACCTATAGCTCCTCCAGCTTCAGAGTCAGTCCAAGTAGGGTTTGGCCAAAGACCTAGAGGGTTGTCACGCGCATCATTTCTACCAGCAGCATCAATTTCTTCTACGGATCTATTTTCTTGACCTCTGTCAATTCCAGTTAGGTCGGTTTCTACTGTTGACACTGCACGGTTAAATGCTGTTTTATGGATTTTCATCCCATGGGAATGCTCATCGCCTCCAGCAGTAGCAGGTTCCGTGTTTCCTGCATCAACATAGTCATCATTGCCAACAGCCTTTACAACACCAGTAAGCTCATCTACTTGGATTTTCTGCGGAGCTGCTGCAGCGATAGCGTCTCTATGAATATCATCTGCCCCATCCGTGTTGCCGTCTCCGTCATGATCGGCTCCCATCAATTGAGTAACCGCTGACTGCCAAGGGCCTTGCAGAGCCTGAGACTCTCCGTGAGGACCGTGGGGTTGTAACTTAGATATAAGTAATGTATTTGGGGTGTAAAAAAGACGGCCTATGCGAACACGGACTATTAACTCATCATCCTCATTAGTGTATCGGGTGACCTTGAATGGGTGTAAATTTACTGATGGCTGTGCATCAACTGGCGGGTGGTAATCCGTTAGATGATCCTCGCCCCCATAAGAGGTTGTCTCCACATTTGGGGAGAAGCCCCCAGGACGCTCTCTATATCCCATCCAGCCACCACTGCCATCGGCTCCTGAAGGGGTAAATTTTGATTCTTCAGGCATTATTAAGCATCCGCGTCGGGTGTGGCATCAGCACCCCCTTCTGGGCCAGCGGGTGCGCCCGCTGCTAAGTGGCGGTCAGCATCAGCAGAAGTCGATATATTTGGCTTAAATGCTGTGACTTTTGTGCGGAGATAACCGCCCCTAAAAGGTTCTTGAGAGTCGGATATTACAATATCAGTGGGCCATGTTGAGTAATTAGTAGCTTTCCACATTGCTTTATACCCTCCGTAATCCCACACAGGGTCTTCGGTTCCATTAGTGTATGTCACAGTAACATCCGCGTGGAGGCACGGTTTTGTTTTTACGCGCCAGTTCGGGGTTACGAACTCCATTGCTGCGGCCTCCATTGGCTTGAGAAGGCACAAACGTGCGTTTGATGGATCCGTGGAGCCGGCACTGTTCACAGCACCAGCTTCAGTAGTGGGGGGTAAAAAGACTTCTTTCTGCCAATAGATTTGTATTAGGACTTTAGTGGGGCCATTATAAGGCTCGCGTAAGTAAACAGGGTATACATTCGTATGCTTTCCCCCATCCCTACGGTTCCACACCGTTGCAAACAAGTTACTAAAAACGGCGGGCCACCCCATATTTTGATTTGTGTAATATTCAGCAACAAGGCCAGTAGTGGTCTGTTTCCTGATTACTTCACTCTCAGAGAGTACATACCAGTTATCGGACAACTGCTTGCCCTCTCGCATAATTCCAAACTTATCTACCCCCCAAAAAGTTATTCTGCTAGTTGTATCATATTCCCCACCAACCCCAGTATACCAAGCCTCATTATCACTGAAGACAAACTCAGCCTTTCTGGAATCCCCAGAGTTAACAGTATATAATGTATTTGAAACCCCTGCTGTTCCTGCCGCGCTATCAATGAAATCTATAGTCGCTTTAACGAATTCGTCCTTATGAAAGAGAGACTCCTTGGAGACTAGCCCACCCCACACTTTAGGTGGGGTGGATTCATTAAAAACACTGAAGGGAAACTGCTTATCCGCATCTACTGTCCTTATTGTAACCCTCCTAACAAAGATATGCTGTTCAATCACATATAGTGAGTCCAGTGTCTCGTCGCCGGATCGTGTCTGCTTCTTTTCAAAAAGAATGTATCCGTCCCCCTCAGTAAAGGCATCACTTGATACTACTGGCATGTCTGATGCCAATGCGGGGGAGGCATCATTGAAAGCAGAGCGTAAGGTCACATACGTCCTGACAACGGTATCAAAGCGCGGGCTACTTGCGCCGGCAGCCTGGAACTCCCAGTTGTAGTCGTCCTGGTCGGCGCGGTCTTTTACATAATACCAATCCTGAAACTGCCCTTGGTCGTTATCCCCATTCTTGATGAGGGCTAACTTAAAGCCAGGGAATCTAGTAGTATCAGGATGTGCTGCTCCGAAGTTACCACTCGCGTCAGCGGCATCATCGGCGGTTGCCGCCGAATTTACATTTTTACTGGCATCTACGCGCTCAACGACAACAAGATCAGCGACCTTCGGGGTCGCAAATTCAATTACCCGTTGCCTTCTGTTAGAGGATATAGGCATGGGTTACTGAGATTATGTGGAGTTCGCTAATACTATTACTTTCAGGATGTCCCCTACAGGGGAGCCGGACTCTGCCGCGAATGTAAAGGCGGTTGTGAATGTGCTGATTGACATACGCGGGATAAGCAAAGCAGAAGCCCCGCCACTCTTTAGGTCAAGGTCACCCAAACCATTATTAGAACTCGCTATGCTGATTTTACCATTATTAGCAATAGGGGCTTCATAGT
>PVBE010357191.1_pt1 | contig 10261 bp, 11 predicted proteins | sample 1631181 | NCBI WGS metagenome assembly PVBE01 (sample SAMN08397723, study PRJNA350692) | Marine metagenome, whole genome shotgun sequencing project. | isolation source: water | place: Pacific Ocean | collected 2012-04 | reverse complement strand
TCTTTGGGTATTTTTAACACTGGCGCGCTTCAATCAATGATTTATCTAAAAAACCTGATCCCCTTTCGCCGACCGATTATTGTTGGAACTGAAATTGTCAGCTATTCTGCACTGCTCACTTGCCGCAATGCAGGTATTCAACCAGTTTCAATGTTGGAAGAAAAGGCTCACTCGACTGTAAGATGGCCAATTTATATGCTAGGACGTTGGTTGGGGGTACCTTTATTATTGCAAACGAGCATCGTTAAGATTCTCGGCAAGGAGCGTGTTGAGGCAGTTGAAATTTCAGATGGAAACGGTCAGATGAAAAAAATTGTTTGTGATGGTGTCCTTTTTACTGGGCAGTACTTACCAGAATCAAGCTTAGCGCGTATCAGCCACCTTGAGTTTGATCCAAAAACCAATAGTCCTAAAGTTGATGAATTTGGAAGATGTTCTGATCCGGTGTACTATGCGGCGGGAAATGTGGTACAACCAACCCAGGATGAAGCTAAAGTTCCCATTTATTATACTGCTGAAAATCTTCCTAATCCTGTCTATGCTGCGTGGCAATGTTGGAAACAAGGCCGTGCCACTGCAAAAAACATTGTCAAAGATCTAGCAGGGACACTTCCATCTTTTTCCCATTAATCAAAAGGTTTAAATGAAACTCGGTGCCATTGATCAAGGAACCACCAGTTCTCGTGCTTTGATGTTGTCTGATGGTAAGGCTAAGGTTTTTGCCACGTTAACGCACAAGCAATTTTATCCAGTATCCGGTTGGGTGGAGCACGACCCACGAGAATTGTTGAAAAATATTTTGACTTGCTGTGATGCATTGGAAAGTGCAGATGCTCTGGGTCTTGACAATCAAGGTGAAAGTTGTCTTGCATGGGATAAAAAGACTGGAGAACCTATTAGTCCTGTCATCGTTTGGCAAGACAATAGAACCACAAACATAACAAATAAATTAAAAAAAGACGGACATGAAGAACAAGTGAAAGCTTTGACTGGACTACCCTTGGATCCATATTTTTCAGCTTCAAAGTTGGCGTGGATTTTAGAAAATGTTCCAGAAGCAAAAGAACTATTGGGTAAAAAAAGGTTGGCACTTGGTACAACCGATGCGTTTTTTTTGCAGAATCTGGTTGGCCGATTTGTTACTGATGTTACAACCGCATCTCGTACCTCTTTAATGAATCTTAAAACAATGCAATGGGATGATAAACTGTGTAATTTATTTGGTGTGCCGAAAGATACATTACCTGAAATATTGTCCACACAAGATGAATATGGTGAGTTGAAAGTAAAAGGTAGGAATATACCTCTTCGAGCCAGTGTTGTTGATCAACAGGCATCGCTATATGGGCATGGTTGTCGAAAAGTTGGTGATACTAAAATCACACTTGGTACAGGAGCATTTGCTCTGATCATTAATGGAAATTCTCCAGAAATGAATGATCCAAATGGATTGTTGCCGACAGTTGCCTGGCGTTTAGGGAGTGAAAGACCTATTTATGCATTGGACGGAGGTGTTTACAATGCGGCATCTGCGGTGAATTGGGCGCGAGGGTTAGGATTATTTTCCGAGTATAAGGAAATCAATGCTTTTGATACTCCAGCGGCAATAGATCGAGGGTTGATTTTTGTTCCTGCACTATCAGGATTGGCTTGTCCTCATTGGCAGCGAGATTCGAGAGCCTGTTTTGAAGGTATGACACTTGATACTGGTCCATTGGATATGGTGCAGGCAGTATTGGAAGGCGTGGCTCTGCGCATTGCTGAGGTTATATTTGCCATGGACAAAAGAGTATCTATTGGACAAGAAATTACTATTGATGGAGGTTTATCTAATAACTCCTACATATGTCAGTTTCTGTCTGATGTATTAGGACGCAGTATCCAAGTTATGAGTCACCCCGAATTGACAGCTATTGGTTGTGCACAACTAGCTGGCTCAGGATTGAAAGAAGTATCAGTGACTGAGAAAAAAGGGCGGATTTATGTGCCTAAAGTGAATTTGAGTACGGAATGGATGAAATTATTTTCTTCCGCAATAACTCGTCGATCTAACTCTGGATGAAATCGTACAATTATACAGCTTTTCACATTGAGAATGATTGACTCACAATGATCATTGAATTTGCTTGCAGGGCTGAATAAAATTCTGTTAAAGTGAGCTAATAAATCCACTCAACATATTTTAAGATTATTATCATGCCCTCATCTACTTTTATTGATCACAGTTCATATCGTGATTCCCACATTCGTGAAATCCTTAATAATGTAAACAGCATCGCAATGGTTGGAGCGAGTGCGACTTGGAACCGCCCCAGTAATTTTGTCATGAAATATCTCCTGCAAAAAGGTTACAAGGTGATTCCAGTTAATCCTAATACAAAGGAAAAAGAAATATGTGGTGAAAAAGTGTTTGGGGATCTAGCCTCTATATCAGGAACTGTAGACATGGTGGACATGTTCCGACCTGAACATGAAGCTCATGAACTGGTTGAAGATGCAATCAAGATTGGTGCGAAAGTTTTTTGGATGCAACTGGAAATTTTTAACAATAATGCGGCTCAACTTGCAGAAAAAGCAGGTTTGCAGGTAGTGATGAATCGCTGCCCTAAAATAGAATATGCCAGACTTTTTGGTGAACTTGGGTGGGGCGGAATTAACACAGGAGTTATCAGCAACTCTAGGCGGCGGCTTAAATGAAAAAACTGCATCCACAATATGGGTTTAATACACTGGCTGTTCATGCTGGAACGCCCCCTGATCCGACAACAGGAGCGCGATGTTTCCCAATTTATCAAACTTCCTCATATGTGTTTGATGATGCAGATCATGCTGCTTCACTTTTTAACCTACAGGCACCCGGATTTATTTATTCTCGTCTAAGCAATCCAACTGTAGCAGCATTGGAAGAAAAACTTGCGACACTGGAAGGAGGTAGAGGAGGAACAGTTACTTCTTCTGGACACGCTGCTGAAACGCTAGCCCTTTTTCCCCTAATGGCACCAGGAATGGAGGTGATTGTTGCTAACAAGCTTTACGGTGGAACGATTAACTTGATGGGAAAAAGCTATCGTAAATTTGGTTGGAGTGCAGTCTTTGTGGATGCAGACAATCCGGAAGATTTTCATAGGGCAGTCACAGAAAAAACTCGGGCAATATTTGTAGAAAATCTGGCTAATCCGGGTGGAGTGGTGGTTGATCTGGAAGCAATTGCTAAAGTTGCAAACGAAGCAGGTGTCCCATTAGTCGTTGACAATACAATGGCTACACCATATTTGAGTCAGCCATTTGAATGGGGGGCAGATATAGTTGTGCATTCTACGACAAAGTTTTTGTCCGGACAAGGAAATGCACTTGGAGGAGTTGTAATAGATTCAGGCAAATTCGCCTGGCTGGGAAATTCTAAATATCCAAGTTTGAGTGAGCCTTCTCCGGAATATAATGGACTCACTTTTGCGGAAACATTTGGTGACCTAGCTTATACTATGTACAGCCATGCCATTAGTCTGCGTGATTTGGGTTGTTCACAATCTCCTATGAATGCCTGGATAACGCTAAACGGTATCGAAACACTGCCTTTGCGAATTGAAAGGCACTGTTCAAATGCTTTGGCAGTTGCACAATTTCTTGAAAAACATCCAAACGTTGAATGGGTTTCTCATGCTGGACTTAGATCAAGCCCTTATTATGAACTTGGAAAAAAATATTTGCCTGCTGGCACAGGTTCTGTTTTTACTTTTGGTGTAAAAGGTGGATATGAGAGTGGTATAAAAATGCTGGAAATGGTCGAACTATTTAGTCATGTTGCAAATCTTGGTGATACCCACTCACTGATTCTCCATCCTGCTTCAACTACTCACAGACAACTATCTGAGGAACAACTTATTGAAGCGGGTGCCGGTGCTGAAGTTATTCGACTTTCGGTTGGAATTGAATGCTTGGAGGATCTTATTGCCGATCTGGATCAGGCACTGAACAGTCTATATAGAAGTAGCAATTAAAAATATTTTGAAAATTAATCTATAAATGAAACAATCTTATAATTTGTTATTTAGACCGTAAATAGAAATCTTAATGGTATAAGGTTTTTCAGCTGCCAACGGTTATCGATTTCCTCGACAAAATTTTTCAGGAGTTATAAACAGATCTCTCTATAATTTGAAAGAGGAATAATTTCTAACTCAAGCAGGCCATAAATAATAGAGGTAACCAGTATAAATTGCAAGAAACAGAAAACCCTCTTTTCGATCTAGAACAAGGCCTGTCTTTACTGTAGGAAGGAGTAGGATCGTAACAGCAAGCATCACATAAAGGTCTGAGGAGTTAATCCCTTTGGCGTCCAGAGGTGCAACGAGTGCAGCAAGCCCTAGCACAAACATAATGTTGAAAAGATTTGAACCCACCGCATTCCCGATTGCAAGATCCGAACTCTTTCTGTAAGCTGCCATCAGTGCTGTTGCTAATTCTGGAGTGCCTGTGCCGATTGAGACAATAGTAAGGCCGATTAAAGCTTCACTTAACCCCCAGATTCTGGCAAGATCTACTGCTCCTGTAACAAGAAAATTTGCACCGAATCCTAAGGTTATAATTCCTACAATTAGTAAAGCAATAACGCGCAAAATATTTTTGTCTGGCGTCTCTGGAATATCTAGCCCCTCAATTTTGTTCTCTTCCGGAGTTGTTCTCTTGACTGTCATGATATTGCCGGTAATATAACCCGCAATACACATCAGTAAAAATGCACCTTCCATGCGCGAAATATGTAAATCCTCAAGTAGAACAAATAGCATAAATGTCGCACCTGCCAAAAGCGGAACGTCAGCTTTTACTAGGTGTGAATCAACTTTTAATGGGGTGAAAAGTGCAGAGAGACCTAGAATCAGTGCTATGTTTAGTATATTAGAACCAACAACATTTCCAATTGCAATTCCGCCCTGATGATCGATTGCGGACTTTACACTGACAAGAGCTTCCGGAACACTTGTTCCCAGTGCTACAACCGTCAGTCCGACAATCAATGGACTTAACCCCAAGTTCAATGCCAGAGTAGTTGCGCCCTTTACCAACCAGTCAGCTCCAAAAAAAAGAAGAACCAGTCCTCCAAGAATATAGATGATAATCAACATCAATTCAGGCATAAATCATTTTTGATGTGGTTTTAGTTATAGAATCATGAATTTAATTTTAGTTATGATCTTCTTCAAGTCGCTTTCCCATGCTGAGTACTTTGTCATCTTTAAATCCCAGTTTCTGATAGAAAGCCATAACTCTATCGTTACCAGGGCGAATCTGCAAATTGATTTTGGGGCATCCTCTTTTTCGTAATTCTGATTCGACACTTTCCATCATTTTCTGTCCGTAACCAAGACCCTGAAAATTAGGATGTACTGCCAAATAATTAATCCAGCCCCTGTGCCCTTCATAACCTCCCATTACAGAAGCGATCAATAAACTGTCTAGCATACCGACCAAAAATAATTCAGGTTGAATTTTAAGCTTTCTGGCAATGTCCTTATGAGGATTATTCCAAGGAACAATTAGTTCGCAGATTCTCCAGAGTGAAACTACAGCAGTCTCATCCTCTTTTTGAAAAGGTCGGATATTCAATGGGTTTTTAGGCATTAGTCATTACGGATGAAGGTGGCATTTTTGGATGAAAGCAAGTAAACAGGATATTTGATGCTTTCTAAAACATAAGCCGAAATACCTTTATCTGAAGTCCACCAATTTGATTCATTGAAAATATCATTACGTGCTGCAGATATTTCCAGTCGTACCTCAGAACCAGAAAATATCTTTTGAAAAGCATGATATGCTCTACGTGTATGAAACGCATCTGTAACTAAAATCAAGTGTTTAAAACCTTTTTTTTTACTAAATACCCTGAGATCGTAAGCTTCGTCAAAAGTAGACGTCGCCCCTCCTTTGAGAGAAGGTACTGTGATGATCGGCACATTCAATTTTAGTTCATTAATCATCGCCTTCGCAATTTTCTCATTTGTTGAAAAAAGGTGTGCGAAACGTACGTTCATTTTTTTTTCATCTGTCATCACTATGCGTGGTGCATAATTATCAGCGAAAAGTTTTAGGGCGTGAGGTATTCTGGTAGCTTTCCCTCCAGAGAGAATTACTATCGCATCAGCTCCAGAACTTGCATTATTGACTGTAAAAAATTCCGCATAGCTGGACAAAAAAGTTTGATATTGAAAAATTGTGATTGTTGCAAGTATTGGTATTAAAATAGATGCAACTATCAATTTCTTCATTTTTGGTTTCTTACATTAATTAGTTAGATTAACCCGTTCTGCAAAAGTTTCCTAGGAGAGGAGGCTCTTTAATTGTTTACTTCAAAAATTCCAGATTCTGATAATATTCCATTCATCGGTACATCGTGCTTTTCAGTAGGTACTTTGTCTATAATCTGAAAATCGAAGGCTAACGCTAAACGGAAAGCTTTCGTCTGTTCAAGGAATCTGTCGTAATATCCTTTCCCGTAACCGATTCTTCCCCCCTGTAGATCAAATGCAACTCCGGGAATTATTACAAGATTAATACTTTCTGGAGTTATACGAATTCTTTTTTCTGGAGAAGGTTCCAGAACGCCTAAAGCTCCGGGACTTAAATCATCAAATGAATTAAGTTGTGAATGAAACAGATTAAACGTGTTTGGAAGTACATAAGGTACAACGATTGTTTTTCCAGATTCCCATGCGTACAAAATAATTGGCCCGGTGTTAGGCTCGTCAATTTTTGACATGAAAAGATGGATTGTTTCTGCCTGAATGAATACATCCCAATTTTTCAGAAACTTTAGCATCCGTTGCTCTGCCAGATTCTTTTCTTTAGCAGGAAATGCTTTCCGTTGTTGAAGGATTGTTTGTCGGGTTTCTTTTTTGTTTAAATTTAACCTGTCTGACATTTTCAATAACAGCGGACAGCATCACCATTCAGTACGGCTTTTCTAAAATTTGATGGAACTATCCCCCACGAAAAATCCTCCTGAACACGAAACAAATTTACTTGACCGATTCGATCAAACTCAATGCTTGTAATCGGTTTCCCGTTAGTTCCTTTCTTTTCTTTTTCAACCCTACGGAAAATTTTGCAAACCTGCCCTTCTGTGATCCTGTTGCGCCTGCCCAAGTTCACACTGACATAGAGACGATTAGCACGTGATTCGACAATAAAGCCACCAATGGGGAATCGCCCTCTGACAAGACTTCCAATTTCTTCCCAGAGATCGCTTGACTCAGAAAAAACATAAGTAAACTCATGGTTCATTTCATTCTTAACCGGATCTTCAACACGGTAAATTCTGAAGTTTATATATGTACTCCATTCTGTTGATGAAACTTTTTTCGGGCTGGACTGAACTCTCATCAAAACAATGTAGCGAACACGTAGCCATTTACCTAATTCAATAGTTTGTTTTATCAATTCTTCATCAATTCTACGTAATTTGTTTTTTTTGAGTAATATTTTCAGTTGATTAAATTGGCTGCTGTTCAAAGCCCTCGCAACTCTAACTTCGTCAATAATTTTAAGGTCCCCATGCTCCTCCAGTACAGACTGTACAAAACTTACACTGAGCGTTTTATGAAAACGCGAAAGGTTTTCAGAAAATTGCACAGGAAGAAATGCAACGAATGATTTTGAAGTTTGAAGTTCTTTATTAGTTGGCTTCATAGGAGCCTGATCTTCTGGACGCAAATCCGGAGGGGCATTCATCAGGGAAATTGGCTTTTCTCCGCACCCGCCTAGAAACAACAGAGATACAAAGCCAAATCCTAATGACAAACATTTAATGCATTTAAAGTTTAATAGCCGTAATGACAAAAAAACCTCTTAATAACGATAATGATCGGGTTTGTAAGGTCCTTCAATTGGGATATCTAAATAATTTGCCTGATTTTCACTCAGTTGGGTTAACTTCACTCCCAATTTATCTAAGTGTAAACGAGCTACTTTTTCATCAAGTATTTTTGGAAGGACATAAACCTTGTTTTCATAATCTTCGCCTTTTTCCCAGAGGTCTATTTGTGCCATTACCTGATTTGTGAAACTGTTGGACATAACAAAAGCAGGGTGACCTGTTGCACAACCAAGGTTAACCAAACGTCCTTCTGCAAGTAAAATCATTCGTTTACCATCAGGCCATTGATATTGATCAACCTGTGGCTTTATATTAATTTTCTTTAGTGAAGAATCATTGTTCAAAGAAGAAACCTGAATTTCTGTATCAAAATGTCCAATATTACATACAATTGCTTGATCTTTCATACGATCCATATGTTCACGACAAATTATATCAGAACATCCTGTTGTGGTAACAAAGATGTCAGCAATTGAGGCAGCATCATCCATTGTAACAATTTCATAACCTTCCATTGCAGCTTGTAATGCACAAATCGGGTCAATTTCTGTTACAAGCACTCTAGCACCTTGTCCTCTCAATGATTGTGCAGAACCTTTACCGACATCACCATAACCTGCGACAACCGCAATTTTTCCCGCAATCATAACATCCGTAGCGCGTTTAATCCCATCAATAAGTGATTCGCGACACCCGTACAAATTGTCAAATTTACTTTTAGTAACAGAGTCATTTACATTGAATGCCGGTAACTTCAATAACCCTTGACGTTCCATTTGTTCCAGTCGATGAACTCCAGTTGTTGTTTCTTCAGAAACTCCTTTAATTCCAGAGATTAGATCAGGACGTGTTTCATGAACGTAGCCAGTTAAATCTCCTCCGTCATCAAGGAGGATATTAGGTCCTTTTCCTCCAGGCCACTCTAAAGTCTGTTTAAGACACCACCAGTATTCTTCTTCTGATTCTCCTTTCCAGGCAAATACAGGGATTCCTGCTTCAACCATTGCCGCTTTTGCATCTGGATGTTGACGTCAAACTGGTTCAATTTATAAAGCTAGCAAATAAATTGACGGATGAAGGTTCAGAGTGGGTTCGCCGGCCCCGCATGGAACTTGTTGGCTCGGAACGCGATATGGTCACGAAAGTCGTAAAAACAGCCCTCGAAACTCGACCGGAATTGTGATAGTAAATTGAATACCGTATACGATGCCAGCAGGCGTTGGTGGAAAAGGTAATGCAGGAGTTGCTGGTGTTATTAGAAAGACACCTGGCGCAATTGGGTATGTTAACCAGTCGTATATCAAAGACAGTGTAAGAGCAGCGGCTTTGCAAAATTTATCTGGTGAGTTTTTAAAGCCAAGCACCGAAGCTGGTGCAAAGGCTCTAAATGGTATCAGCTTGGATCAAAACCTCGCAGGCAAGAACCCAAATCCAACAGCTAGAGGGGCCTATCCAATTGCTACTTTAACTTGGATCCTTGCTTATGAGACTGGTAATGGCTCTAAAACAAAAGCCATACAAGAATCACTAAACTATCTTCTTAGCGATAAAGCTCAAGAGAAAGCTCCTTCCCTTGGATTTGTACCTCTAAAAGGTGATATTCTTGCCAAGTCTCGCGCTGCAGTAAAGCGTATTGGTAACTAAATTAAATCCTCATGATATTGGAAAGGAGGCATTAGCCTCCTTTTTTATGTCAATAATTATTTAGGCTTGTGCAGAATCTTTTTCAAAAAAGTCAGAGTTATTTAAAGAAGGGAGCGAAAGACTGGTCAAGCATGATAAGAGTACAAACAAGCTTGAACACCATAAACAAACTTGCATTCCTATAGAGGCATTGCTCCCAAGCATAAATAGGACACCAGATAAGAGCGTACCAATTAGTCTCCCTGCAGCATTTGCCATGTAATAGAAGCCTACATTTAGACTTACGTTTTCCTTGTCCGTATAAGCAAGAACCATATATGAATGTATCGATGAGTTCATTGCAAAAATGAATCCAAATGTTATCAATCCAACTGTAATTGCTATTTCTGGATTGCTTTCTCGCCATAGTGCTATTGCTATGAGCCCAGGTATCGCAGTTAAGACAGTACTCCAGAATTGAACAGAAGAAACTCCTGGGCTTGTTTTATTTCCCCATAAATTTCTTAAAGACGGCGCAAACGCTTGAATAAAACCATAACTAATAACCCACAATCCTAGAAAAGCTCCAATCTCAGAAAAATTCCAATTTAGATACGTTTCAAGAAAAACAGGTAGTGCAACAACCAAACCAAACCAACCAAACCAAACCAAACCAAACCAACCAAACCAAACCAACCAAACCAACCAAACCAAACCAGCCTAACCAGCCAAACCAACCGAACCCAACCAAACCAACCAAGCCAACCG
>PVBE011445639.1_pt1 | contig 10262 bp, 7 predicted proteins | sample 1631181 | NCBI WGS metagenome assembly PVBE01 (sample SAMN08397723, study PRJNA350692) | Marine metagenome, whole genome shotgun sequencing project. | isolation source: water | place: Pacific Ocean | collected 2012-04 | reverse complement strand
CCTTGATCAACAATGAAACTGCGCTCGAAACCGAAGTAGGACGCGGGCCGCAACAGTCCAGTGAGCCATGGCGACCCGGGACGGAATACATGACCGACCTGACCCCTTGGAGACCTGCATGGAACGCAACCTCGGCCAGGAGATCAAGGTCGGCTTGGCGGTGCTCGGCGCCACCGTGGTGCTCGGGTTGGTGGTCTTCATGCTGGGGGGTAGCACCGCGCTGCTCGAAGACCGCTACCGCTTGAACGCCAGCTTCGAGGACATCTCGGGCCTGCGCGTGGGCGCGGTGGTGCGGCTGGCGGGTATCGATGTCGGCGAGGTCACCCACATCGAGTTCGCGGAGGACATCGGCGAGCGCAAGGTCCTCGTCGAGTTCAATCTCATGGAGAGCTATCGCACGCGGATCCGCGAGGACTCGGTAGCCTCCATCCAGACCGAAGGCGTGCTGGGCGACAAGTACGTCGCCGTGTCCATGGGTTCCCCGGGTCAACGAATGCTGGTCCGCGGCGACTGGATCCCGACCGAAGAACCCCTCGAGTGGCTCGAGTATATGGACAAGGCGGGCGACATCTTGGACAATTCCGAAGGAATATCCCGCAAGATCAACCACATGCTGGGCGAGGACCAAGACTCCGCCAGAGCCAGCCTCGCAAACGCCATCTTCCATGTCGAGCAGCTCATCACCGAGATGGAAGACGGCCAGGGCCTGCTCCATGCGCTGGTCTACGACGATGAGCTGGCCCGCTCCGTGAAACGTACCGCCGCCAATCTCGAAGAAGGCAGCTCGGGCCTCGCCCGCATGACCGCAGAGATCGAGAGCGGCGATGGCTTCGCGCACGAGATGGTCTTTGGCGAGGAAGGCCGGCGCCTGGCCGAGCAGATGGGAGGGCTCGCCCAAACCCTGGCCAAGCTGTCGGACGACATCCAGAACGAGAAAGGCCTGGTCCACGCCTTGGTCTACGACACCGAGCGGGCAGCCTTGGTCCAGGATCTCCACGCAACCGCGACCGCACTGCGCGAGGTGAGCGAAGGCATCAACCAAGGCCAGGGCACCGTCGGAATGCTGGCCAACGACCCGGCCTTGTACGAGGACCTGCGGGCCCTCATGGGCGGCGCCCAGCGAAACAAGCTTCTCAAGGCCTACATCCGTCGAACGGTGGACAGAGCCGACGCCCAGGACGCGTCCTCTTTCGAGGAGCAGCCCCCGTGAGCGCCACCGCAGTCAAGCGAGCCCCCCGCATCCTGCCAACCGACCTGCTGAAGCCTCGCTACCAGGGTCTTCGCAACACCTGGCGCGCCGCCGATGGCCGCTCGCGCGCTGCCTACGCCGTCTTTGGGCTCATGGGTCTGGGCTTCTGGTGCGCGCTGTTCTGGTGCTTGCACTTCATCATCGGCGGGTTCCACGGCGTCGAGGTCTTCGGGCCACTGCTCACCCGCAAGCTGCTCGAGATCCTGCTCATCAGCCTCTTCATGATGTTGTGCTTCTCGAACGTGGTCACGGCGCTGTCCACTTTCTTCCTCTCCGATGATCTCGAGCTGCTCCTGTCGATGCCGATCTCGCGGGCCGTGCTGCACTACACGCGTCTGGTCGAGACCGCGGTGCAGTCCTCCTGGATGATGGCGATGTTTGGCCTGCCGGTCTTCTTGGCCTACGGCATGGTCTACCAAGCACCCCTCGGGTACTACCTGCTGCTGTTGGTGGTGGTCCCAGCCTTCGTGGCCATCCCCGTCGCTTTTGGGGTGGTGGTGGCCAGCCTGCTGGTCAACTTCTTTCCGGCCCGCCGAACCCGGGAGTTCATGGCCATGGCCGGTGTGTTGGCGGTGGTGGCGCTGTTCGTGCTGCTGCGGCTGCTCAAGCCAGAACGTTTCACCGACGCCCGCGCCTTCGACTCCGTGGCGGCCTACGTGGCCGAGATCCAGGCACCTCTTCCCGCTCTCTTTCCCCCCACCTGGGCGGTGGACGTGCTGCTGGGCAGCCTGCAGGGGCATGCGGTTCCCTGGCTCTCGCTCGGCCTACTGGTCACGGGTGCGCTCGCCGCCATCGTGGTGGGACGCTGGGCGGGAACCAAGCTCTACATCCCCGGCTGGTCCAAGAGCCAGGAAGCGCGCGCGGCCCGCGGTGCGCAGTCCATCTGGCTGCGCATGCTGGTCGGAGCCTCGCAGCGCCTGCTACCCCAGGCCTGGCGCCCCATCGTAGCCAAGGACGTGCGGGCGTTCTTCCGAGACCCCTCCCAGTGGAGCCAGGTGTTCCTGTTGGGCAGCCTCATCGTCGTCTATCTGTTCAGCATCAATGCCATCCCCATGGACCAGTTCCGCGGCCCCTGGGCCCTCGCCCTGCGCCGTGCCCTGGCCTACCTCAACCTGGGCATGGCGGGCTTCGTCATGGCCGGCGTCGCTATCCGTTTTCAGTTCGCCGCCGTGAGCGGTGAGGGGCGCGCCTACTGGGTAGTGCGCAGCGCGCCGGTGCGCCCCACCGCCTTCCTCTGGGCCAAGAGCCTCCTGGGCATGGTGCCCATGCTCTTGGTGGGCGAGATCCTGGCTGTGGCCAGCACCGTGCTGCTCGATGCCGGCCTCTACCTCACCCTCGTGGCTGGCGGAACGGCCCTGTTCCTGGCCGTGGGCCTGGGGGGCATCGCGGTGGCCATGGGAGCGATCTACCCCAACTTCAAGGCAGACAATGCCTCCAAGGTGGCGACCGGGCCGGCGGGCGTACTCTTCATGGTTCTCGCCTTGACCCTGGTCGGCGTCGTGCTGTTGCTGGAAGCCTACCCGGTCTATGTCTGGCTGCGGGCCGAAGCCCTGGGACAACCCGTCGGGATGGTCCCCTGGGCCATCTCTGGGATGTTGCTGCTGACCGCAGCCATCACCTGCCTTGCTGTGGGACTGCTGCCCGTCCGCAGGGCAGCCCGAATCCTCTGGAGCCGGGGGATCTAGCATGTCGCGCGCGGCCCGTCGGGTCTTGCTCCTGTTGGGCGTCTCGCTGACCGCGGCGGCCTGTCGGGGTCACGCACACCTCCCCGATCCGCCCAGTCTCCCCGAGCCGGTGGCCCAGGCGCACGGCGGGCCCCCACCCAAGGCTCTCCAGCACTACGCCCTGGGCGTGATCGCCTGGCAACGGGGGAAACTGACCAAGGCCTCGGAGCACCTGGGCATCGCCCTGGCCTTCGACCCACACTCGTCCTGGCTGCACCACACGCGCGGCCGCATCGCGATAGCGCGGGGTGACCACGAGGACGCCCAGGCGGCACTTGCCAGAGCGGTGGCGCTCGATCCGGCCAACCCAGACCCACGCCTCCTTCTGGCTCGCGTTCTGACCCTCCAAGGCGACCACGCGGCGGCTGAGGCACAACTCGAAGGTCTCCTCGCCAGACAGCGCCACGATCAGGCCTTCGTGGATCTCGCCCATCTTCGTTTGCTTCGGGGCGATCGCGCGGGCGCGGCCCTCGCGCTGGAGGCATGGGCCGAGCAGCCACCGGCCCGGCTATCGCTGCTACGGCAGCGGGTGAAGCTGCGCTTGGAGCTCGACCAGGCCTGGGAGGCCTGGGACGACCTGGCACTGCTGATCGAGAGCGGCGAAGCCGAGAGCCGAGACGTGGACCAGTTCATCGACGTCGCCCACACCACTCGCCGCTACCGCTCCACGCTCGAGCTGCTGGAGCGGCTGGTGGCCTGGCAGCCTGGCGATCAAGAGTCGGTGGCGCGCTTGGGCGGCCTGTCAGACGCCGTGAACGACAGCTGCCGAGCGGCCCGTGCCTGGGCCAAGCTCGATCTCCTCGAGGGTGGCGGAGGCAGCTCCACCAGGCTCATACTCGGCCAAGCCCAGCTCGCATGTGGTGACGCCCAGGGCGCACTGACCACCATCGCGACGGTCCAACCCGACGACGTCCTCGGGCCATTCATCACGCTCATGCGGGCCCGAGTCCTCCATGCGACTGGCAGCCACGACGAAGCCCTGGCGGAGATCGGAGCGGAGCAGGACCGCTTCTTCACCTTCGAGGGTCTCGATCTCCAGCTCGAGATCCTCGAGGCGAAAGGGTACCCCACGCGGGCCCTCGAGACCGCGAGGCAGGCCTGGCAAACCCGACAGACCAACGCAAGGGCGACGAAAACACTCGCACGGCAAGAGGCCCAGAACGGCAACCTCGACCGCGCCATCGAGCTGATGACACAGGGGGAGCGAGCCGTGGCGGTCGGCGCCGACCTCGCCGTCGGCATCGCGAGGCTGCAGGGGCTCGCAGGCGAAGACGAGGCGGCCCTGGCCACCCTGGCACGTGCAGAGCTTGACTGGCCCGAGGACCCCGGCCCACCCCAGCTTCACGTGACCTGGCTGGCAAACGCTGACCGCCTCGAGGAAGCCCACGCGGTGGCCAGCGCCGCAAGCCAGCGCCTCCCGCAAGAGCTGGCCTGTACGCGGCAGCTCGCCTGGCTGGAGGATCGAATGGGCATGGCAACCCAAGCCGTGAGCCGTCTCGAAGAGGCCCTTGTGCATCACCCCGACGACGCCTGGCTGCTCAACGACCTGGCCTACCTGCTGGTCGAGAGGGGCGACCACTCCGACCGTGTACTGGCCATGGCCCGTCGCTCGGTGGACCAGCGTCCCGCTCGCGCGTCCTTTCTGGACACACTGGGTTGGATCTTGCTGGCCAGGGCCGAGGTCGAAGCCGCTCTGCACGAGCTCGAGCATGCCTCCCGGCTCGCCCCAGCTGACACCGTCCTCGCCGAGCACCTCGCCGCAGCACGCTCTCGGGCGGCCAGCGCCGACGAAACGAAGTAGTAGGCCCACCCGACCGGCCCGGAAAGAGCATGGCCCCGCGCACCCTCTCCCATTCCCTCTCGCTCGCCCTCCTCACGCTGCTGTTGGTTGCGTGCGGACACGGAAAGCGACCCCTTGTTGGCGGCGATCCTCTCGATGGCGTTCAGATCGCCCCCTCGGGATTCGCCATCAAGGGCCGCATGTACCTCACCATAAGGGCGCCCCGCTGGGACGTCTCGGGCACCACCTCCACCACCATGGTGATCCACCGTCCGGACGAGTTCTACCTTCAGGTCCGAGGTCCGGTCAACAACGTCATGGTCCAGGGAACCGCCAACCCCCAGGAGCTGGTGGTGGTCATCCCACCCATGAACAAGGTCCTGGTCGGCGCCACGCCCGACCTCGCCATGAAGGCGCTGACCGGGGGCGCCATGGGCGTCGATGGCGTGCTCTCGCTGCTCATGGCCCGCCTACCCACCACCGGCCTCGAGGTGCTCGAGACCAACCCGAGCGGCCAAGGTACCGAGGTGCTGTTCGAGGCGGCCGGCGGATACCGGGTGCTCGCCACCATCGAGCGCAAGCGGGGTCGGCTGGAGCGCCTCGAGCTGCTGGACAGCGAAGACAAACAGCTCATGGTTGTGGCCTACGACGGCTGGTTCCGCGACGCCCGCGCTTTCTACCCAAAGGCCCTCACCATGGAAGTCCCCGGCCTGGACCTGTTGGTCAAGGCCGACTTCCAGGCCTGGGAAGTGATGGGCGAGGTGCCGAAGATCTTCACCACCCCGAAGCCCGACGGCGGCGAGGTGGTCGACATCGAAGAGGCACTCCGCCAGGGCGTCAGCTCCCAGACCGAAGCGACCGACGCACATCCCGAACCGTAAACAAGGGGCGACGGTACCCGTCCCGCTGGTCGGGCCCCAAGCTGCCCAACAGGTCCACCGGGCCGGACACCAGGTCTCGGGTGTGTTCAGCCGCGCTCCACCAGACCGCGCGGATGCTCCCGAGGTCGAAGAAGACGTGCTTGCGCACGCGGCGGATACGTTCGATGTGCTGCCCTTCCACCAACAGACGGGGGCGGGGATTGCCGCGTCCACAGGGTTCCATTCGTCGAAGCGCCATCGCGGCCTGCCCATCGAGCAGCTCCACCGAGGCCACGATGTCCGCACTTCGCTCCGACACGAGGTCCTCTGCCGCCACCTCCCGCTCGAGCCAACCGGACAGCGCGTCCTGCAGCGCCCCCAGGTCCGCCGCCCTAAGGCTGAAGCCCGCGGCGGCTGCGTGACCGCCGAAACGAGTGAGGAGGTCGCCGGCGCTGGCCAGGGCTTGGACGGCGTGTACACCCGGGACCGACCGCAAGCTACCCGTGGCTTGGTCTCCGAACACCGCCGCGACGGCCACGGGGCGGTTCAGGGACTCGCGCAGCTTGCCAGCGACGATGCCGATGACGCCCCGGTGCCATCCCTCTTCCTCGGCACCGTGGAAGACCGGGAACTTCGCGCAGTGCGGCGGGGCATCCGGGCTCGGTCGCACCCGCGCCGTCAGCGTGTCCACCAGCTTCTCCTGGAGGCGCTGCCGCTTCCGGTTGAGTCCCTCGAGCTCCCTGGCCAGCTCGCTCGCTCGCTCGGGATCCCGCTCGAGGAGCAGGTCGAGAGCCAAGCTCGCACTCGCCAGCCTTCCGGCCGCGTTGATGCGGGGCCCGAGGCGGAAGCCAAGGTCGCCCGCGTTGACCGGCCGTTTGGCGCAGCCCGCGCTGCGCAGGAGCGCACCCAGTCCGGGAGCGTGGGGCTCGCGGCTCAGGGCAGCGAGGCCCATGGAAACGATGGCGCGATTCTCGGGCGGCGAGAGGTCCACGACGTCGGCTACGGTCCCCAGCGCCACGACCTTGAGGAGGGACCGGAGCAGCGCGTCCCTGCGGGGGTGCTCGGCCAACAAGGCTTGGGCCAGCTTGAAGCAGACCCCGCAGGCCGCGAGGGACTGGTGCGGGTAGGCGCAACCGGGCTGCCCAGGGCAGAGCACGGCGGTAGCACCCGGGGGGATCCCCTGCTCCCAGACCAGGTGATGATCGCAGATCACCACGTCCACTCCCCCCTGCGCTGCAACACGCACGGCGTCGTGGTCGCGGACCCCGATGTCGGCCGCGATGAGCAAGTCCACTCCGTCAGTCACGGCCTTCGCAGCCGCCTGCTCGCTCAGGCCGTAGCCTTCACCGAAGCGGCTGGGGACGTGGTGGTCGACGCCCTGACGCATCCCCAGCGCCACCAAGGTGGCTCGCAAGACGAGGGCAGAGGTCGTGCCATCCACATCGTAGTCCGAGACAATGCGCACCCGATGGCCTCGCCGCACCGCCTGCCTCAGGCGCTCGACCGCGGCCTGCATCCCGGCCATGGTGAAGGGATCGTGCAGCTGCGCCCATCCGGGATCGAGGAAGTCGCCGATGGAGTCGGGATCGGCAAGCCCACGGGCCGCCAGGCAGCCCGCCAGGAGGGGATGAAGGCCGAGGGTACTCTCGAGCACCCTGCGGGGCTCGTCAGCCGATGGACGCACCGTCCAGCGCGCCCCTGTAAACGAGAGGGAAGACGGCATCTCGAGCCCTATGAGAGGAACACCCAGACCACGGCAGCGCCCAGCCCGAAGCCCACCGCCAGAGCGAGCAGCGTGTGGCCAACCCGAGAATCCGTGGGTGGGGGTTCGGGCTCGAAGGCCCGGGTGGGCTGGTCGCGGGCTTCAGGGACCAGGCGCACGCGGACCCTGCGCAGCCGGCCAGTCCGCGGATCGCTCAAGGCCATCCGGACCATCACGGTGCCGTCCTGCTCGATGAGTGAGTCCGCCACGGAGTGCAGCTCGTACTCGCTGAGGGCGCGCGGGAGGTATGGGAGCGTGACGATGGCGTAGGCTGGCTGGCTTAGGTCGTTGGGTGAATCCGGGTAGCTCTGTGGGGGAGAGGGGATCTCGCTGGTGGGGGTGGTGGCGGGTGCCTGGGTCGTGGTGGGCGTGTCGTCGGTGGCGGTACCTACGGCGCGCCGATCACCCTGGTGGCTGTCGAGGGAAGCTGGAGAGCGCTCGGGATCGGGATCGGGGATCTCGCTGGTGGGGGGATCTTCCTCGAGAGGCTCTTCCTTTTCGAGCTCTGTCGCCGCGGGTGGCGTCTCGGCCGTGCCCGTTAGCTCGCCGGGCCGGACCTTCGCGATGGCGTCCAGCACCTCTCGAACCTCTTCCTTGTCACCGACCGGTGCGGCACCCTGGGAGCCTCGCACCAACGCCTCGCCGGCGCCGCCCGCGACCTCTCGCTCCACGCGATCGCTGACGGCCTCGAGGATGGCCTGAAACGCCTCAGCGATGCCCTGGCCCTGGGTGGCCACGGTGGCGATAGCCTGAACGCCCCGGGCGTTCAGCGCCATGTCGAGCACCTTGGTGGCCAAGACCTTGGGAAGATCTCGCTTGTTGTACTGCAACACGAGCGGGATCTCGTCCAGGCCGCGGCCGAGCCCGCTCAAGGCCCGCTGCAGCTCGTTGAGGCTCTCCACGTTTGCGCTCAGCTGATCGGGGTGGGAGTCGGCCACGAAGACCACTCCGTCGGCACCCTGAAGCAACAAGCGTCGGGTCTCGCGATACATCGACTGGCCAGGTACGCCCAGGATCTTCACGCGACCCTTGAAGCCGGCGATGGTTCCCCACATCAGGGGCAGGTAGTCGAAGTAGAGCGTCCGCTCCTCTTGGGTGTCCAGGGTCTCGAGGTCACCACGCCGTCCGCGGGGGGTAAAGTCGTGCAGTGAGCGCAGGCTGGTCGTCTTGCCGGAGAGCGCCGGCCCCCAATACACCACGCGGGCCTCGACCTCGCGCCGACTGAAGTGGATGATCGCCATGGGCTGACTCTACCTCATCGAGCGGCGATGATCCGCCGCTGCCCCCCGGCCCTACTCGTCGGAAGGCGCGTCACCTTCGCCCGACAGCGTCACCTCGAACTCCGGGTTGGCGGGGTCGTTGGTGCTGATGGTCACGGTACCGTAGAGGGGACCGTCGTACGATGGCTCGAAGGACACCACCGCCAACCCGCTCTCGCCGCCTGGGGGCAGGACCGACCCGCTGGGATCGAGGACCAGGGCAAAGTTCGTCACGTCATCGCTAACTTCGACGTCCTCGATCACGAGATCGCCGGTACCGTAGTTGGCCAGGTAGAGGTTCTCCTCGCTGCTCGAGCCGATCTCCACGACGCCAAAGTCGATGGCCTCTGGGTCGGTATAGATCGCGGGAGTGCCCTGGCTCTCACCCGTGAGGGTGACCATCTGTACGGGCCCATCGGGATCGTCCGATCCAATCCGAAGGGACACGTCGTGGGTATCCACCGCCTGGGGCTCGAAGCGCACCAACAGCGTGTGCGATGCGCCAGGTTCGAGGTGGACGGTCACCAGCCCCTGCAGATCCCAGTGCGTCCGTTCGCTGTCGTCGGAGAAGGCGACGTCGTACACGGCGAGTGGGCCTTCACCGACGTTTAGCAGGACGAGGGGCTGGTCCTCCTGTTCCCCAACCCGCAGATCCTCGAAGACCAGCTGCGTGGACGAGAACTCCAAGTGTCCGGGAGCCACCTCGGTGCTGCCGGTGTCGTCCTGCTTCTCGGGATCACAGCCGAGGACAAGCGCGAGGGCGAGGAGCGATGGGATGCGCATGTGGTGGGAGCCCTCCTCTGCCTCGACGACATCATGCCACAATTCCGGATGAGGGGCACCGTGGGGACTTCGGTAGCGACCTCCGGATGCGCTGGCCCGGCCCGGTAGACCGCGCTAGGGGGCCGACCTGGAGCCACCATGCATCCGATCATTCCCTGCTTCGAGCGTATCGTCTTCACCCTGCCTGAAGCCGTGGGCAGCCTCCAACTGCACGGCTTCGGCATCCTGGTGGCCTCCGGCTTTCTGCTCGCTGCACAGCTCGGCCAACGCAAGTGCCGCCGCGACGGGCTCGATCCAGAGGTCGTCAACAAGATGCTCTTCTGGGTGGTGGCCGGCGTATTCATCGGCGGTCACCTGGGTCACGCCATCATGTACGACCCAGCGCACTACTGGGAGCATCCCCAGGAGCTGTTCCATGTCTGGCAGGGCCTGTCCAGCTTCGGAGGCTTCCTGGCCAGCGCCATCCTCGTGGGGCTGTTTCTCAAGCGCACCAAGGTGCCATTCTGGCCCTTCGCCGACGTCATCGCCTACGGCCTGTCCCTGGGCTGGTTCCTGGGCCGCATGGGCTGCACCGCCGCCCACGATCATCCGGGACGCGTCTCGGAGTTCTTCCTGGCAATTCCGGGGATGTGCCCGGTCAGCACCGCCCGCGGCGGCGTGGACTGCTTCGTGGCCTGTCACGACCTGGGCTTCTACGAGGCCTTGTTTACCCTGGGCATGCTGATCGTCTTCCTCTGGCTCGACCGCAAGCCCCGCTTCCCTGGCTTCTTCCTGGCCTGCATGATCACCTCCTACGCGCCCGTGCGGTTCGCGATGGACTACCTGCGCCACCCATCCACCGACGT
>PVBE011388232.1_pt1 | contig 10262 bp, 8 predicted proteins | sample 1631181 | NCBI WGS metagenome assembly PVBE01 (sample SAMN08397723, study PRJNA350692) | Marine metagenome, whole genome shotgun sequencing project. | isolation source: water | place: Pacific Ocean | collected 2012-04 | reverse complement strand
GCTCCTTGGTTTTGAAGATTTCCGATAATCGTCTTTAGAGTCGATCTTTCTTTAAGGCCGCTGACTCCTGCGAGAACTTTCATTATGCAACTAACGACATCATTCTTTTCGTCAATGCCCGGCGTAAAGACTTCTATCCCTGCGGCCCTAAGTGGTTCTAAGTACAGATTGGAAGTCATAGTTGTCATTGATCCAAGAAGCCCTACTCGCTTAATTCCGTCTGATCTAATCTGAGCCACGACAGTATCGATCAAAGAAATGAAAGGTATGGAAACTGAATTTGTAATCCGCGAAGAAAGGACGTGCATTGTATTGCACGTCATTACAAGAAAATCTGCACCGGCATTTTCTAATGTAATTGCTTCCTGCTCGAGCATATTCCCAGCTTTTTCTTCCATTTTTCTGTTTGCAATCAAATCTGGTGCCGGAAGTGAACTAAGAATAATTCTGGGAAACTCATCATTCTCTTTTACTCCGAAGTCCTTGGTACATGAGTTTATGACTAGTTCCATGAACCGTATACTGGCCTGAGGACCCATGCCGCCAATGACACCTAAAGTTTTCATAATAATGCATAACAAAAAACCACCGCCCCCGATCAGGACAGCTGGAATTATTTGCATCACATGCACTCAGCTTCTCCTGGTCAGGGAATTAGTTCGATTCCAATAGTGGTGAGTGCGCAAAAACATTGCGACATCATTATACTGATTCAGACTGTATTGTCAATGTGCAACGTGATATCATATTAGTAAGCCCGTGTAGCTCAATTGGATAGAGCACTAGTCTTCGGAACTAGGTGTTGCAGGTTCGAGTCCTGCCACGGGCACCACTTTAAACCGCCTGAAACACCACATTCCAGTGAGCTTTAATTCCTTTTTTGTGTTCCCACTTTTCTCTACTCTCAAATGGTTCCCCGACTACTTCAAAACCATATTTCTCTGCAAGTTCATCTATTTCATCTCGTGAAAAATAGTGCTGATCAACACCTTTTTTCTTGCCCTCCGTATCTTGTGCCGTATATCCATGATCTTCCACTTGTTGTCTTGGTTCACACCAATATTCCGTTGATCTTGCTTTCCATACAAAATAACTGCCTTTCTTCAAAACTCGCCTGGCCTCCGCAAATGTTTTTTCTATCTCGGGCCAACGGTTATGACTAACTACCTGAATGCTTATCGCTCCACCAAATTGTTCGTCTTCATATGGAAGTGGCTCGTGCATTTCTCCCCTATCCAACTCTGTTCCCAGGCCAAGTTCTCTGAGTTTTATTCTGGTCTCTTTTAAACCACTTTCTGAAATATCAAATCCAACAACATTTAATCCTTCCAGTCTCAAAGGAACAAGTTGTCTCCCGCCTCCACATCCCAAATCGAGTATTGAGCCGTCAATTTCATCACGATGTCCCCTGATAAAATGCATAACCCACTGTTCAGGCGCTTTTCCTCTTCCCCAATTATTTTCGTGTGCCTTGTCCCAACTTTCTCTGGTCAAAGCAGTATTGTCTTCATTAGTATTTGGCAAAGTCATATGACAACACAATAACCGCTATCTGCATAACTTCAATACTTCTGCATTATTGGCTTAACAAAGACCAAAATAACCTTTACCTATATTTGGCAACCCCAACTTCACCACAATCCACTTTTTCAACTTACTGAACTGCAAGAGATTATTTCAAGTCCTATCACGCTGATACACCAAAAGATGTATTCATACGCCTACTTGAGGCTATTGACCGGATTGCATATCTGACGATAATAATAAGTTACAGATGGATTTCTCAAGTGTCATCATGGGCTGGATCGTATTCATCCTGATATTAGAGGTTGTTATGTGGGATATCTTCAAACACAAAATGACAAGGATCTGCCTCCCAACCGAATTGGATGTCCGCTTTCTACGATGGTGTTCGTTAGCCAACATGTTTCTGATAGTTCTTTTACATACAATTATTCTGACCGGCACTGTAGCATTTGTAACTTATTTCGTATGGTAGTGCATTCTGACCTCCCAGAGGCTGACATTAACTTCCAGGGCAAACACGCTGATGAGGAGCTTCAGTTTTATTTTCACCAACATTGGATTCGCATGCTTTGGCCTTTAACGAAATTAATACTTATAAATGCTCTTGTGTTAAGTATCGGATATGTATTATTTCTAGTGTTAACAATAGAAGATGCGGCTGCAAGAAGATTATTGTTGACTCTTTTTACAGCCTTCTTCCTTATTACAAATTTTGAGTTTCTAATTCGATTCTACAGATACCTTCTTTATGTAATAGTTGTAACAGATAAAAAGATACACCGGATAAAAAAATCGTTGTTTATGCTCGACGATCATCAAAGTATGGACCTTTGGATGCTTCAGGACATTTTTAAGTGCCAGCACGGATTGATTCAAAATATATTGAGGTTTGGGACTTTGATATTAGAAGCACAGGAGACAATAATTAGAATCCATTTTGCACCAAGTGTTTCCGAAAAATATGAAAGATTGATGCACCTTCGTGAACAAGCTCGTGGAAAAATGGGATATATTGGTGGGATCCTAAAAAGATCTTAGATAACAAAAATCCCCGCACTTAGCGGGGTTTTTGTTTTGGAGGTACACGTGTCTTTGCCGTTAGTCACGGCAATCGCGATTGCCGTGTTTTACCTCCTCTTCTTCCTGCGAGTTGCTTTTCTCTTCGCAGGCTTGCGAGCCGTCTTCCTCTTCGTGGTCTTCCTTCTCTTAGGCGCTGCCTTCTTGCGTCGCTTTGGCGCTGCCTTCTTGCGTCGCTTTGGCGCTGCCTTCTTTCGTCGCTTTGGCGCTGCCTTCCTCTTCGTTGTCTTTCGTGCTGGCTTGCGCTTTGTTGTCTTGCGCTTTGCTGGCTTACGCTTTGCTGCGCGTCGTTTCTTTGCTGGCATAACGGAAGTGGGTAAAAAAATAAAATAGGAAAGGGTTGGAATAAATTTTACTTTTTCTTTTACCAAAGGGAAAACTAATTCATAAAGCTAAAAAACAAAATTGTTGTTTATTACAAAAACAAATATTTGTGAAAAAATGCTAAAAGTTAATTGTTAACTGTTAATAGTTAACACTTGCAACTCAAACTGACTTCAACATATGCTTCATTTTACTTTTTTTAACCTGTAAATATTTTTTTTGTCTGTCCGAAAGTTTTTGCGATTCGATTGGCACTCGTTCGGTAACGATCAGATCGTGCCCCTGCAAACCTATGATTTTCTTTGGATTATTCGTAAGAAGTTTCAATTTGCGAACTTTCAATAGTTTAAGAATTTGAGCCCCAATCCCATAATCTCGCAAATCTCCGTCAAACCCGAGTTTTTCATTTGCCTCCACCGTGTCCATTCCTTCTTCTTGTTGCAGAGCATAAGCACGCACTTTATTTGCAAGCCCAATCCCCCTTCCTTCCTGTCGCATGTAAAGAATTATTCCTGTTCCTTCATCATTAATTTTATCCATAGCAATTCTCAATTGATTACCGCAATCACAATGACAAGATAGAAAAGTATCACCTGTTAAACATTCAGAATGTACGCGAACCATTATTGATTCTTTCGGATTAATTTCTCCTTTAACTAGCGCAACATGTTCTTTGTTGCACAAAGTATCGTTAAAAACATGTATTTTCCAAATTCCTTTGTCAGTTTCCAGGTCGGAAGTTGCTTCGAGTTTTACTTGAACTTCATTATTGCGTCGATGTTCAATTAGATCGGCAATTGTAATGATAGGAATTTCATTTTCACTGGCAAACTTTTCAAGATCAGATAAACGCATCATGGTTCCATCATCATTCATAAGCTCACTTAAAACCGCGGCCTGTTTTAGGACCGCAAGTTTACACAGATCAACACATGCTTCGGTATGTCCAGCTCTAACCAGAACTCCGCCATTAGACGAGCGCAATGGAAATATGTGCCCCGGCCTGACAAAATCATTTGGTAATGATAATGGATCAACTGATTTTTTGATTGTCACTGTTCTATCTTTAGCCGAAATACCTGTAGATATTCCATCGCGGGCATCAACGCTGACTGTGAATTGAGTTTTTAATCTGGCAGTGTTGCACTTGACCATCGGAGGAAAATCCAACCTATCTGCTATCTCGTTACTCAGAGACAAACACACAACTCCTCCAGTATGCCTGATAATGAAAGCCATTTTCTCTTCCGTTATATGTTCTGCAGCAATCACTAAATCCCCTTCATTCTCCCTGTCTTCATCATCAATAACTACGACCATTCCACCCTCTTGGAGAGCTTTGATTGAATCTGAGATTGAGGATATATTGGACATGAGGGGTAAATATTAGCTATTTAGGAGTTACAAGGGAAGGAAAATAACGATTAGTTATTAAGGAGATAAAAGAGAGAAAGGAGTTAAAGGAGTACTAATCTTTTGTCTCCTTTATATCCTTTATCCCCTTTAAACCCTTTTAGAAAATTACTGTAACTGTATCGTATACGTCTGCCTCGAAGATCTGGGCTTCTTGCGTCCGACCGAAACATAGTAAGTCCCGGGAGGATACTTGTAGGAGTGATTGCATGTTGGGCCGGAGAAACCATAAAGATCAACGTCTTCCATGGCATAAACCAAACAAGATAATTCAGATTGATTTGCAACGTCCAGAGTCAGATTTTTCTCGCTCTGCACTGTAAACCTGTAGAAATCAGCATAGTCATGAGAATCAAGAATATCTGTCTTGTTTAATCCTATTGCAAATAATGCGGCCTCCCTGAACCCGTCATTTCCGTCCCCTGATGTCTCTTCCGCAAAGACTGTATACGTCGTGTCTTTTGACGTAGGTTGTACGTCCAACTGATAATTACCTCTACTCAATGCCACTTTTAGATAGCATTTTCTTCCCTCCTGGTATCCAAGATAATACTCAGTAGAGAAGCCGTCATCTTTTAGCTTATATATTCTGCAACTGAGCTTTCCTATCTGTCCTGACTGCAGTGCTGCAACAATATAAACATCCTGCGCTCTGCCAAGATCGAAACTATAACTCTTTAATCTCCTGCCTTTGAACTTGCCGCTCTTTGTGAACGGGAAATCAACATTGTAGTTGGTTGCAGTTGAAACAGGATCTTGATATGACGAATCGCGGCCTCCTGATCCGCTATCGTCTGTATCACTTGATGAATCGGTAGTTCCATCGCTTGTATCCCCACTCTCAGTTTGAGATTGAGTTTGAGCCTCGGTCTCAGCACGTTCTTCGTCAAGTTGTACGTGAAGTGAATTGAAAATGTAAGCTGCCGCCTCGCCGCGAAGTAAAGGCCAATTCGGGAAGAACCTTGCGCCTTCCTGTCCGATTATTGGCAAAATGCCTTTGTCGAACCCTGCATATAAATACTTCGTGTACCAAGCAGAAGTTGAAACATCAACAAATTTAACAATATCCTTGCGTGCTTCAGTAATTTCTTCAACATTTACATCAAATATTTCCATTATCATTTTTAGAGCCTCTACACGATTAACCAATGTTGCAGGTCGGAAAGTTCCATCCGAGTATCCTTGCACATACCGATTTGCTGCCGCATCACAAACATACATTTCATACCAACTTCCAGCACCAACGTCTTTAAAGCATCCCTGGCTCGTTGCATCAGGAATTTTTCCTTTTGCTTTATAAAGCATTTTCAACATCTCCGCTCGATTAACGCCGCGTTCCGGCTTGAAGGAACCGTCGGGATTTCCGTTAATAACCTGAGCACCAACTAGCATTTCTATTTCTTCTTGATACATGTACCCGTCGGGCACATCAGGAAAAACCGAAGCAAACGCGAGCGGAACCGAAGTAAGTAGAATTGCTGTTGTAAAAACAGCTGTAATCAGTTTTCTCATAAATATAATGGGGCAGGGTTCTGGCTATTGTACTTCTACTCAATATAATTCCACAAGTTGCCAAATGTAATTAAGGAATTACAATACTATTTAACTTCTTCAAAGAACTCAATACCGCAATTGCAGCTTCTTTCCCCTTCGACTCAATTCTCTGCTGAGCATCCTCCAAAGCATCCACATGCAAAACTTCATACGCAAATGGAATCTTATATTGAACCTGAATATTCATCATGCCACGTGCTGATTGCTTAGCAATTTCCTGCGCGTGCTGTGTTTTACCTTGCACAACAATACCAAGTCCCATAAGGGCATTGGTCTGATCTTTGTCGGCTAATGCTGATCCTATTAAAGGAATTTCGAAACAACCCGCGACTGCGTAAACGGAAATATTGTCTGGGTTAATTCCTGATTCAACTAAATATTTTCGAGCTGACTCAACCATTTTAAGTACATCTTCTTTATAAAAGGAGGAATGAACGATTCCAATCTTCCAATCCTTGCTGACCTTATCGGGTTTGCCAATGTCTGACTGAGTATTTTTCATTTGGCAGAAGTTTGCAATTGCTTTGCATGTCTGACTAGTACGTCAGTTTCGATATTAACTTTATCTCCTTTATTAAGAGAACCCAGAGTTGTATTTTCTAAAGTGTGTGGAATGAGAGCAACAGTTATCTGGTTGCCATCGACTGACACTACCGTTAGCGAAACTCCATCAATTGTTATTGAGCCTTTATTACAAATAAAATTAATCAGATTGTTTGGAACAGCAATTGTCAATTGTCCATTGTCAATTGTCAATTTGTCGCTGACCACGTCAGCGACACTTTCCACATGCCCCTGCACAACATGCCCCTCGAACCTGTCTGAAGCTTTCATCGCACGTTCAAGATTTACTTTGTCACCGACTTTGAGCGAACCAAGTTTAGTCTTTTGGAATGTTTCGCTGACTACATCGAATTCCATTAAATGCTCATCAAAATTTACAACACTTAAGCAGGCTCCAGATACGGCAATACTTGATCCAATCTTGATGTCATCAAAAGATTCCGGACGTTCTACAGAAATCCCCTTGTCGGTTACTTCTCTAATATTAGCCTGTGTTTCGATTATTCCTGTGAACACGGCTAAATTATCTATCAATCGGGCTTAAGAAGCTAATGGAGTGTTGGGATTTTTTGCATTGTGATCTGCTGCTTGGGCTTCTGTGGATAATTTGGACTGCTTTGGAGCATCATGGCTAGTCCACCAATCGTGTGACTTACTTAAACTTGGACAGTCAAATTTCCCATCTGCATCATAATAAACCTCGTCATCAATAATAACATCGCGCATAGTGCTAGAGAAGACAGTTCCACCCTTCTCCCCGCGCGTAGTCCTAGGAAGATCCTGCCCGATGCAGAATATTTCTGATTCAAGATCAGGAACCACTTCTCCATCCTTTACGTGTGCTTGCAAAAAAGTACATTCTTTCATATTTATACAAGCAACACAGTTCCCGACTGCCCATCTAACATAAGCATCAATTTCTTCCGGCGTTTGAACATGTCTTGGAACATTCAAATATCTGCCAATATAACCTGTTGGACTATTTCCATTTACAACAGTTTCATAGATGCGATTGAAGTAATACTCCTCCATTAACTCCTGAGTTAACTCCGACTCTTGATTAAACAAACCCCTGATTCCTATACCCCCACCCTGGTAACCGCTTTGAAAAGCTTTCTCATTGTATTGATCACGATAAGCAATTCCTCCGGCAAGAATGCGAGGAATATGAGGGAAAAGATGCTCAAGTTGTTCAGCTATTAACACTGGATCATACCTTTTGGAACCATTCAAATCCTTTTCCTTTGCACCCAGATGGCCACCGGCAGTATTCGGATCTTCAACACAAAACATTATTCTTTTGATATCAATATTGTGCTGAGCGATGCATCGCATTACACCTCTTGCGGCAACTACTGAAGATACAATGGCAATCAATCCCATGTGCGGGAATTGTTCAAATTGTTTTAAGTCTTTCTCAGCCAACATTCCAGCACCTGAGGCTGTAAAATCTACTTTTTTGCTTTCACCTGCTGTCCTTACTGCTTTTCTATAACCCGTTAACTTCAACATCGCATTCTCTCCAAGTATTCCATATGGATTTCTTTCTCTAACATAATCTATCTGCTCTCTTTGACTTGCCATATTTGCCTGAAGAAATTTGCTGATCCTTGCGCCTTTGGTCAATCCTCTCATATCTTCCGTCACGACTTCATGACCCGGAGCAGCTGCAGATAAAACTCCAATTAACCTCTTTCTCAAAACCGCATCGACATATCTTTTCCCCGTAAAATCAACTCCCATGGCTTTATATATCGGGGGAATCGGAATTTCCCCTGCAAACATTGCATCTAGATATTTCTGTTTTTCTATTTCTGATTGAAAATCATCTACGTACAATCCCTCAACAGATGTGCTACTGAAATCCATTTCTGGCATAGGAGGCCAAGCATAAACGAACACACACAAGCAATCCACTTATTTCTATTTCTATTTCTCCCACTACCCCTAGACAGCGGACGATTTTTTTGGTAAGCTAAAGCTCTGCGCGACCCGCGCCTGCGGGGCGGGCGCTTTTTTTACATTCCTCAATATATGGACGAGATCAAAATAAAAGGTGCAAAGATGCATAATCTGAAGAATATTGACGTAAATATTCCCAGAAACAAGCTGACTGTTATTACCGGACTTTCTGGCTCAGGCAAGTCATCCCTTGCATTCGATACCATATTTGCCGAGGGCCAGAGGAGATATGTGGAGAGCCTGAGTGCTTATGCCCGTCAATTTATCGCTCAAATGGAGAAGCCTGAAGTTGAAAGTATCGAAGGCCTTAGCCCGGCAATCTCGATTGATCAGAAAACTGCTCCCAGAAATCCACGATCAACCGTTGGAACTGTGACCGAAATTTATGATTATATGAGGCTTCTTTGGTCCAAAGTAGGAAAAGTCCATTGTACGGAATGCGGAAAAGAGCTTACAAAACAATCGCCCAGCCAGATAGTCGACACCATTGCAGGTATGAAAAATGGCAAGAAAGTTTTCCTGCTTGCTCCAATTGTAGAAGGAAGGAAAGGAGCACATATTAAAATATTGGATGCAATCCGACGCGAAGGATTTGTCCGTATGAGAATCGATAGCCAGATCGTTACGGTTGATGAAGACGTTCAATTGGATCCAAAGAAAGCACACACGATTGAAATCGTTGTTGATAGAATGGTAATCCGCGATTTGGAAGTCAAGGAAGACAAACCCAATCCAAACAGAACAAGGCTCGCTGATTCTGTTGAGCTTTCTCTGAAAAAAGGAGAGGGAGCAATGATTCTTTTGGACTCGGATAGTGATGAGGAAACTCGATTCTCGGAAGCATTTGTTTGTCCGGACCATCCAAAAATTGATATTCCTAAAATTGAACCAAGGAGCTTCTCATTCAACTCCCCGCACGGTGCGTGCGAAGAATGCCATGGACTGGGCTCTGTTCTACAAGTGGAAGAACACACTATTATTCCAAACACAACGCTTTCGCTTGCCGAAGGGGCAATACATCCTTGGGCAACCTCTGCAACAAGAATGAGTTTTATGATGCGAGTGCTCGAAGCTGTTGCTGAAAAATGCAGCTTCAGCATGGATACGTCTTGGAGTGAGCTGGATGAAAAAACATGTAACATCGTTTTGTACGGTTTCGATCAGCCTATAAGTGTCAGCTGGCAATCAAACTCATTTGACGGTCAATACGAAACAACTTTCGAAGGAGTAATCCCAAATTTGGAACGCCGTCATAAGGAAACTGATTCCAGTTATGTGCGTTCGCAGATTGAAGGATACATGGAAGAGCTACCATGCTCTTCGTGCAATGGAATGCGGCTTAGAAAAGAGATATTGGGAGTAACTGTAGGAGATAAAAATGTTGTAGAGGCGACGGATATGAGCGTGGATGAAGCGAAGGAATTCTTTGGAGAGTTAAATCTGAGTACTTACGAATTCAAAATAGTTGAAAAAGTATTAAAGGAGATAATCACCCGCCTGGGCTTCCTTCAAAATGTAGGCCTTACTTATCTTACTATTTCTAGATCTGCCGCCACTTTATCGGGAGGAGAAGCACAAAGAATACGTCTTGCAACTCAAATCGGCTCAGCTCTGCAAGGAGTTTTATACATATTGGATGAACCAAGCATCGGGCTTCATCAAAGAGACAACGCCAGATTGATTGCGACTCTAACTAAACTCAGAGATTTGGGAAATACTGTTATAGTCGTTGAGCATGATCAAGAAACCATGGAATCCGCGGATTATTTGCTAGAGATAGGACTCGGAGCAGGTAAATACGGAGGTAAAATAATTGCACAGGGAACTTCCAATGAACTCCT
>PVBE011117934.1_pt1 | contig 10262 bp, 10 predicted proteins | sample 1631181 | NCBI WGS metagenome assembly PVBE01 (sample SAMN08397723, study PRJNA350692) | Marine metagenome, whole genome shotgun sequencing project. | isolation source: water | place: Pacific Ocean | collected 2012-04 | reverse complement strand
GGTCCGTGCGTAGAAGGGTGGAGGCTGCTGCACACTGGCACGAGTGGTGTAACGACGGTGTTTGTGCGATCAACGCCATCGCCGGTTTTGATCAACTGACGGATGGACAGATTTCCATGGATGAACAATTGCTTGCCTCACCAGGTAAAAAACTTCTGCCAGGACCGGACAGGATAGTAGTCTTCCAACATGGGGCTTTGTTTCCCTGGAAAACTGTCATGTGGAATGTTACTTGCGGTCCCCTGAAGCAAGGAAGGATGAAGTCCGTTGAAGCCAAGGAGAAAGCTCGTGAATTGTTGGCCCGGGTCGGCCTCCAGGGTATCGAAGACCAATTCCCTGATGGCTTGTCCGGTGGCCAGAAGCGACGGGTCGAGATCATTCGCGCGCTCATGAATGACCCTAAGGTTCTTTTGCTCGATGAGCCGTTCCGGGCCTTAGATGCGCTTACGAAGAGCGTTGTTCAGGAACATTTGTTGGAGTTGTTCGACTTTTCACCCAAAACTGTTTTTTTCATTACTCATGACCTTGAGGAAGCAATCTTTCTTGCCGATCGAGTTGCTGTCATGACCACCCGGCCCGGCACAATAAAGAAGATCGTTGCCGTTGACCTTCCCCGCCCGAGAGATTACCGAATCTTAACTTCGGAACGATTTGTTGAGCATAAGGTAGAGTTGGGTGAAGCAATACACGAAGAAGCGAAAAAGGCCTTCGAAGCCGGAGAGAGGGAGTTGGCATAATGGCGCCACGTGTAAAAACCGTAGAAATGAGAGAAAAATCGACTGGTGCCGTTCGTAAGCTATCCCTTGCCTACCGATTTACCAGATGGCTTAAAAGTTTTTGGAGTCTCAATCTACTGCTCGGGGTCATTTCTCTCGGGACGATTCTTTTTATCTGGGAATTCGCGAAGCCCTTAGGGATACCTGGTGTCAAGGACGTTCCCCCGCCATCGAGCGTCGTCGTTGCCGCCCAAGATTTGTTGGTTGCGAAACAATACTGGGCGGGTTGGGGTTTGAGCTTTCAACGAATCGGGATTGGGTTCCTGATAGCCCAGGCGGTGGGCATTCCCCTTGGTTTGTTGATGGCCACTAGTCGGTTGAGCTTTGGTACGATTTTCCCAATCATTGAAATTCTTCGTCCTATTCCCCCGGTGGCATGGATTCCGATATCAATTGTTTTTTGGCCAACCCGGGAACAAAGTGTGATTTTCATCGTTTTCCTTGGAGCTTTCTGGATTGTGCTTCTCAATACCATTGGTGGCGCTTCGCAAATCGATCGAAAGTTTAAGCGGGCAGCGCTGTCCCTAGGCTCAACACCCAAGGACCTTTTCTGGAGGATTATCCTTCCCGCGACCATTCCCTCTATCATTACCGGCATGGCCGTCGGCATGGGCATTTCTTGGGAAATGGTTGTTGCCTCAGAAATGATCGCCGGCGATACGGGACTCGGTTACCTGCTTTGGCAATCGTTTCAAATCGGAGCGATCGCCCACGTGATCGTTTGCATGATCTCGATTGGGATCGCGGGATATTTCTCAAGCGCCTTGATCCGTGCCCTCGGCGGGTTTGCAACACCCTGGAGGCGACTGCATTGACGACCAGGGACAGTGTAGAGAAACACCGTGAGGACAATAATTGAGCAAGCGCTGAAAAATGACTGGTTCACAGGTGTGGAGAGAATTTCTATGCGAACAGTTGCCGTTGATCGCGATCGTGCTTGGGCTCGGCTTCGTGGCCGCCTATTTACAGCACGGTTTCCTGCCGGGGGCCGATGTTCCCTTCCCCCTGGCCGGGGTTCGGGTTCACATCTGGCACCTAATTTGGATGGGGTTCTGGACCGGTTACACAATGGCCATTGTAGGGGAGGCCGCTGGAATTTTTGCGCTCCCCTACACGATGTCGATCCTGCAGTTCAGCAACCCCCACGTCACGCCGACAACGCAACTACTTACCTTCCTCAATCCCTTCGGGGCGCTGTTTGGGTTTCGCCGCAGCAACCAGTGGAATCTCGATCTCGCGGCGTGGGTCTGCCTCGGCGGCATCATCGGTGGGCTGATTGGACCTTTTGTCCGCATCACTATCTTATCCGACGTCAAGCCTTTTACCTTTGCCGTTGGCCTGGCCCTGGTTTTTGCCGGGGGGCATTTATGTTACAGCGCTATCGGCGTCTACCGGAGGAGGACTTCCAGGGGCAGCCTCGAAGCGAAATTTCATGTAGAAGCCAAGAACCGGCGCGTCCAGGGCCTAACGCCATCGGGGTTGCCGGCAGGCCTGAAGATCAGGACGGTGGAACGCGCCAAGGCAAGCCTGACCATCGAGTTCTGGGGCGAAACTTGGCGTTTAAACCAGCCTTTTCTCCTCGTGACCGGCGCCGGGGTTGGGGTAGTATCGTCGGCCCTCGGGGTAGGCGGAGGATTCCTTTTGGTGCCAATCTTCTCCGCGGTCTATGGTCTTCCGATGTACGTTCTGGTAGCTGCAACCATCCCCTATGTCATTGTATTGTCGGGGGTGGGCCTTTTCACTTACGGGGTAATTTTGCCTGCCGTCGTAGGGACTGCTATCGCGCCCGAATGGGCGTGGGGCCTGTTCGCCGCAGCAGGAGGAATTCTTGGTTCATGGTGCGCATCGAAAACACAGCGATTCGTGCCCGAGCATTTCCTCAAATTAATGCTTGGCGGGATAACGGGAATAGCGGGAACACTTTACGTATTGGATTTCTTTTTTCCGCTTCCTTTTAAATTATGATGTGATGAGAGAGAAAAAATTCCACACTCTGTTGCCTTATCTGCCGTTCATCGTGCTGGGATCGGCTGTCGTAATCGCTGTCTATCATATTAAGTATTACTGGTAAGAGAGGGTTGGAGGAGAAACATGACTTCCCATAACGATTTCCGGTATGGTGAGATAGAACTTCGAGATGTGACCAAGGAGTTTGGAGAGGAGCACTCGACTACAACTGTCGTTGAAGATTGTTCTTTCGTCGTTGAACGAGGAAAGTTCACCGTTCTTATCGGACCCTCCGGATGCGGCAAGACGACGTTGATAGATCTAATCGCCGGCTACGAAACACCAACCGCCGGGGAAATCCTTCTGGATAGCGAGAGGGTCATGGGACCGAGTTCGGAAAGGTTGGTAGTATTTCAAGAAACAGCATTGTTTCCATGGATGACCGCCCTTCAAAACGTTATGTATGGCCCTCGTGTCCAACGTGAACGATCAAAAAATGAAATCCTCCAAGAGGCCACTGAACTTCTTGAAATTGTTGGACTCCGGGAGTTTTTACATAGGTATCCGATGCAACTTTCTGGGGGCATGCAACGGCGTGTCGAATTAGCGCGGGCGCTTATTAATAATCCTAAGATATTGTTGATGGATGAGCCGTTCCGCGGCCTTGATGCCATGACGCGGGAACTTATGCAAGAGTATTTGCTTCGCCTTTTCGAGGGATCCAACCGCACAGTGTTGTTCGTCACATCCGAAATCGACGAGGCGATCTTCTTCGCTGATAAACTGGTCATTCTAGGCCGAAGCCCTAGTAACGTAAAATTCACGATCGATGACGATTTGCCCCGGCCCCGTACTCTTGGCATGCTTACCTCACCGCGTTACGTAGAACTTAAAGAGGAAGCGTTGTCGATCCTGTATAAGGAGGCGGTAGGTGCATTCGCTACGGGAGAACGGCAAGCGGCTGACATGGTCGAGGCCTTCGAAAAACGACGGACCGAATAAGCAGAACTTTTCTAACTCTGGATACTCACACTGGAAGAATGAAATTTGTCATTGGGATCTTATTTCCAGGACCTAAATCGCGTTCTGTTTATTGGGCGTTGGTTTTAGCCCTGTTGACCGGATTGGGGCCCATGGTAGCTCGGGCCCAGGACGATAGACCCATCATCGCTCATCTTTACGATGACCCGAAGGGTTACAGTGGTCGGTCTTTAACGATCTACGGACTTGTTATCGAGGCGACGAAGATTGGAAATGAATTCATTCTGCAAGACGTTTCCCAGATGCCGCTGCGAATCGTCCGAAAAGATTTCATCTTTCCAGCCGTTGTCGGTGACCAGATGCTGCTCCAGGGCGTTTTTTTTGCCAACAATGGAGATCCCTATTTCGAAGCTCGCAAGATCACCTACACGAAAGTTGTCGGGGGCGGTGGATGCTGTTAAGGAATATCCGTCTCCGTGATATGGGATGCTGATTGGTTGGCAGGACCTTTTATCGTATTCGGCCGTTACTTTGGCGGTCGTTGGTGGCATCCTGAGCGTGACCGCCTATTTCATTCGGAGGAAAAAGGGCGACAGCGAACCAAATACCCGAAAGGCTTATCTCTTATTTCTCGCCAGTTACATCCTCATGAGCGTTAGCGTTTTCCTTATCGCTTTTCGAGGTCTCCTGATGTAGCAAGTGCTACTCTGACAGGAAGCGTCAATATGGCCGCAGCCCCCGGCATGATCTGAAAGTTGCATTTCAGGGTGGTATGCAGCTGGCGGCGGTCGACAGGATTGTTCGAATCAACGACCTACCGGATTGCGATCGGACCGGTTGAGTCTAAAACGAAAGTGCCGATTGCCGCTGGGGAATGCTGGTCTGACAATGTGACCGGGTGACCGGCGCGAAGATTCCGAAAGTCTTTCGTATCGCCGTCGTCAATTCGTTAGTTTATTCGGTCGCCTCCGATTGGGTGAAGGCAGTCGACTAGTCGACTTCAAACATGTCGCCGTAATCGCCGGCGTGGGCCAAAGGCGTAAGAAGAATTAGGAGGAGGAAGGTGAACAGTTTCGCCATAACTTGCTAACAGGTTGTTGCACCTTTTACCAGGAAAGGAAAATTCTGATATATCCGTAATATCAACGACTTAAATGGTGCCCGGGGCCGGACTCGAACCAGCACGACCGCAAGGCCGAAAGATTTTAAGTCCCGATAATACTACACAAGCACCACTGATATTCCTTCAAACCCCTGTAACTACAAAGTCACCGCCCTATTCAGGCCAATCGGTTCTTTCCCATCAAACATGTTGACGCACGAACTTAACCACTCGCCTCGATTACGGGACCGTACAGGCCACTTAACGGGATATATGTCTTGGGGTAGGCAAAGGGGTACTGGGTACGCCATAGACCTGCTGTAGGGAACCGTACGGGTGCACAGACGGCCCGAGAGTCGATGTTTGGGTATGAGCCTGCCTACCTGGTGCGGCCGTGGGGGGGTGGACGGTTATCCCTGTCAAACAGGCAGCGCCAATATGGCCGCAGCCCCCGGCATGATCTGAAAGTTGCATTTCAGGGGGGCGTGCAACTTGCTGCGGTAGACCACAACGCCCTGCTCCGCCTTGTACCCCATCTTCTCCAGCGAAAATGGGTTGCGGATCATAGATGTTCCTTATGACCCTTCTTTTCCCCGGACTTACACTTGGGGAAACGATGGGAAACCTGGTCGAACGGGACGGTCTTTACTACAAAGAGTTTACCGATGTTCCGTTTACTGGAACGGTGACTGGGAGATATCAGGGAAATGTATGCCATTTGACAGTCATGAGCCTAACTCGTATTTTTCTGATTATTCCGGCAACATGATATTTCGGTTCCCCCAAAACGTAAGAGAGGCGCTACATAAATACCACTATTCACTCTAATGCTAGCCAAATCCTACATCTGGGGTTATATAACTGGGATCGGAACGATTCTGATGGGGTTGCTGTGGGTTCCATTGGAATTTAACGGCATGGTTTTTGGAACAGCGATGGAAGGCCATGAGTAGTATATGGAAAACGCTCCCGATACAGTCATCCGAGCCGCCGTCATAGCCGTGTTTATCCTTCCTATACACTTGGAGGATTACTAGTCGAATGGCTGTAAGCAATTCAGATGCGTCCTGGCGCATCGGCGTCGATGTCGGGGGGACCTTCACCGATCTTGTGATGATCGGCGGGTTGGGCGAGACCTTCGTATTCAAAGCGCTGTCGGTGCCAGCTGATCCGGCTAGCGGGGTGATCGCCGCGCTGGAGTTGGCGTCCGCGCAGTTTGGCGGTGCGGTGCCGGATATCCTCGCGTGTTGCGAACTGTTCGTGCATGGCTCGACTATTGCGACCAACACACTGATCGAACGTAAGGGCGCTAAAGTTGGCCTTCTGACCACGGATGGATTCCGTGACAGCCTGGAAATTCGCCGTGGCTGGCGCGACGATGTTTGGGCGCATCGCGAGCCGAACCCACCCGTCCTGGTGCCGCGGCATTTACGTTTGCCCGTGCGCGGACGAATCGATGCGGATGGCAGCGTGTTTCAGCCATTGGAACACGAAGACACTGGGAGGGCTCGTACCGTATTCGAGCGGGAAGGCGTCGATTCGATTGCGATTTGCCTGTTCAACAGTTTCGCCAACCCAGGGCACGAGAAGGCCTGTGCCGAAGTGCTTCGCGAGCATTGGGATTGGGTATCCGTTTCGCACGAAATCGCGCCAGTTATCGGTGAGTATGAGCGAAGCTCGACGGCGGTCGTAAACGCCTATGTGGCGCCGCGCACCGCGACCTATCTACAGAATTTGAACGCGCGGTTGGCGGATCTGGGCCTGCGGCGCCCGATCCTGCTGACCCAAAACAATGGCGGCGTGATACCACTGGAGCGGATCGCCACCCGGCCGGTGTCGCTGTTGCTGTCCGGACCAGCCGCCGGTGTCGGCGCGCTCGCCTTCTACCGTCAGGCGATTGGAACGGGCAATCTGATTTCCATGGAGATTGGCGGCACCAGTTGCGATGCGCTGCTGATGCATCGCGGGGATGTCGCGGTGAGTGACGAGATTAAAATCGAGGGCTATCCGCTCGCCCTACCGTCAGTCGATATTCACACGATCGGGGCGGGTGGTGGCACTATCGCCGGGGTCGACTCCGCAGGGCTTCTGTTCGTTGGGCCGCGTGGCGCCGGCGCCAATCCCGGACCGGCCTGCTATGGGCTGGGCAGCATGGAACCGACAGTCACCGACGCTCTCCTCGTGCTCGGCCGGCTAAAACCGGGCCCCTTTGCAGGCGGCGCGGTGAGCCTGGATGAAAACCGGGCCAAGAACGCGGTGGCGGAAGCGGTGGCCGGGGCGCTCGGTATCGATCTCGACTCAGCAGCGTCTGGCATCATCCGCCTGCTGGAGCAGAACTTGCTGCACGCGTTGCAGCAGATCAGCATCCAGCGCGGATACGATCCCCGCGAGTTCACCTTAGTCGCATCCGGTGGGGCGGGACCGATGCACGGTGCGTCCGTCGGCCGCATGCTGGGCTGCCGAGCGGTGTATATCCCGCGCCTGTCCGGCGTGTTCTGTGCGCTCGGGATGCTGCATACCGATCTGCGGCTCGACTTCGTGCGCATCAGATTCGGCAGGCTTGACGAAGTGTCTGGCGAAGAGCTGGGGACGATATTCGCTGAGTTGGAAGCGGAAGCCGTGTCGCAGCTCGAGGCCAGCGGTGCGCCGCGTGTCGAATGCGCGCGGGAAATGGACTTACGTTATACGGGGCAGAGTTGGGATGTCCGCATCCCCGTCGATACAGCCGACAAGACGCAAATCCGGCAACGTTTCGAGTTGGAATACGACCGGCTGTTCGGCCATATCCAGCCGGATGGTATTTTGGAGATGACGGCGCTGCGGGTTGTAGGTGAGGGAATCCTGCCGCGTGTACAAGCGGCACAGGCGGACCGTTCGGACAAGGCGCCGGCGCCAATCGAACGCCGCTCAGTCTATCTCGATGATGGTCGTGCGGAGATCGATGTTTTTGAAGGCGCCGTTCTGCGGCCGGGTCAGCAGATCAACGGTCCCGCTTTGATTGCGGAACATACGACCACTGTGCTGATCGCGGCGGGCGACCGGCTGGAGGTCGACGGGGCGAACAATTTCATGATCCATCTGGGAGGCACGGATGTCCGATAAGGCGCTCGACTCGGTCACCCTGGCGTTAGTGCAAAACCGGCTCGACTACATCACCAAGCAGATGGGCTGGGTGATGACCCGTACGGCGCGTAGCCCGATTTTCAACCACGCGCACGATTTTTCCTGCTACCTCACCGATCGTACGGGCATTATCGTCGCGCAGGCTGATGGTATCCCGATCCATACCGGCGGCGGCGGTTTCGCGGCGCGGGCGCTGATTGCGGCATTCGACGATACCATATTGGAAGAGGACGCCTTTCTGTTGAGCGACCCCTACGTCGCGGGCGGCAATCATCTGCCAGACTGGGTTATTCTGCGGCCGGTCTTCTGCGATGGGACCCTGGCGGCCTTCTCTTGCATACGGGCGCATCAGTCGGATATCGGCGGCGGTGCCGCCGGTACCTACAACCCGGAGGCGGAGGAGATCTTTCACGAGGGCATCCGTCTGCCGCCGCTCAAACTGGTCGACCGCGGGAAGATTCGTGAGGATGTCTGGCAGTTGCTGCTTATCAATTGCCGTACTCCGCATTATCTGGACGGCGATCTACGCGCCATGCTCGGCGCGACGCGGATCGGCGCTGAGCAGGTCGCGGAGAATCTGGCTGAACTCGGCATTGCGGAAGGCCTCGCCTATATGGATGGCATCCTCGAACATGCTGACAAGCGGTTGCGCGCTGCCATCGCCGATCTCCCGGACGGCACCTATCAGGGGGAAGATCGGTTCGACAATGACTGTTTCGAGCCGATGGATATCCCAATCCGCGCGACGGTGACGATCACGGGCGAGGCGATGGCCGTCGACTTCACCGGCAGCCACGAACAGATACGCGGCTTCAAGAACAGCTCCTTCGCTAACACTTATTCGTCGGTTTATATGGCGCTGTCTGCTTTTTTCGACCCGGCGATCCCGCGCAATGAGGGCACCTACCGCAACGTTACTATCGTCGCGCCGGAAGGAACCATCGTGAACCCGCGTCCGCCGGCGCCGATGACCATGAACACCGTTTTCCCGGCCTGCGAGATCATTCACGCGGTGTGGCGCGCGCTCTCCAAGGCGGCCCCGGAATATAGCTGCGCTGGGTGGGGTAAGAACGCTTTCCCGATTACCTCCGGCATCGGCGAGGATGGTAACACCTTTGTCATGTATCACTGGTTCGGTTCCTCTGGCGGCGGTGCCGTCGATGGACGCGATGGGTTCCCACAGCAGGGCGGTCTGAACAGCCTGGGTGGGTTGCGTATCCCGAACGCCGAGACCTTCGAGCAGCTCTTTCCGATCCGCTTCGTACGCCAGGAATTGAGGCAAGATGCGGCTGGCGCCGGCAAATTCCGCGGCGGCGCAGGTGGCGACTATGCCGTCGATATCTTCGCGCCGGTACAATACGCTTTCCGTGGCGAGGGCTATTCGATGCCGACTGGATTCGGGATGGATGGCGGCGGCGACGGCGCCATGGGCAGCATGAGGGTAACGGCGGACGGGGAGGAACCGCTAACGCCGCCGGCCTACGGCGTGCGTCACATCGCACCGTCGCGACTGGAAATGTTGGCGCCGGGCGGGGGCGGTTGGGGCGATCCATTCGATCGCGATCCCGAGCTTGTGCTGACCGATGTCAAGGATGGCATCGTCAGCGAAGCCAAGGCGTTGGAAGATTACGGCGTGGTGCTAAACAGCGGTGCCGTTGACCTCCCTGCAACAGAGCAGCGGCGTGCCGGTGGGCGACGCTGAGAGGGAGATCGGCATGGCACGTATCGCGATCGGCGGATTCAGTCACAAGACCAACTGCTTCGTGCCCATGCGCACGGATTACGCTTATTATGAAGTCGGCGGTGAGATGCCGCCGCTGCACACAGTGTCACGCCGGATTCAACTTTACTGATGTGAAGTTTCACAACATCGGCGTTGGCTGGGATGGGCACAATATCGACCTCGGCCTCTTCGATGAAACCAGAAAGGCGGAGGACATGGGTATTTTTAAGAGCCCCACAGTCCGGGATATCGCCAATACCGGTCCCTATATGCATGACGGGCGCTTCGCCACCCTACGTCAGGTGATCGACTTCTACGATGGCGGCGGGACGCCGAACCCGTTGCTTGACAAGGAGATCGAAAAGCTCGATCTGACGGAGCAGGAAAAACAAGATCTCGAAGACTTCTTAAAAGCATTGAGCGGCACCGGCTGGCAGCTGGCAACCGCCCCGGCTAGATTTCCGCAATAAGGTCGCGGATGCGTTTCCGGGAGGAGTGTTGCAGCTCCTCCCGGAAACGGCTTGTTTAACCCTTTGTCCTCATTCCCGCATCGCGCGCTCCGCCTCGCGGTCACCAGCGCACCGGCCAACAGCGCACACATAGGGCGCTG
>PVBE010768699.1_pt1 | contig 10263 bp, 11 predicted proteins | sample 1631181 | NCBI WGS metagenome assembly PVBE01 (sample SAMN08397723, study PRJNA350692) | Marine metagenome, whole genome shotgun sequencing project. | isolation source: water | place: Pacific Ocean | collected 2012-04 | reverse complement strand
CGCAGCGTGGCGTAGACCGTGGCTTTGGTGAGTCCGACGGTGCCGCCAAGACCGTCATCCAACATCTCGGCGATCGCGTAGCCATGCGAGGGATGGGCGCGAATCGCGCCCAGCACCATCAGCTCTCTCAGACCTGTCAGACTCACAGGCGGCCGCTGACCGGCTCAAGGTCATACATCTCGAAGGTGTCGATGATGTCGGCCATCTCAGGGTCGTTCTCTCCGTGGTCTTGCTTCCCCTCCTGGGTGGCGAGATAGTCGTAAAGGGTTTCTTTCTTGTCGAACGTGACCCACACCACGACGGAGTTGCGCTCGCGGTCGACGCTTACTTGTCTCGCGACGATCCCCCCCAGTTTCGCGTCCATGATCTCGCTAGGCCGGCGGGCGATGCGAACCAGGTCGTCCAAGCGGCCGGGTTTCGCCGATGAGACGCTGACAAAGGTGTAGGTGGGATGGGGCATGGAAATCTCCTTCTTTCGTCAGATAGTCAATCTCTACTAATCTATCTTGACTATCTCTCACCGATTGTCAAGAGGGACCGCGGCCCGCCCTCGATTGCGCGCCCACGTCGATGGCGCTATAACGGCGCCCCGATTTGCGAGCGGCCCGCGTTGGTTACGGAGTGTAGCTCAGCCTGGTAGAGCACCGTCTTCGGGAGGCGGGGGCCCGCGGTTCAAATCCGCGCACTCCGACCAGATCTAGCCGCCGTCCAACAGCCCTTCGAAGTCGCGCCGCCAGTCCTCGAACGGCGCGACATAGTTGTAGCCGCAGACCATGGTGAGCGTGCGCTCATTGATGATCTCTCGCACGCGCTCCGCGCGGTCGCGGATCTCCTCGTGCGGACTGAAGGGGTTCAGTCGCATGCGGCGGCCGGGCGGAAAGGCGTAATCGCAGGCGAACAGCACCTCGCCGTAGACGTACATGGTGAAGCCCGGCGTGTGGCCGCCGATGTGAAACGCCTCGACGCCGTGCTCGACGAAGTCGCCGGCAAAGCGCCAATCGACCGGGAATTGCGTGGCCAGTGGATGCTCCGCATCGGCCGCGTGAATGCACACCTTGGCGCCCCACAGCGTGCGGTATTGGTTGGACGCACCCATGAAGTCCTTGTGCGTGAAGTAGATGGCTTCCACCGGTTCGAGGTCGCGGTTGAACGCCGAGGGGCAGTCGACCCACACCGCGCCGCTATCGGTCTCGATGCGATAGGCCGCGTGTTCGATGCCGAGCGCGGGCACCGAGAGGAGCTGCTTGACCCGGTCATTCACCCGTTGCGGTGTCACGCGATAGGTCTGTTCGGCCTCTTCCCAGGTGACGAACCTGTCATGGCGGGCGCCACAGAACGGGCAGACCTCGGGCATCTCGCCGATCATGTTGTAGCCGCACGCGACGCACACCCACTGCTTTTCATGCATCCCTGGTCTCCCTCTATCCGCTCATACTAGACGAGCTACGGCGCCGGGACCGCCGAACTGATCTGAATCAGTGACGCACAGGGGCGGGTCGGGAAATCATGTCGCGCCGCCCCGGCATTGCGCTGGCGTGAGACGAGGGTTGCGATGAGCTGGACCCACAGGGAGCGCGTCCTCGCGGCCCTCAACCACGAGGAAACCGACCGCGTACCCATCGACTTCGGCAGCGCCATCGCCACGACGATCTACTTCACCGCCTACGAGCGCCTGAAGGCGCATCTCGGCATCGAGGGGGAGCCGCCGGCGGTGTGCAAGCGCGCCTCGCGCACCGTGATTCCTGACCCCAGCGTGCTCGAGCGCTTCGACGTCGACACCCGCTTCTTGGGCCTCGGCACCTACCGCGGCGGTGGCGGCCATGACATCGATGAGGACCACTTCGTCGACGAGTGGGGAACGACCTGGGAGAAGCGCGACACCCACCCCTACATGAACGTCGACGGCCCCTTCTACAACCGCGAACCGAACCTCGGCGACCTCGAGGCGCACGACTGGCCCGACCCCGACAACCCGGGCTATTGCCGCGGGCTCAAGGACCGGGCCGAGGCAGCCCACGCCAGCGGCTGCGCCGTGGTCCTCAACCTCCCGCTCGGCATCATCCACCAGGGCCAGTTCGTGCGCGGCTACGGCGAGTGGCTGACCGACCTATACCGCTATCCCGAATACGTTTCGCGCATGATGGAAATCATGACCGATCACTGGGTGCGCGTGGTCAACAACGCACTCGACATCGTCGAAGACCTCGTCGACATCGTCTTCTGGGGCGATGACCTGGGCTCCCAACAGACGACGCTGTTCAGCCCCGACATCTATCGCCAGCTGATCAAGCCGCATCATGCGCGTATGTTCGAGACCTTGAGGGCGCGCGAGGTGAAGATCACGCATCACAGTTGCGGCGCCGCGGCGGCGCTCTTTGACGACCTCATCGAAATGGGCGTCGACGCCGTCAACCCGGTTCAGGTGAACGCCAGGAACATGGACCCGCAGGAGTTGAAGCGGGAATACGGTGACCGCCTCGCATTCTGGGGCGGCATCGACAGCCAACGGATCCTGCCCTTCGGCACGCCCGACGAGGTTCGCGCGGAAGTCCGCCGCATCATCGGCACGCTGGGCGAGGGCGGCGGCTACGTGCTCAACAGCGTTCACAACATCCAACCCGACGTGCCGCCCGAGAACGTGGTCGCCATGTTCGATCAGGCGATCGCCATCTGAATCCAGCCCCGCGCCGCGCTACCACACCTTCTCCCAACGGCCGCTCTCAGTAGACCGGTACACCGCCAGCGCCGCCCGCAGCTCGCCCAGTGCCTGCTCGGGGCCTGCCTCGAGCGTTTTGCCGTCGAGGACGCAGGCGGCGAAGTCTGCCAGCTCGAGCCCGAAGGACTCGGTGTAGCCAGGGCTGGCGAAGAGTTTCCTACCCGCGCGGTTGTCCGCATCCCAGAGCCACAGCTCGGCTCCATCGAGGCCACCATTGATGGTCAATTCGCCCATGCTGCCCGTGATCCGCCACCACGGATCCGGCGCAAAGACCGTGTCGATCATCATCGCATCGAACACGGCGGTCTTGCCCGAGCGGAAGCGAAAGAGCGCGCGGGTCAGCGACTCACCCTGCATCTGCGACAACGGGTGACCGAGTACGCCGACGGCTTCCTCGATCTCGCCCATCCACATTCGCAGCGGCCGGATCCAGTGCGCTCCGGCGTCGATGGTGATGCCACCGCCGGTGCGGTTCTTCTCGTAGCGCCAAGGTTTGTCGTCCTTGAACCAGTAGTCATCGAAGGCATAGATTAACGCGGCGCGGGCGGTGATGACGTCGCCGATGGCACCGGCCTCGATGTGTTTCTGAGCCTCGACGATTTCCGGCCAGTACTGGCTGTTCTCTGCGACCATGAACACACCGGGGGCCTGTGCGGCGGCCGAGAAGACGCGATCGCAGGCTTCCAGGCTCGGTGCGATTGGCTTCTCGAGCAGCACGTGCTTGCCGGCCTCAAGGCACTGAATGGCGATGCGTTCGTGCAGGTCGTGCGGCAGCATGATGTCGACGGCGTCGAAGTCTCCGTCAACTAGCGCCTCATCGAGCGAGGCGAATGGCCGTCCGCCGGTCTCCGTAGCGTAGGCCCGCGCCCTGGTCTCGTCGAGGTCGACAAGGGTAGTGACGGCGATGCGCGGTGCCTGGGCCTTGATGCCGTCGAGGTGGTAACGGGCGACTGCGCCACAGCCGATGAAGGCCAGTTTGAGGATGTCGGACATGGTTCGGTCTCCGGGTGAGCCGGTGAACGTGCCACCGGCTCGGGCGTGTGATCACAAATCGGCGTTGGGCGATTTGACCGGCGCGCCGGTTGTCCCCTGATAGCCCGACCCAGCCGCGAATCCTCTCGTCATATCGATCGAAGGATCCTTGTCGGTCGGGGGCAGGCCCGCCTTGCGCAGTCCCTCGAGCAACCTTTCCAGATAGCCGGAATGGCGAAAATGATCCCAATGGAGTCGCGCTCGCGACAGCGTCGGCGCCATTTCAGACCGGCCCTCGGCTCGCTTGAGCCACGCCGCGATCGCTGTACGCGCGTCCTCGTCGCGACCCAAATGGCCATACGCGGCCACCAGGGGGATGATCGAGGATAGGCACTGGAAAAAGAAGATGGAGTAGCATCCTTCCGCCGTGCCGTGCGGATTTCGCTCCACGTCTTCGGCAAGCAAGGTTGCCGCCTCGTCGAACTCCTCCAGATGGAACTTTGCGAATCCGAGCCAGTACCGGTAGCGCGAGGGGTAATCGGGGTCGAGCCGCATCGCGGTCTCCACCGCCTCCGCCGCTGCGGCCGGCCTGCCGCCGTGAAGGAGCGCGTGCGCCAGCGTGATGAAACCCTCGGGATCGTTCGGGGCCAGCGCGATGGCGCGCCGGGCGTCCGCTGACGCGCTCTCGTAGTCATGCTGATCGGCGTACCACCAAGAATCGAACTGGTAGAGAAGCGGCGTGGGGCCGTGTTCTTTTGCCAGGACGATCTCTTCTTGTCCGGCCTCGCCGGGCCGGCCCGACAAACCCAGCGCCCCGGACCAGCCAAAACGCTTGGCCCAGAGGTAGGTGAAAGCCAGCGCCGCGTAGGCATTCCCATATTTGGGATCCAGCGCGACGGCGCGGTTCAGATCGACGATAGCGTCCGAGGTGTCCTCGACCGTGAATCGCCGAAAATGCTGCCAGCCGCTGCGGAACGCCTCAAAGGCCTCGAGGTTATCGGTATCTCCGAGGGTGTCTCGCTGCCGATCGTCGGTTGCGCAGGCGCCGGCAAGCGCGATGGCGGTAACCGACATCGCGACCGTGAGAGAAATCGTCCTCGTCCGGCTCATCGGCACCGACCATCTTATCCGATACCGTTTGAATCACACGGGCCTAGTCGGACCTAGATAGTTCGAAGGACCAGGTGCAGCCGGCTTCGAGGATCAACGTGCCGTTGAACTCGCCCCCGGTGTGCCGGCCCTCGATCGCGACGTTACCGTACGCCACGGCGGCCGTGCCCTCCAAGCGGCCCTCGGCATCGACCGTGGCCACGAAATCGGACATTCCGCGTCGCCCCCCTCCGGTCACGTTCTTACCCGAGATGTCCACGCTCCAGCGCAACATGGTCGGGCATTGCGAGTGTCCGGACTCTTTCTTGGCGCGGCCGCGCCACTCGCCGTCGAACGCGGTAAGCACCGGCGCCGCTGCCACCGCCACCGGGCCGTCTTTGAGAACCTCGAGGCGGCGGCGGGCGAGCGCGGCGAAGGTGCCCTCGGGGTAGCGATCGATGTAGGACTGAATCGTCGCCGAGTCTTGCGAATCCTTCACCGATTCCCAGAACGAAAGCTCCATCGACCGGGTATCGAATCCCGCCAGCGGTTCCGCGACTTCGGCGGAAGGCTCGGGCATCTCCACCGCGGCTGCCGCGCTTTCCCTCACCCGTATTTCCTCAAGTTTGTTGCGTGCAATCGGGGCAAAAATCCCGCTGGGAAACTGCGCCAGATAGGCTTCGAAATTAGCCGCGTTATTGCCCTCTCTTATTGACTCCCAGAACACGACCTTAAGGTTCGACTCGCCCGCCCCTGGCGCGGCCTCCGGTGCGGGCGCCTACTGGTCGGTTGCGGTCGCAGGCGCGCTAAGGCTCACCGGTACGAACAGGAAGTCGCCGCCGTCATGGCCGGCGAGGCGGATATCGGAATACTCCGGGGTCTGGTCGGCGTTGACGATCACCGGGCGGCGAACGGCGGTGAACAGCTGCTGGCCGTCCAGCACTTCATTGCTCTCGCGGAGCGCCGTCAAGAAGGCCTGGGTGAACACCGAATGGCCCTCTCCGCCACTGTCGCTGACCGGCTCCAGCCCGCCCGACACCAGCGCGGTGCGCGAGCGCTTTGCCGCCAACCGTTTGAGTTCGGCCGCGCGCTCGGAGCCCGTCCTGACCGACACCGCGAGACCCCGAGTCAACCTCCCCGAATAGCACGAGTCCGATACCACCATGACATGCTTCGCCGACATCGCCTTGACCGTGCTGGTTATGGTCGCGATGGGAATCCAGTCGGCCTGGGTGCTCTCCTCGGCGTCGACCGACATCCAGAACCCGGCGTCGGCCTCGACGTCCAGCACCCCGTGCCCGGCGTAATAGATCAAGAGGTTGTCACGCTCGGTCAGCTCGCCGCGAAGCATATCGAGCGCCCGAACGACGTCCGAACGGCCCGGGTTGAGCAACAACGTGACCTGAAAGCCGTATTTCTCGCGCAGCACGTCGGACACCGCGCTGGCGTCGTTTACCGCAGTCGCCAAGCGCGGAAGGTTCTGATACTCGTTGATGCCGATGACGAGCGCGTGGTAGCGGCCGAAGTCGATACCGCTGGCCGCCTGCGCCGCCGAGCCAATCAGCGCGGCGAGTATGAAAGCAATCACCCTGGCCATTGCCTCTACCCTTCTTGCCCAAAGGATAGCGGTAAATCCTAGCCGTGTCTTGTCGGCCCAGGTTCGCGCGCGCCCGGGCAGCGTCTAGGCTTCGCCGGCGCCCGCTTAGAACCTCACCGCGTCCATCGCCGCGCGCAGTTCTTCATCGCCGAGCGGGATCGGTGGGCTCGGCGCGAGGTCCGCCGATTCGACGATGGTGATGGTGTTGGGCTCGGTCAGCATCACCCGCCCATGTCGGGACGGCGCGTCCTAGCCTGCTTGTTCGACCGCACCGCCGAAGCGCGACCATGCGTCCATGCCGCCGACCACATGGCAGACGTCGGCAAGGCCCATCTCCTGCGAGGTCTTGACGGCCAGCGCCGAACGTTCGCCGAAGGCGCAGTAGTAGACCAAGCGCTTGCGCGCGGTCTTGCCTTCGTAGTGCAGGATCCCGCCGGGGCTCAGGAATCGTTCGAGATCGGCATAAGGCGCGTGCAGCGAGCCCGGGATGACGCCGTCGCGTTGGCGCTCCAAATCCTCGCGAAGATCGACCAGCACCACATCGGCGCGGCCCATCTCGGCGGCTGCGTCCGCGCACTCCAGGCACCAGGCCAGGTCGGACCCACCCTGGGTAGCGCCGATGGCGAGGTTCGCCGGCACCGCGATGTCCATCATCTTCGGGTTCGGCAGGTTCAGGGAAGCCATCAGCTCGGCGTATTCCTCGGGCGAGCCGACTTGCAGACGCGGGTTGTGGGCACGCTCTTCGCCGATCGTCGAGACCGTTTCGCCTTTGTAGTCGTGGCCCGGGTAGACCAGCGTCTCGTCGGGCAGCGTCAACAGCTTGTTGAAGAGCGATTCGTAGGCGGCGTGGGAATCGCCGTGCTGAAAATCGGTGCGCCCGGTGCCGCGGACAAACAGCGTGTCGCCGGTGAATACCCGGTCCGCCATGCGGAAGCAGTACGAATCGCTGGTGTGCCCCGGCGTGTGCATGGCCTGCAGGCTTACCCCCTCGACGTCGATATGGTCCCCATCGCCGACCCGCACCGAGACGACGTCGACCTTGCTTTCGGCGCCCATGACGGTGACACAGCGGGTACGGTCGCGGAGCGCCCCCAGCCCGGTAACGTGATCGGCGTGGACATGAGTGTCGAGCGCCTTGAGGAGGCGCAGGTCGAGCTCGTCGAGTAGCTGGATGTAACGCTCGACGCGCTCGAGTACCGGATCGATGATCAGCGCTTCGCCACCCTTTGCTCCCCCCAGAAGATAGGTGTAGGTGCTCGAGGCGTGATCGAAGAGCTGGCGGAATATCATGCTCGTTGTCGCTGGCCGTTGCCGCGATCCGGGGTCAAAACGCTAACGCCGCGGCGTCGGGCCGTCAACGCTCGGGCGCAAGCCTCTTCGCACGGGGGGCGGCGCGAACTACACTCGGGCGGCGCCGCCGTGCAAGAACATGCCGGAAACCGAGAAAATCCTATTCGCCAACGAGGCGTTTTATCGCGCCTTCGCCGATCAAGATTTTCCGGCGATGGACGAGCTCTGGTCGCAATCGGCGCCGGTCGCCTGCATCCACCCCGGCTGGGACGTCCTGACCGAACGCGATGCGATCATGGAGAGCTGGCGGGCGATTTTCTCCAATCCAGACCAACCGCCGATCCGCTTCGGCAACGCGCTGGCCCACCTCTATGGGCCGGTCGCCTTCGTGACCTGCGTCGAGGCGCTGGCCGATTCCTTTCTCGTCGCTACCAACTTCTTCCGCGGCGAGGACGGCGCGTGGAAGCTGGTCCACCACCAGGCCTCACCCTTGCCCGGCCCGCCGCCCTCCTTCGAGCAGGAATCGCGGCCGGTGCGGCACTAAGATGACGCACGCGGCTGAATCGATGGCGACGGCGATGGCGATCTGCCGTGACTGCGCCGCGGTGGTCGATGCCGGAACCTGCGCGGAGTGCGGCTCCTCCCGCCTCGTCCGACACCCCGAACTCGGCGCGCTGGCGATCGCGCACCTCGACTGCGACGCCTTCTATGCCGCGGTCGAGAAGCGGGACGACCCGGCGCTGGCCGACCGCCCGGTGGTGGTCGGAGGGTTGGGCCGCGGGGTTGTGATGTCGGCTTGTTACCTGGCGCGGCGCCACGGCGTTCGTTCGGCGATGCCGATGTTCGAGGCCCTGCGTCGCTGCCCCGACGCCGCGGTGGTCCGGCCCCAGATGGAAAAATACAGAGCCGTCGGCGCCGAGGTGCGCGCGGCAATGCGCGCCGTGACTCCGCTCGTCGAGCCGGTCTCGATCGACGAAGCGTTCCTCGATCTTAGCGGCACCGAGGCCGTGCACGTCGCGATGCCGGCGCAGTCGCTGGCCCGCCTGGCGCTCGAGATCGAGCGCACCATCGGCATCACCGTCTCGATCGGACTGAGCTACAACAAGTTTCTGGCCAAGCTCCTGTCGGCGGCCTGCAAGCCCCGGGGATTCGCCGTCGTCGGACGGTCCGACGCGCTCGATTTTCTTGCCGACAAGCCGGTGCGGGCACTCTCGGGGGTCGGTCCGGTGCTCGGCGCCCGCCTTACGCGTGACGGCTTTGAGACCATCGGCGCACTTCGCAAGGTGCCCGAAGCCGAACTGATCGCGCGTTACGGCCGCATCGGTGCGCGGCTTAAGCGCTACTCGCTGGGCCGCGATGCCCGCACCGTGAGCACGAGCCGTGCGGCCAAAAGCATCTCCGCCGAGACCACCTTTGCCGAGGACATCGCGGATGCCGATGCGCTTGCCGGGCGGCTGTGGCCTTTGTGCGAGCGGGTTTCGCGCCGGCTCAAACGGGCCGAGTTGGGCGCCGGGACGGTCACGCTCAAGCTAAAGTCGGCTGACTTTCGGATTCGTACGCGGAGCCGGCGGCTGCGGGCCCCGACCCAGCTCGCGCGCACCCTGTTCGAGATCGCCGAGGCGCTGTTGCGGGGTGAGGCACGGGGCCAACGGTTCCGTCTCATCGGGATCGGAGCCTCGAGATTGGTGGCTGCGGATTCGGCCGACCCGGCGGATCTGTTCGACGCCGGCACGGCCACGCTCGAGCGCACCATTGACGATGTCCGCGCCCGGTTCGGCGAGGGCGCACTCGTTAGCGGCCGCGTAGCGGCCAAAAGAGGAGGCCAGGAATGACACAACAAACGGCGCCGCGGCGGCTTCGCCTCGGCATGGTGGGCGGCGGGACCGGCAGCTATATCGGTGAATCGCACCGCGTCGCAGCGCGTCTCGACGACCGTTACACGCTTCTCGCCGGCTGCCTCGGCTCGACGCCGGATTCGGCGGCGCGGGGCGCCCGCGAGATCGGGCTGGAGCGCTCCTACGCGACCTATCAGGAGATGATCGCGGCCGAGACGGCGCGCGAGGACGGTATCGAGGTGGTGATCGTCGTCACCCCCAACAACTCGCACCACCCGATCTGCAAGGCCTTTCTCGAGGCGGACATCGACGTGATCTGCGACAAGCCGCTGACCACGAGCGTGGCCGAGGCCCGCGACCTGGTGCAGGCGAGCCGCCAGACCGGGCGCTTCCTGGGGGTCACCTACACCTACTGCGGCTACGCGATGGTGCGCGAGGCCCGCGCCCTGGTTGCGGCCGGCACGCTTGGCGCCATCCGCGTGATCCACAGTGAGTTCTCAAGCGGTTGGATGTCCACCGCGATCGAGAAGGAGGACCACAAGCAAGCCGCGTGGCGGGCCGACCCCGCGATAAGCGGGCCCACGCTGGTGGTCGGCGACCTCGGCTCCCACGCTTTCCATTTGGGCGAGTACGTGTCCGGTCGCCGGGCCACGGCGCTGTCTGCCGATCTCCACACCTTCGTCGAGGGACGTGAGCTTGAAGACAACGCGCAGATAACGCTCCGCTACGAGGATGGCGCACGCGGCGCGCTGTGGACCTCGGTG
>PVBE010502038.1_pt1 | contig 10263 bp, 11 predicted proteins | sample 1631181 | NCBI WGS metagenome assembly PVBE01 (sample SAMN08397723, study PRJNA350692) | Marine metagenome, whole genome shotgun sequencing project. | isolation source: water | place: Pacific Ocean | collected 2012-04 | reverse complement strand
TGCAGAAGGGTCTCCACCCACCGACGATCAACGCCGTTTGCTAGCTCCCATCTTGTCTTCATTTTCACGATGACATCGCCAAATCCTCATTGGACTGGAAAATTGCTCAGCCTTTCTCACTCATCCCCTTGACAGACGAGTGAAAAGTTTCGGAGCAGCTTTTCCATGGAATGATGTGTAAAGACGCCGGGCTCGTCGCAATACCTTCTGGATTGCACCTTGGTTCTCACGTAAAAGATTAGATACGGGACGATCCCAGTAGATGGCGGCAAACCGTAACAGATCGTTACGGGTCACCCCGCAATCCATCGATGAAAACAGAAGGCCAGCCAAGTCCTTCAACAGCCATCTCTGAGGAACAGTTTGGCGAATCTGCATGCGATGCAAGTCGATGAGATGCAGCGTCAATGGATCAGTTGACTCCCAACAAGCCCAATCGAAATCTTGAACCAAAAAATGACACAAGTAAAAGTCACGATGATTCAAACCGTTCTGATGAATGTTGCGAGCAATGACTGCCAACTGGCGCAGCAACTCCCATTTCAGTCGGATGCGCCGTTCTAAGGGCAGATGCCCCCAGTTTTGCGTCAATTGCTCAAGAGAGACCATCCCGTGCAGCGCCTCGGTAATGACAAAAGACTCCAGCTTCGCTGGAGCTTTCCCGCGGATTCCCCGTCCCACCACCTTCAGGGTGGGAACGTTCAACTCTGTTAACCGATCAATTGCCTCCCACTCCATGCGAGCGCTGGTCACAGGGCGCTTGAAACCCAGCCAGTTTTTCCAGACCTCACGCCAACCACAGGCGCGGTGGATTTTGATAAAGTAATGCCTCCCTCCCCGCTCGAACTTCACAGTGCGGCGGGTTTTGACATGACGATATTTTTCCCCCTCGCAATCAATCAACTGGTCGAATGCGTTTTCACTCTGAAAAAAACGGGTCAGTTCCGGATCCAACTCAATCCACATTTCCCAATCCTCCGGTATTCAAATCTGTTTCGAGATACTTCACCAGTCGAGCCGAGACTACATTGGGCGGGAGCAACTGGATCGAATGGCCTCCCTCTGGTGAGCATCCCTCAGGTTGAAGGCAAACTTTCGGTGCCTCAAAAAACGGCCCGATGACCAGCGGGTTGGTCGGCCCAAACAATACGGCAACCGGCGTACCAAGGGCATTGGACAGGTGCATGCCACCCGTGTCATTACCAACTACCAACCGACAAGCGGCCAGTTCCTTGGCCAACTGCTTCAGGTTTGTCCTGCCTGTCATATCCCGTAACGGGACGTCGCATCCATCCGCAACAGCCCTCGATATCACCTCGTCGTTCGCCGTACCAAAGAGGGTGAATTCACATCCCGGGATTTGCCGAGATAGTTGGCTGATCAACCGGCACCAGTTTTCCACTGGCCAACATTTTTTTGGATTGTTTGATGAGCCGGCGATGATCCCCAACCGGTTTTGAGCACGCTCATTACCCTCCAAGATAAACGGCGATCGGTCCACGGAATCAATCAAGTCAAACGATTTGAGAAAACTCTCCCACAAGGAGGTCTGGTGAGTCGCATTGAGTTTGTGCTTGAATGCCTCCAGCCGATACACCTTGGTCAACAACGGGCGATGCCTCCCCGGGTAGGCCATTCCCACCCGTTCCTCCGCTCCCACGAACCAGGCTTCAAGATCGCCCCGAATGGAATTGGTGAACAACACATGGCACTCCGGTTTTTCACCCCGTCCCGCAGTGGATAACTCCCGAAACCCACGAATCGTGCCGTTGGGCAACTCAATGAATTCATCGGCGACCGAAAAAAGTTCAATTAATTTCTTGAACTGCGGCTTGGCAATGAGTGTCAATCGGGCCTCGGGTTGATACTCTCTCATGGCTCTCAAGTGAGGGAATGCCATAACGAAATCCCCCAGCCAATTGGGCATCCTGATCCAGATTTTTTTGAATGTGCCTTTCGAGTCAATCCCCATCAATTTGATCGCAAGCAGCCCGCTTTCGCCGTGGATATTTTAATCATTAAACCTTCTTCGATGGGGGACATCATTCACGGGCTGCAGTTCGCAGAATCCCTTCGAAGCGGGATTGATAACGTAAAGATTAGTTGGGTGTCGAGAGAGTTATTCGCGCCCTTGGTGCAATCCTGCCACACGGTGGATTACACGCATGTATTTCACCGGAAAAGCTCCCTCAGAGGTTTCGCAAAACTGATTCGAGAGATTCGTCAAACACCATTCGACTGGGTGCTGGATCTTCAGGGCCTATTCCGCAGCGCAGTGCTCTGCAAGTGCGCGCGTGCCGAAAACAAAGTCGGGCGAAGCGATGCCCGTGAGGGAGCGCGTTGGTTTTATCCAGTCGCCGTCCCGCTGCCAGTCACCGACCCAAAGCCACACGCGCTGGAGATTCTGATGGAGTTCAAGCGGCTATTCGACTTAGAGCCAACCGGCACACCGCCGCTTCGGTTCGACACCACTCTCAGCAAAGCCAACAACACGATCCTCGGCGCACCGCCATCCAAGCGATTGATGATTTTCCCAGAAAGCCGACGCACAGAAAAAGAATGGCCGTTCTTTCAGGAACTGACCGGCATTCTACTGGAGCAATACCCGGATCTGCAATTGGTCTGGGTAGCCACCAACACAATCGAGCCGAAACTCCCGGCTTCCGATCGATTCGTGAACCTGTCCGGCTGCACCGGGATTGAAGAACTTCCCGCGCTGATCGACTCAGCCGATTTGGTGCTGGCCAACGACAGCGGTCCCATGCACTTGGCGGCAGCTATGCAGAAGGACGTCATCGCTCTCTTCGGGCCTACCGATCCAAAACGCTTTGGTCCGTGGGGACAGTTGCACAACGTCCTTGCCGCGCCGAATGCCGATCTCTCAAAGCTACCGGTCGGGCAGGTCGCCGATTGTTTAATGCAAAAACTCGCTGACCGCTAGTTCCCACCCAAATCCATCCGCAGGCGAAAGAAAGCCTGGGGACCGAATTTTTTCAGTGTCACGAAGGTTCTGGCGCCGACGGTCCACGGCTCGAACGGCAAGTCGCGCCAATTGTTGCCGGGGAGGAACGACACGGTCTCCACCGTCACCGGCAGGCCCAGTTCCGTCCAACTTAGCGTGAAGGTGTGCCCGAACGGATCGGCGCTGATGCCCAACCGGATGTCGCCCGGCTCGTACACCACGAAACGGGTGATCGCGCCGTTGTTGGTCGGCACGATGTCACCCTCCAATGCCGTGGCGCGAATGACGTTGGTGAACTGCCCCCTGGCCAAGGGCAGCAGCGTGAGCTGAAAATCGGTGGTGGCGCCCGGTTCCACTTGGCCAAGCGCGTACACGAGTGTCCGTCCGTCGGCGAGCACCTGCGTCGGTTCCGGCATGGCCGCGAGCAGCGTGACACTGGCCGGGAGCTGGTTGGCCACCATCACCTGCGTGGCGACTGTTGGTCCGAAGAAAACGAGGCGACTGTTGATTTCAACCGGCTGTTCCGGCCGGTAATCCGGCTTGGCGACGGTCGAGGTCATCTGCAGATCGCCAGGAGCCGTGGCGGTGAAGGTTGCGACGCTGGCCACCTCGCCGTCGGGCGTGATGATGGAGACCGGGCCGGTCGAGGCATTTGACGGCACGAGCGCCACGAGTTCGCCCGCCGACTTGCGCTCAAACGCCGCCACGCCAGTGCCGAATTTCAAAAACAGAATCTCGTGAAAACCGGCGCCGCGAACGGTGACCATGGTTTGAGCTGGGCCGATGACCGGCTCAAATGAGTCGATGCGTGGCAGCACGGCGAACGAGTTGGTGCTGATCCAGCGCCCGCTCGGCGCGGCCAACTCGATACCGCCGCCGAGCAGGTCGTCGGCCACGGTGAACTTGAGTTTGTCGTTGGCCACCACATCGAACGGCACGGCCTTCCCGCCAATGTGCAGCGACTCGAGGCCGAGAAAATTACGCCCGTCGAACTCCACCACGTCGCCCGGCTTGGCCGCCAATATCTCCGGCTTAGCTAGGCGCGGCGGCAGAAAAAAGTTCTGCGCGCTCGTGAAATCGCCAAGCGCGCTGAGCAGCTTGACCGGCCCGGAGCGGGCATCCGGCGGCACGGTTAGGCTAAGCTGCGTCGGCGCCGACACGGTGAATGCAGCCGCCTTCACACCGCCGAACTCCACCGCCGTGGCGCGGTCGAGATTGCGACCGTGCAGCTTCACTTTCGCACCGGCAACGCCGGTGTCCGGTTCGAAACCGGTGAGGTACGGGCCGTTGCCAATAAGGATCAGCTTGTCGGCGGTCGAGTCTGAGCCAAACGCGTTTTGCACCATCAACGTGCCGGTCGCAGCGTTGAGTGGCAACTCAACGCGAATCTGTGTCGGCGCAGTCACAGTGAACCTCACCGCCATTTCGCCGAGCAGCACGCGGGTGGCACCGGTGAAGTTTGCCCCGCGCAGCGTCACCCACTTGGCCGGCTCGGCGAGTGTCGGGTCGAACGAGTCGATCACCGGCGCTCGGGTCACGGTGAGTGCCGCGTCGCTCGCCCCAGAGCCGAACGGGTTGGTGACTTTCACCAAGCCGCTCATCGCATTGGCAGGCACGGTGAAGTCGAGCTGCTGCGGTGACGGCGTGCTTTGCCCCGCCACCTTGGCCGCGCCGACGTGCACGGCAGTGATTTGCCGAAAATTCACTCCGCGTAGAGTCACCTTCATGCCGGGCGCAACAACCGTCGGCGACACACCGGTGATGACCGGCGCGCGGGTGATGGTGAACGTGTCCCCGGTGCTCGCTTGGCCAAGCGCGGAGGCGAGGGTGATCCTGCCGCTGGCAGCGGCCGGGACGGTGGCCTTGAGCTGCGTGTCGGCCACGACGGTGAAGCTGGCCCGAACGCTGCCAAACCAAACGGCGGCGACCGGCTTGAAGTTGATACCGCGAATGACGATCGGGTCGCCGGGCGCACCCACCCACGAGTCGAGGCTGTCGATGATCGGCCCCGGCCCGGCGACGATGAACGGCTCGCTGCTAGTGCCGGATTCATCGTGCGAAATGGTGATCGCGCCGTTGGTGACATCCGCCGGGACGACGGCGCGGATCTGCGTCGCGGCCGTGACGCTGAAGTTAGCCGGGCGGTCGCCGAACTTCACTCCCGTGACGCCAGTGAAATTTTGTCCCTCGATGGTCACAATCGTCCCCTGCCAACCTCGCACGGGATGAAATCCGGTGATGCGCGGCGCGACGCCGAACGGCATCGGCATCGTGATATCGCCGAAAGGCGTAACGAGAACCGGCTCGGCCGTAGTGGCAGCGTTGGGAACAGTGGCGTGAATCTCTAACACATGCGGCCTGCCCTGCCCATCAGTGATGGCGACCGGCTCCCAGTCGGCCAGCGCGGCGCCAAACTTGACTCCGCTCACCGACTGTAAGTCGCTGCCGGTGAAGACAACGCGTGTGCCGGGGCGCCCGTAACGCGGCTGCATTTCGGTGACAACTGGAGCGGCGCGGAGTCCGCCAGACCATACGGAAAACACGACGGCGATCAGCCAAACGCGAAGGAAAGTTTTAGGGGCCCGACGCACGGCGGCTTAGGCAATGCCCAAGGTCTTTTTGGCCTCCTCGCTGATCATCGACTGGTGCCAAGGTGGGTCCCAAACAACCTCGACGCTGGCATCGTCGATGCCGGGAAGGGAGAGGATGCGGTTTTGGGCGTCGGCGGCGATCGCCGGCCCCATGCCGCAACCGGGCGCGGTGAGTGTCATTTTCATCTGCACCCGTCTGCCATCGCCCTCCGGTAATTTCTCCATGACGAGGTCGTACACAAGGCCAAGGTCAACGATGTTCACCGGAATCTCCGGATCGTAAACCTGCCTGAGCGCGTCCCAAACTTCCGGCTCGGTGACAGGCTCACCGAATTCGCGCAGCTTGGCCTCATCCGGCACCGCAAAGCCAAGCGCGTCGGCGTCGCGGGCGTCGATGCGGAAGAGTCCCCGCGGCGTGCACACGGTGTACGTACCACCGAGCGACTGGGTGATGTCCACCGGCGTGTCAGCGTCCATGGTCATTTTCTGGCCAGTGGGGATTTGCGTGACCTCGCATTCGCGTGTGAGCCGGACGATTTGAATCTCCTGCATCGACCGATGGTCAATGGCGGCGGCGAAGGTGTCGAGAGTGAAGTTGCCGGCTCAGTGCGGGATTCTATCCTTGCGGGGATCGATGATGATGGCCTTTTTGATCCGGAGCAGGTCCCGGTCACAGCCCGGTCTTGGCGAGGCGTTGTGGCCACGTTTTTGTTTCGTGCGATCCTCGAGCCATTTCCAGGCCTCGGAATGGCCGTCGGCAAAACCGAATGTGCCGGCGCCGTTGTGCCAGTAGGCGGGAGAGTTTTGCCAATGGTTAGCCGCGTAAACGGGGATGGCGAAGTAGCCGTCGTCGATAGTGCCCTCGTTTTCGTCGAGAAACACAAACGCGTTGGACGGCGGCGGGCTCTTGATGTCGGACATCTTCCTGTGGGGCGGATATTGGGCACCCTGCACCCAGGTAATCGTTCCGCCCATGTGGCCGTTCATCGAGTAGCTCCGGGCCGGGGTGTAGATACGCTTGCTGAACATCATATCCGGATGCGAGGGGCACTGGTAAATCTTCACCGAGTCGTTGTACTTGAAGAGCTGTCCCTTCGCGATGATGGCGGTGTTGGTGGCATCGGGCAGGCGTTGAACCCAGTAGCCCGGATTGATCCAGGGAAACCCAAACTTTCTTACCTCATTCGGGTCATTACTAAGCCCGTTGCTGATGATGGAATCGTCATTGTCTGTGGCGTACATGAACCAGCAGAGGGCCAGTTGCTTGGTGTTGTTCAGGCAGTAGGTACCCTGCCCTTTTGCCTTGGCCTTGGCCAGGGCCGGCAGCAGCAATGCCGCCAGGATGGCGATAATGGCGATGACCACCAGTAACTCAATCAACGTGAAGGCGTATCGCTTGACTTGGTATACAGTTCTCATTTTGATTTTTTTTTTGCTCAAAGCATAAGGTTCTATCGCTTGGCCAAGCGCTTCATGGAAATAGCTTTTTGCACACAGGACAAATCGGCCGACCATCCGGCATCTGGTTAGCCTGCACATAAAAGCAACCTTTCACAGGGCACTTCATACCATTTGCCAGTCGTCCCTTTTTGCACTTGGGACAAACCATTGGCTGACCAAGCATGTTCGGGTTGTTGTCGTAAAACTGACCGCGTGTCTCAGGGGCAATCATCTGTACCTCACGGCAGACGTTGCATTGCGTCCAGGTCCCGCCGTCGGGAAAGTCGGCGCTCGTTCCTGACAAGATAATAAATTTAGCAATGAAGCCGCTGCAAAGGACGATGGCTGCAATCGAAAGCCCCACTTTGGCCTTTTCGTTCATCTGCAGCTTACCACCACTCCCGGTGCGGCTGGTTGTCGTTGTTCCAACGTCGAAGCATGCTTTCTGCGTCAGGCTTGTACGCGCCGTTGGGTTTTCGGGCTACCAAATCCATCATCTTGTGGTACTCGGAATGCCCATCGGCCAGCAGAATATTGGAGCCAAGGGTATGCCGCTTGCTGGGCCATTCTGCAGCAGGTCTGTCAAAGCTGCCGCGGTCGCAAGGATCCACCGCGCAGTCCCATGCCCCATCCGCCTGGGTATCGGAAATGCAAATCATGTCCGAGGGCATGCGCACCGTGCTCTCGGGAATCAAATCCTTTTCACTCCTAACATCCCCACCAAGACCCAGTGTACGATTATTAACAGTTACAAATTCGCGCACCCCCCAGTCGTTGTAACCGTAAGTAAAAAATGCACCGCCTCCAGGGCGAAGATTGAACGGAAACCTGGGATCTTTCTTTGTGGGATCTTTGGGATTGTAATCCTTCCACTTGAATCGATCTGCTTTATCACCTTTTTTTGCCGGACAGAAAAACAGATCCGTGCTGTTAGCATAGCCGTATAGCCGCCCGGTCCAGGCGATGGCGTCGCTAACCGGTTTTCCGGTGTACTTGGACATGCCTATACCCGACCGAATATCCCAATGTCCCGGATAATAGGCATTGTCAGACACATACATCTGCAAGGCGATGCCCATTTGCTTCTCGTTGTTCATGCAGAAGATCTGCTGCGCCTTGGCCTTGGCCTGTGCCAGGGCCGGCAGGAGCATGGCCGCCAGGATGGCTATGATGGCAATCACCACCAGCAACTCAATCAGCGTAAAGCCGTCTCGCTTGGCTTGGAATTGAATATTCATCTGGATTAGCAATCTCAGCAAACAACCTGCGGAAGCCCTAAAACTGTCATCAGATGGCTGAAAAATCAATCGCAAATGTGCAGTTTAGGGCTAGCCAAGCGAAAGCGGGAGGCGCAGCATTCCGCTGTTCAGCAACGGAATCAAGCACTATGGCAGACTTAAACTTCAACTGTCCGCAATGCGGACAAAACCTGACCACAGACGAGAGCCTCACCGGCTCGAAAATCGACTGCCCCTCCTGCAGCAAACCGATCAATATCCCCGCAGCAGGCGACGAAAACGTGCAACGGGTTGAGTCCGAGCCCGCCCCTCCCGTGACTGCGTCGGAGCCGGAGGCCAAGAAACTGGCCGTGCCGGTGCACGAGGGTGGAGAGGATTTGCTAAAAAAAACCGGCAAACAGAAGCAGAAGGAGGAAATCACCGGCGACGGCAAAATCTGCGTAAAAACCATCAAGCGAGGCGACTGCATCGAGCTGGGGCTGGACAAGTTCGACGAAACCGTCAACCAGTTCCTCGAAAAGTTTTCCCGTGAGCAGATTATCAGCGTGCACTCACTCAACTATTCGCACTTTGATCCCACCACCCAAAAGTACCTGCCGGACTTCGCGGCGATGATCGTTTACGAGCGGTGAGTGTGTTTTTTTAGTTTCAAGCTTTTCGGCTTCTCAAAACACAAACGGAGAGTTGAACAGTCCGCACTCCGGGCAGCGGGATCGATCCACATCGGGGTCATCCGTGTAGACGTAGGCACAATCTTCACACCGAAACACTCGATCCTCGGTGGGCTCCGGCTCGAAGCGTTTGCGCCGGAATTCATTCAGCAACACGAACACGCCCAGCACACCGGTCACAACGGCGAAGCATAGGAAGATGACTTGGTCGAGGAACATTAAATCGACGGCGGGGCGGGAGCGGCCGATGGCTTGGCTGGCGCAATCGTCCGCCAATGAAACAGCACTTCGCCCCACTCCAACTCACCGGGTCGGTCGGGACGATCGAATCGGATTCGCTTCGCAGGCTCAAACCGGATACCCCGCAGCAGATCAAACGCCCGCCGATCTGCTCCCGCCTGAAATGCATCACCCTCGGCCGGAGGATCCGTGATCGTGGCAGATACCACATAGCCGTCCGTGTTCACGCCGACCCGGACACAAGTCCGCCTCAGCGCCTCGTTGTGCGGAAGCGCCGGGACGGACACTTGGCGCACCAGGGGCCGCTTGGCCAAGCCGCCACGGATTTGCAACTCGGAGCCAGCGCGGATCGTCAGAGGTGGCGGTTCGACTGGCGCTGGCTTGGCCAAGCGCTTGGCCGGGATGTCCGACACAAACGCCAGATGATCCGGCAGCGCCGCTCGAAATGCACCGCCCAGCACAGCCGGTTGGTTGTCCAGCAGGCGTGGTGTTTCATCCCAGTCGATGAGTTGATGTTCCACCCCGGCAAACCGCCGCCAAGCCGTGCCGGAAAAACCGCGCCGGTTCGGGCGGGAGAACAGGGTCGGGTCGCTGAACGCCGCCCCCGGTCCACTGTCAGAGACAAGTTGAATCTGTGGCATCAGCCGAATCGGTTCGTTTACGGTATGCGCCCGCACTTTAAACGGAGTGCGCCCCAGCCAAAAAAGAATGCCCAACTGCAACGCGAAAACGATCAGCACACAGATGCCAATGGCTTGATTGGACCAACCCTCCACAGGCTGTTTGGTTGATGGCTCGTCGCTCACGGCTCCGTCTTGAGTTCCGGATCAAATGGCCGGACAAAATCCGGCGGCCGCGAGGCCAGCAGCACACGCCCGATCCCTATCTTGCCGGCCATCGTGCACAAATCAATGATCACCTCATGGCGCACTGCCTTGTCCGCCTGGATCAAAAGCGATACTTCCCCCGGCTGCAGGTCTCCCTGCTCGATGGCCTTCTCGACCTGGGGCCAGAGCAGTTCACTCGAGGGCACATCGATTTCAATCTTATGCCCCGGCTTGAGGTGGGCCTCTGGTTGGGACAATTCACCATTCAACTGTACCCTCCCCTGTTTCAAAAAT
>PVBE011482181.1_pt1 | contig 10264 bp, 10 predicted proteins | sample 1631181 | NCBI WGS metagenome assembly PVBE01 (sample SAMN08397723, study PRJNA350692) | Marine metagenome, whole genome shotgun sequencing project. | isolation source: water | place: Pacific Ocean | collected 2012-04 | reverse complement strand
CCCCGTGGGGGTTCGAGTCCCTTCACGCCCATCATTATATTGAGAACCGCATATTTTTTTATCGGAGGAATCATTGAAGGTTGAAGTTGAACATTTAGCTTCAAGTAGCGTTCGATTGCAAATCGAGATCCCACCTGAAAAAGTTGATCAAGAACTCAACCGAAATTACCAAGAATTAAGAAAAAACCTCTCTGTCCCTGGTTTCCGTAAGGGTAAAGTGCCAATCAGTATGATTAAATCCCGCTTTGCCGATCACGCGAAAGCTGAGGCAATTCAACAGCTTATCCCTGCTGCTTTAGAGGAAGCGATTGCTCAAGAAAGCCTTGCCCCTGTTGGTGATCCAGATTTTGAGTTAGATAATGTTCAGCTAGAAGACGGAATGCCCCTTAGTTTTGCAACTGTTATCAACATAAAACCTCAGATTGACATGCCGGATTATAGTACGCTTGAAGTCGACAAGTCCCCTGCAAATGTAGAAAGGGAGGAGGTTGACAAATACATTGAGCAACTTAGGAATCGGGAAGCCAGTTTTGTGCCTATTGAGATAGATCGTTCTGCTCATGAGGATGACTGTGTTCAAATCGACTGGGAAAGTTCAATCGATGGGGAACCTATCGAAAATGGATCCGGGAAAGATAGCGATATTGAGCTCGGAAAAGAATCCTTTCATCCAGACATTGAAAGTGCGATCGTTGGAATGGAAGTTGGTGAGTCAAAAACAACGGAAGTCACATTTGAGAATGAGCCAGAGGGTGGTGAGGGAGCGACTCTTGCAACCTTCAATTTTACCCTCAAAGCCATTACTGAAAAACAACTACCTGAACTTGATGACTCTTTTGCCAAGAATCATGAGTATGAAAACTATGATCAAATGTATGCTGAGATTTGGAATGACCTTGTCGAAGAAAAAAAGAGGCTTCGACGGCTAGAACAACAGCAAGAAGTTACGGATCAACTTATAGAAGCAATTGATCTTGAGATTCCATCATCGATGGTCGATCAATACGTTGAGCAATCAATCAAAAACATCGAGCAGCAACTGAAGCGAGACGGTCAAACGGCAGAAGAAGCCAATATTAACTTCGAGACTCTCCCACAGGAACTTCGAGAATCAACCATTAAGCAAACCAAACTAAATTGGATATTTGATAAGATTGCTGAGAATGAAAACATCTCGATCACTGATGACGAATTGGATCTCAGTGTACGCTCCGTAGCACGGCAGCAAGACCGTGACCCAGACAAATACCTCAGCTTGTTGCGAGCAAGTAATCGTTTGGATAGCTACAGGAATGAGTTGAGATATCAGAAGATTTGTGACTTGCTCATCGAATCAGCCTCAGAGAAGGAGAAGCTTATTATCACATGAAACCTCATACAAGGACAGTGGTGGGATGAATCTAGCTCCTATCGTTATTGAGCAAACAAGTCGCGGCGAGCGTTCTTATGATATTTATTCGCGGCTTTTAAGGGAAAGAATTGTGATGATAGGTTCGCCGATAGACGATATGATTGCAAATAGCGTGATTGCTCAATTGCTTTTCCTTGAGAGCGAAAATTCAGATACAGATGTTGTTCTATACCTGAATACTCCGGGTGGGTCTGTCAGTGCAGGACTTGCTATTTACGATACAATGCAGTATATTGGTCCGGATGTCCAAACTTGGTGTGTCGGTCAAGCCTACAGCATGGGGGCTATTCTACTCGCTGGAGGGAAGTCCGAAAAACGTTATGCCTTGCCACACTCAAGCGTTCTAATCCATCAGCCTATGGGGGGAGTTAGTGGACAAGCCTCCGACATTAGCATCCACGCTCAAGAAATTCTCAGAATTCGGAAGGAACTGTATTCAATATTGGCTCGACATAGTGGTCAAAACGAGGAAAAAATAGAAACTGATGCTGATCGTGACTTCTTCATGAATGCGAAAGAGGCATGCGAATATGGTTTGATTGATCACGTGGTCTCGCGCCGACCTACTGAGGATGATAATAGTGACAAATGAATTTTGGTGTCTAGTAGTATCGTTATTGTATACGTAAGTCAGACGATGAGGTTGTTATGAGTGACGATAGTGTCGCGTGTTCATTTTGTGCTAAAGTGAAGGAAGAGGTCTTTAAATTAATCGCTGGTAAGCCAGGTGTCTTCATCTGCAACGAATGTATCAATGTCTGTATTGAGGTGTTAGATGAATACCGTGTGGAAGATCAAACGGACTCTCCACAAGAAGGAGAGTTCCAACTTCGTTCACCTGCTGAGCTGAAAGCTCAGCTTGACGACTATGTTATTGGTCAAGATAAGGCTAAGCGGATTCTGTCAGTAGCAGTCTACAATCATTACAAAAAGATCAAGTATCAGGATCAGTCCAGTGTTGAGCTTGAAAAAAGCAACATTCTGTTGATAGGGCCAACGGGTACTGGTAAAACTCTGTTGGCCCAAACACTTGCAAGAATCCTAAATGTTCCGTTCGCTATCACAGATGCTACAACCCTTACGGAAGCGGGTTATGTCGGTGAGGATGTTGAAAACATTATATTGAAACTTTTGCAGGCAGCAGATGGAAACGTTGAACGCGCGGAAAGAGGGATTATATATGTTGATGAGATCGATAAGATTACTCGCAAATCTGATAATCCCTCTATTACACGGGACGTATCTGGTGAAGGAGTTCAGCAGGCATTGTTGAAAATTCTTGAGGGGACAGTTGCTAATATTCCTCCCCAAGGTGGTCGGAAACACCCCCATCAAGAGTTTATTGAAATAGACACTAGTAAAATCTTGTTTGTTTGTGGTGGAGCCTTTATTGGTCTTGAAAAGATTGTTGAGGAGAGAATTGGAAAGAAGACGATGGGATTTGGTGCTCAGGTTAAGAGCGGTGAGAGTGTGAAGCTTAACGATTTCCTTGAGAAAGCGACAGCGAGGGATTTAATTAAATACGGTTTTATCCCTGAATTTGTGGGGCGTTTACCAGTTGTTGCATCGCTTCATGAATTAGATGAATCTGCTTTGGTTAGAATTTTGACGCAACCCAAAAATGCACTTGTGAAACAATATTCACAACTTCTTGAATATGATGACATTAAGCTCCGCATCACAGATGATGCAAAGACGGCAATCGTTCAGGAAGTACTCGAGCATGAAACAGGTGCTCGTGGTTTGCGTTCCGTTCTAGAAAACCTGATGTTGGACACCATGTTTGAAATTCCCTCTCTAGAAGGCATTAGCGAGTGTGTTATTACTCACGATTCTGTTGTAAAAGGCGAACAGCCTCAGCTAATTAGTCACGATGAAGTGAAAAGCGCATAAAATGTGGAGCAAGGAGTTTATGCAAAATGAAATCTGATTCAACAACTGAAGTTCGTGATGCCAGTTATATGTTACCGGTAATCCCACTACCTGGGAAAGTCATATTTCCAGGTTCAAATACGCCTCTTAATGTAGTCAGGAAGACTGGGGTTTTGGCTGTCAAGCATGCCTTAGAAGCAGATAAGGCTGTTCTCTTATTGAATCAAAAGAATAAAGACACAGACAGTCCAAGCATGGAGGATTTTCATGCTGTTGGTACAATTGCTGATGTTGTTGATTCATACGATCCCGGTGATGACTCAATTCGGATTTCTGTTGAAGGTAGTAGTCGTGGGGAAGTACTAAAACTAGTTGAAGATGATGGGTTTTTCTTAGCAGAGGTGCGGATTCCCGATGAGGAGTCATTGTCTACTGAGGATGCAAGTTCACTCATGCGCAAAGCTATTAAGCGACTTGAACGATATGTACGGACAGGTAAACAATCATCTTCAGAAACGCTTGTCATTGTACGGAAGGAAGTAGATCCTGGAAAATTAGCGGACTATATCGCAAGTTCAATAATAGGGAGTCAAAGTGAGAAACTACAGCAGGTTCTTGATACCGTCGATCCGATTGAGCGTATCAGATTAGTTAATCAATTTCTCGATGAAGAGCTTGATGTGCTTGAACTAGACAGGAAAATCGATTCCAAAGTTCGAAAGTCGATTGAGAAAACACATAAAGAGTTCTATCTTCAAGAAAAGATGAAAGAAATTCAAAAAGAACTTGGGCGAGGAGACAACCCGTCTGAAATTGAGGAGCTACGGGAAAAAATTGAGAAGAGCGTGGAATGCAAAACAATTTAACTACTGCTTGTAAATATTTTGGAGACAGGGGAGTAAAGGTTATTATTTGGTTTCAACACGATTGTTTTCCACTACACTCAACTTTTTTCACAACATTTAATGATTTTGTAATAGGAAATGACTTGAAAGAGTTTGGGGCAATAGGATTTAATTGTTATCATGATGACCGAGCACATCAAGATTTTCAATCTATTGGACATTTTTTAGACAATACGGCCCGGGCCCCCTTAGAAATTGGAGATTTTTGGTATAGAAATAAAAAATATTGGGGAAATTCACGTCCTGATTATTCTAATCTTGAATGGAACAAACCATTTGCAGTAGAATCTACGGCGTGGTATGTAAGTTGTATTAATATAGAATCATATTTGGAAAATATAATACCAACTGGGGATTATCATTTCTTTCACGCGTGGGATGATATATGTTTTCAGTATTTGAATAAAAATATTTATAATGTTTGTCTTTCATACTTTGATTTTAAACACGACCAAAGAACAAAGACGGCGTATGGATTACCAAAGAATTCACCAAAGGCAGGAACTGTTAGAGAACACTATTACGGAAAGTGGGGACACCACGAAGTTTGGAAAGAAAGATGGGGGTTTGATTATGGAGATAGAACAACGTTTGAATTTGTTAAAGAACATTATAAAGAAACATTACTTTGGGATTTTTATTATCATGATCCTATAAATGGACCCTTGAAAAGTTTTGATATATGAGAAAAAAAACTTTATTCGTTGTTTCTGTTTATAGGGTTGGAGAAAGAATACACCCGATAATACCAGAGTTACATAAATTTTCTGATATTGATTTACTTAAAGTAAATGAGATGAGTTCAGAAATGAATTGGTATGGTACAATAGATCCAAGAATAAATTTCGAAAAATCATATCACCAATATTTTGATAATATATTTGATAGAGGATATGATGGGTTTAAAAATAAAAATATAGACATAGATTTATCTCATTATGATATTGTAATTTATGATGATGATAGACCAAGATATGGAATGGGAAAATTATATGATGTAGTTTCTAATTTTGGTATTCCAATGTTAGGTAGTATTCATGGTGGTGGTAGAGGTTACGGACCAGAAGATTATAATAAGGGTGTTGGTAAAGCTTTTGATTATTTATTAGTATTCGGTAATACGGACATTGATGTTCATGAAAAGGGGTCTAAACTAATAAAAATGGGAATACCATCAAACGATATTCTAAAGACACATCAGAAGTCAGAAGAATATATTTTATGTCCCACTAATCTTTTGACAAATCATTGGGAAAAATTAGATATTTGTCCTTTACAGGTTGATGAAAATTATCTTATAAAATTAGGATTAATAGAGTTACAGAGAGAGTTTGGTAAGAAGGTAGTATTTAAGATAAAAACAAGACATAATAATCCAAATCCACAAGATGATATAAATTTTATGAAAAGTATAGTACCTGATGATTTAGATTATGAAATTTTCATGGATGTAGAAGATGATAATTTATTAATGTCTAATGCATTTTTGGTACTTTCACCGGCATCTACTTTAGCATTTAAATCTATTCAACTTGGAATTCCTACAGTTCTAATAAATAAAGCTGGTATCTTAGGACACTTTCGTGATTACAAAGGATTAGTTGATTTAGACACCCAACAAATATTTGATGAGATAGAAAGACAATATACTTCTGATAAAGAGGTAGATTTCATACAGAATGTTATTGAGGGTGGTATAGATTTTACTTCAACTAAAAAGTGTATTGAAGGTATAGAAAGAGTATTAAATGAAAATAACTAATGTAGATGGTTATTGTTTATCTTCACCATATGGTGATGGTAAGGTATTCGGACAGCCACTTGGAGTTAAAAGTATTGGAATAGTAGAGGTAAGAACAAGTGGTGGTTTAGTTGGTATCGGTGAAACCTATTCTGGTGTATATGTTCCTGAATTAATTGAACCAACTGTAAAATTTATAGAATCATTAATAGTTGGTATGAATCCATTGAATATAGAGGATGTTTATAATTCTATGGATATACCTTTCGTTGCCATGAGTGGATTTATTCGAAGTGTTATTGGTGCAATTGAAATGGCACTTTGGGATATAAAAGGTAAAGTAGAAGAAAAACCATTATACAAATTATTTAATGAAAGTTCCACTAATGATTTTAAGGTATATAATAGTGGTGGTTCTGTATCATTTAGTCCAGACGAGATAAAGAAAGATATAGAAGATGTAACATTTGATGGATACAAGATGAGAGTAGGAGTTCAGAGTTGGGGAGATGATTTAAAAAGAATAGATACGGCAAAAAAAGAACTTGGTTCTAAAAAATTGATGGTGGATTCTATAATGGGAACTTTGAACACTTGGGATAAATATATGGCAGTAGATAATATAAATTCTTTGAGACATCATGATTTAACTTGGTTTGAAGAACCATTACATCCATCTAATTTAAAAGATTTAAAGTATGTATGGCAAAATTGTTCACCACTAATTCCTATTGCTACTGGAGAAGGTTTGAGTGGTAAATTAGATTTTGATTCTTATTTAGATAGTGGGTGTGTTGATGTTATCCAACCAGATGTTACTTATTGTGGTGGATTTATTAGGGCAAAAAAGATAATAGAAAAGGCAAAGAGTAACGGTATAAAGGTTGCATTGCACGTGTGGGGAAGTAGTATTTCTTTGATGTCCGCCTTACATTTGGCAATATCAACGGATGTTGATTGGTTAGAAGTTCCAATGGTACAATTAGAGGTTATGTCAGATGAATTTTCTAAAATAAAAGAGAATATAGATAATAAGAAATATGTATTTAATAGTGGGCTGGGATTAGAAATTTCAGATAATATTAAAAATAAATATCCATTTGTAAATAATAGTGGATATAAATTAAAAAGGATAACTCTTAGTGTCAGCTAAAATACTATTTACACTTATTGGTGCTTCATCACCAGGTACACAACCATTAAATACTTCTTTATTGAGTGCTGTGTGTTTGAGAGCAGGCCATGAAGTAGATTTATTTGATACTACATTTATTGATTTAGGATTTGAGTTAGATACTGAGGTTTCACAGAGGATTTCTCAGTTTAAAAATGTTGATCACAGTAGGTATAATTTAGTTAGAGATGGAAATATTGATGGAAAAAGGGCTTTTATTGATAAGATAAAGAAATTTAAACCTGCTGTTATTTGTGCCAGTGCTATGTCAGATATGTTTTATTATACAAGAACATTTTTGGATTATATGAAAAATGAAGGTTATGATATTCCTGTTATCTCTGGAGGAATTCATAGTACATTACAACCAGACGATACTATGAGCCATAAATGTATTGATTATACCGTTGTAGGCGAAGGTGAAGATGTTATACTTTCATTAATAGATAGCATTTTAGACAAAAAAGAAATTTCACCACTTACAGATGTTCCCATTTGGTATAGAAAAAATGGGGAAATAGTAAAAACAATAGGAAATAAATTAGTAGATTTAGATGACTTACCATTTTTAAATCTTGATTTTTATGACAATAGACAATTTTATAGGCCATTTAGAGGTGAATTATTGCGAAGTGGTGATGTACAGACTATGAGAGGATGCCCAAAGAGATGTAGTTACTGTGCAAATGCAGAATTAAATAAAATGTATGCCGAAATGGATGGTTGGACTGGATGGAGAACATATACACCAGAACGATTTGTTGAAGAGGCCAAGTATTTATCTAAAACTTATAATTTAGAATTTTTTAAATTTTATGATGAATATATGTTATTAAGACCAACTGATGATATGGCCAAGTTATCTGAACTTTATAAGAAGGAAGTAAATATACCATTTACGATGCAATGCCATCCTAATTCAGTTTCTGCACCAAAGGCAAAACTTTTAAAAAATATGAATTGTGCTAGTGTAACTATTTCTATGGAATGTGGTAATTATCATTATAGAAAAAACATACTAAAGAGACAATATACAAATGAAAAATTTTGTCAATCTGTAAAAACTATAATGGATGCTGGAGTAAGATGTGCGGCTTTAACTATGATAGGATTACCATATGAGTCCAGAGATATGATATTCGAAACCATTGAGTTAGGGAGGGTGTCTAAGCCTTCACACACTAATGCTAATATATTCTTCCCATATTTAGGTACTCCGCTTGGTGAGGTTGCTGCTGATGCAAAATTTGTAAATTTGGAAGAGGTTAGAATTTCTAAATTTGATGCGTCTCGAACTTTATTAGACATGCCTCAAATAAAACCAAAAGAAGTTGAAGCCATTCGTAGACTTTGGAGTTTTTATATAGGATGGCCAAAGTTTTTATTTCCATTTTTTAAATGGCTAGAAAAGGAAACAAAAATAAGAAAAGTAATATATAATTTATTACAAAAATTTGAATATCGATTAAAATTAATTAGAAAACATAATTAAAAAGAATAAGAGGTTATATGATAGGTTGTGATTTAATAAGAGATTTAAAACTCTTTAATATACCACAAGATTATTTTAATGAACTTGATGATAAATATGGTATTGTCAAGATAGATCCAGATAATCTACCTTCAGATAAAGTATTGAATAAAATTCAAATTTATTTTGGAGATAGAATATGTCTTGATATGATAGAAAGTATGCCAAATTTAAAGTGGGTTCATTTAACAAGTATGGGTTATGATAAATTACTTGGTTTAAAGAGAAAAGATTTAATAGTAACCAATAGTAAAGATACAATGGATAACGGAGTACTTGCAACCACCATTGGATTTATGTTTGCTTTATCAAGAGGATTTAATTATTGTTTAAAATCTGAGAATATTGATAGGTATGAATTTAATCAGTACTTTGATAAAATCCAAGATGTTATAGGACAGAGTTGTTTGATAGTTGGTATGGGAAATATAGGAAGTAAATTAGCAAAAATATGTGAATCATTACAAATGAGAGTTTGTGGGATCAGACAAAAGTGTTTTGCTAATGTTTATACATTAGAAGATTTACCAGATATGGTTTCAGATTTTGATTTTGTAATAAATTTACTACCATACACAAAACAAACTCAGGGAGTTTTCGATAGTAAGATTTTTAATACGATGAAAGAAACATCTTTCTTTATAAATGTTGGTAGGGGAAAGACAGTTGTTGAAGATGATTTAATAGTGGCTTTAAAATCTAATACGATAGCAGGTGCAGGACTTGATGTTTTTGAAAAAGAACCATTACCCAAAAATTCTGAATTACGAAAGTTAAAAAATACTATAGTAACACCACATATTGGTGGATTTTCAAATCAATACTGGAAAAGGCAAAGAAAATTGTTTTCTGAGAATTTAAAAAGATATTTAAATACAGAACCATTATTAAATGAGGTAAAGTTGTGTTAGAGTGCAATTCCATCGTTATAGTTCCCTGTAAAATGGATTCTAAACGATTACCAAATAAAAATTTATCTTTAATTGGAGATAAAACTTTATTAGAACATACAATTTTGTATGCACAACAATCAAAATATAGTAAACATATAATTGTATCTACTGAATCTGACGATGTTAAAGAAATATGTAAAAAATATAATGTGATGATACACGATAGACCAAAACATTTACTTGGGGATGCCGATACAGTTGATGTTTATGTTAATGTTTTTAAACAATATAGATTTGGTAGAGGAATAACTCATGTTGTAGGTTTACAACCAGATAATCCAGATAGACAAAAAACATTGGATGAAATATTAGAGTATTTTATTACTAAAAAGTATGATGATTTAGTAACCGTTGGAACTGATGGTACAAGAAATGGTTCGGTTAGAGTTATTAAATCAGAATTTGTGAGAGAGGATAATGTCAGTAGGAGAGTAGGAACAATATTAGATGATTGTACTAATATACATACCGAAGATGATTTAAAAATTGCAACAGAGAGGTTATTAAATGACTAAAATAATATCAGAAATAGGTTGGAATCATATGGGTGATATGGAAAGAGCAAAAGATATGATTTCGGCATCAAAAGAAAATGGAGCAAATTTGGTTAAGTTCCAAACTTGGTCGGTTGATAGACTTAAACCAGGACCTTGGGATAAAGATGGTAGGTTAGAAAT
>PVBE012143215.1_pt1 | contig 10265 bp, 10 predicted proteins | sample 1631181 | NCBI WGS metagenome assembly PVBE01 (sample SAMN08397723, study PRJNA350692) | Marine metagenome, whole genome shotgun sequencing project. | isolation source: water | place: Pacific Ocean | collected 2012-04 | reverse complement strand
TGTTCCTTGTTCCTATAGCGTTCTCTTTTTAGGTTGATCAACCTCTACACATGTAGCGCGGGGGCTCGTCCCCCGCGTCCGGGCCAGGCGGGGGACAAGCCCCCGCCCTACGTCTAACCAACCTCAATGGCCGCTGCTATAGTTCCTGGTTTTCGCGACGAAGCGCCGCCACCTCGTGGCCCCGAGAAGGTCCCCAACGTCAATCAACCGGCGCCAGGCTAAGGGTCGATCATCGTGGCGCTACGCACCCTCGGCTTCTGGCCCCAGACCTGGGCGAAGGAGACCGAAAACCAGGTGCCCACCTCGCCGGCGTCACCCGACATCGGGAAGCCGAAGTCCACGCGCAGCACCTCGCGATCGAACTGCGGGAAGAGGGCGCGGATGCCGAGCCCCAGGGTCTGGCGATAGACGAAGGGTTGCTCCCGGGTCGGGTCCCGCGGGTCCGGGCCGCCGTAGACCGCCCCGCCGTCGTAGAACAGCACGAAGCCGAGGTGCAGGGTGAAGAAGTTTATCGGCAGGCTGCGGTACTCGGCGTTGACCACGAGGAGGTTCTCGCCCTCGAAGTGCAGGCTCGGGTAGCCGCGCAGGCCGGTGTCGCCGCCGAGGTAGGAGGAGGAGTTGAACAGGTCGTTGTGGCGCATGGTGGAGCGCAGCCGCACGTGGAAGCGCCCGATCCAGAGCCTGGGGAAGGCGTTCTTCACCTCGGCGTCCAGGTGGTAGTTGACGAAGAAGCCCTCCACGGCGGAGCGCGCGGGCATGTAGGCCGTGCGGGCCAGCAGCCGCAGCGACAGCAGGTTGTCGCCCCGGTATAAGCGGTAGGCCGCCTCCAGCCTCCCCTCGATGTAGCCGTGGCTCACGTCGGACAACCCCAGGGCGAAGCGCGCCTCGGCCTTGACATCGTGGCCCAGGAGGAAGTCCTCGGTCAGGGCGAAGGTGTCCACGTCGCGCAGCTTGACGTAGCGGGTGGCCCGGGCGTGGTAGGTGACGAAGGCGAAGGCCGCGTCCTGGCTCAGGGGCAGGTAGGTGGTGGCGTACCAGCGGCGGGCGGCCTCGTCATAGGGGAAGTTGTCCGGCGCCATGTAGCGATAGCTGTAGGCGGCGAGGCCGGCGTACATGTCGAGCTTGTTCTCCCGGCCGAAGGAGCGCACCACGTTGGCCGCGCCGAAGATCTCTTCCACGTCGTAGACCCGCGGGATGAACCGCGTGACGCCGCCGGGGCTGTCGTAGCGCGCCGTGCGCAGCATCGGGCCGGGCTGGCGGTAGAGGCGCACCTGCCGCGCGTTGGCCCAGAACCAGGCGCCGAAGCCCCACTTGGTGGCCAGCGAGTAGAGCGGGCGCCACAGCCGCAGGTAGCCGTAGACGCCCTCCAGGTCGCCGTGGCTGCTGTCGGGGCACCACTGGTCGTTGGTGAAGCGGCGCAGCACGTCCATGCCCGCGGCGCTGTTGGCGGATGAGTACCCGCCGCACGGCACCTGGCCCGAGAACACCAGGTCGAAGACCTCGGCCAGGTACAGCCGCGAGCCGAGCACGCGCTCGTCCACGTAGAGCTGGCCGATGGAGAACTTGTCCCTGAGCACGAAGCCGTTCAGCTGCAGCTGCTGCAGCTTGAGCCGCAGGCTGACCTGCTTGTTGCGGCCGAGGAAGTTTTGCTCCGTGGGCTGGGTCAAAAACGACTGCACCACCGAGCCGACCATGGAGAACTTGTTGTTGAGCCGGATGCTCCACAGGTCCTTGGTCACCACCAGCAACACCACCTTGCCCGGCGAGCTGGACTTGCACGCCACGGCGCGGACCACCGCCAGCACGAACAGCTTGCGCAGGTTGCGCTCGCTCTCGGCCACCAGGGCCGGGTTCCACACCTTGCCGCGGCCGAGCAGCAGCTCCTGGCGCACCACGTGGTCCCGAGTCTTGACGTGGAACCAGTTGAAGAAGTTGGGCCAGAAGTCCGACTCGGCGATGATGTCTTCGCGCACGATGACCACGCGCTCGATGACCTTGCCCCCCGGGCGCGGATCCCGCTGCAGCCCGGTCTTGCCCAGGGCCCAGCCCACCAGCTGCTCCTCGTATTTCTGCTTGAGGTCCAGGGCGCCGGCAGGGGAGGGCACCAGCAACAGGCCCATCAACGCCCAGAGGAAGAGGGATCGCTTCATTTGAAGCTATGCTACCAGAACATCACCCGCTATGCTGAATCTATGAGCGTAAACACCTTCCAACGCAGGCCGAAACCGATCATGCCGGAAAAGCCCGGAGGCTCCATGGTGATGAAGCTGTTCCTCCTCTGCCTGCTGGCGGTGGGGGCCTACGGCGGCTACTACGGCTACTGCAAGTACAAGCTCAAGGACGTCGCCTTCGAGTTCTCTCAGACCACCCGCGACCTGCACATGGCGGTGCTGCGCAAGACCACCAAGATCCGCGAGGGGGACGTCGAGGCGGTGGTGCGCGCCATGGCGGCCAAACACAACCTGGAGGTCGTGGAGCTCGAGGTGACCCTGGTGCCCCTGAGCACCTGTAACAGCGCGAAGCTGCCGCGGCTGCTCCGTGAAGCCCTCAAGCGGCACGACGAGATCCTCCAGGATCGCCCGTCGGTCCCGGGCCTCGGGAGCCTGGCGCCGGCAAAGCAGACCTATCACCTGGCGGGCTTCGCCGGCATCTTCGGCGCCAAGTACAAGATCGCCAAGGGCACCTTCACCTCGGAGCGCTTCACGCGCTTCGAAGACGAGGTGGTGGCCAAGTAGGTCTACGTCTCCTGCTCTTTCGGCTTCATGCGTCGAATGAGCACCGTCACCGCCACCAGCTGCACCAGCGTGTTGATCGCCTCGGTGCCAAAGGTCGACAGGCCCGCGCCCGTTGCGCCGTATCGTGGGATGAGGATGAAGGCGAGGGTCAAGAACACGCAGAGGTTCACCACGGCGAAGACGGTGACGTAGTGGTACTTGCCGAAGGCGTTGATCACGCAGGTGGACAGCTGGTTCTGGAACATGAACACAGTGGCCCAGGACAGGGCGATCAGCGCCCCCGAGGCCGCCACGTGATCGGGCTTGGCCAGGTAGAGAATGTCCCGGGCGAAGACGGTCATGGCCATGGCCACTCCGGCCGATAGCAGGCTGGAGCGGAAGGAGTACTTCACGAACCGTCGCGTGAGGTTGGCCTTGTCCCCCTTGGTCGCCATGCGGGAGAGCACGGGGAAGGCGCTGGTGCTCAGGGCGCCGGCGATCATCAGGAGCGGCTCGCTGACCTTGATCGCGGTGAAGTAATAGCCCGACACCTCGATGCTGCCGTAGTACTCGAGCATGAACACGCCGAGCCGCGAGTAGAGCACCACGATGAGGGCCAGCAACCCCACGGGGATGCCCTGGACGAAGATGTTCCAGCCGAGGCGCCATCGCAGCCCGCCCTCCCCGCGCTCACTGGCGGCGGGCCAGACCTTGCTCGCCTGGTAGGCCGTGAGCGCGAGCAGCAGGAAGGTGTACCCGACGTAGATGTTGATCAGGCCATCGACACGCCAGCCCAGCGCCGCGCCGATGTAGACCGCGCTGACGTAGATGCCGCTGACCGCGAACTGCACCGAGATCAGCCGGTCCATGGCGTGCTCAGCCTGGAAGCGCACGGTGACGCTGGCGGTGTAGGCGATGGGGAAGAGGCTGACGGCAAGCACCATGGTCACCATGCGGTTGGCGGCGAAGGTGTCGTTGAACAGCCCGGTGGCGAAGATGGCGCCGACGCCGAGCAGAGAGAGCGCCGACTTGATCGCCATCAGGTGCTGCGTCACGGTGCGCGGGTGGTGCTCGTCGAGGGCCATGATCCGCACGGCCACGATATCCAGGCCGAAGTTGGTCAGGGTGCGGAAGATGTCCATGGACGACAGCAGGTAGCCGTACAGCCCCCACTCCTTCTTCGACAGGTGGCGGATGATCTTGAACACCGCCAGGTAGTTGAGGATGTCGGCCAGCACCCGGGCCACGATGATGGCCACGGTGTTCCACAGCACCCGCTCCACCTTCTTCGGTGGGGCGCCGCCGTCGGTCTCGGGGGCCTCCTCGGTCACGCCGGCCTGTCTCCGATGACCAGGGAGTCCATGCCGGAGAAGGCGTTGAGCCCGTGACGGAGCAGCGCCGGGATGGACTCGCCCAGATCGTGCCACTTGAACCGACGGGTCGCCGGGTCCACGAATGAGCGGCTCACCTCCAGGGAGACCTGCTCCATCATGGCGGCGATGAGCGGCCGGGGGTAGGGGCGCACGTGGGTCGGGTCGAGCCAGAAGGTCTCGGACCAGACCTCGAGGTTCTGCACGTTGGGCGTGATGATCACCAGCCGGCCGCCGGGGGCCAGCAGCGTGGCGCAGCTGCGGATCATGCCCATGGCCACCTCGGCAGGCAGGTGCTCGATGAGGTGCGAGCAGAACACGCCGTCGAAGCGCGCCTCGCCGCCGGCGGCCTCATGGAGGTAGCCGAGCACATCACCCTGCTCCACCTGGAAGCCGGCCTCGCGGCACCCGTCCACGGCCTTGGCGTCGGAGTCCACACCGTGGGCCTCCACGCCCGCCTCCCGCAGCAGCTCGAGGAACAGGCCCCGGCCGCAGCCGAGGTCCAGCACGGTGGCGGCCCCCACCTCGGTGAACAGGTCCACGTAGGGGCCCTGGATCCGCTTGACGCTCTCCGGGGTGACGAACTTGTAGAGCAGCTTTGAGATGGCCTCGTCAGGCATGGTTCACGGCGCTTTCCAACCTCAACAGCTTCGAATACGATGACTGTGCTGTCAAACCTATAGCGAGCTTTGCCTTGAAAGTCTGCCTCGACATGACACCGCTGATGAACTCTTCCAGGTTCAGAGGCATCGGCGTTTACTGCTACCAGCTGGCCCGGGCGCTCAGCCGGCTGGAGCTGCCCCGCGGTCTGGAGCTCCACCTTCTGGTGGGCGGCCCCCGCTGGAGCTTCTCCATCGAGCCGTGCACCCCCGAGGTGGTGGCGCGGCTGGGCGAGACGGACACCGACTCGTACATCAGCCACGATCTGTATTACACGCTCAAGCACTCGGCGGCCTGGGCCCGGCTGGACAGCTCCGACATCGACCTCTACCACTCCACCGAGCCCAAGGGCACGTCGCGCCCCCGGGGCTGCAAGACCATGGTCACCTGCCACGACTTCATCCCGGTGATGAGCTACCGCCGCCGGCCCTGGAGGCTGCCGCCGCGGGGCAGGGCGGCGGTGGAGTGGGTCCGCTTTCGCGGCCTGCACCACGCCATCGCCATCTCGGAGTGGACCCGGCGGGACCTGCAGCGTATCACCGGGTTCACCGACGAACAGGTGACGGTGATCCACCACGGCGTGGACTGCGAGGAGTTCTCGCCCGACGCCGCGCCGGGGGAGCGGGCCAAGGTGGCGGAGGCCATCGGCTCCCAGCGCCCCTACTTCCTCTACATCGGCGGCTTCGACCAGCGCAAGCAGGTGCCGGCGCTGGTGCGGGCCTTCGGCCAGCGCGTGGAGGAGATGGAGCAGGACCTCGTGCTCTGCGGCAACGCCAGCAAGAGCGAGTGGCGCCGCATCCGGCGGGCCCTGCCGCGGGGCGAGGCGCGCAAGCGGGTGGTCTGCCCCGGCTATGTACCGGGAGACCTGCTGCCCGCGCTGTATCGCCAGGCCACGGCCCATGTGCTCGCCTCCAAATATGAGGGGTTCGGCATGACCATGACCGAGGCCTTCGCCTGCGGCTGCCCCGTCATCGCGTTGTCGGCCAGCTGCATCCCAGAGATCGCGGGCGACGCGGCCCGGCTGGTGGTGGACGAGGGCCACCTGGGCCAGGCCATGGTGGAGGCGGCCAACGACGAGGAGCTGCGCGCCGGCATGCGGCAGCGCGGCCTGGAGCGGGCGGGTGAGTTCACCTGGGAACGCACCGCGCGCCAGACCGCCGGGGTATACGCCCGGGTCCTGGGAGTGAAGTCGTGAACAAGATCTGCTTCGACATGTCCACCCTGGCGACCATCTCGCGCTTCCGCGGCACGGGGAACTACTGCCTGGAGCTGGCCCGGGCCTTTGGCCGCGCCGGGCCCCTGCTCGACGGGCTGGAGATCCACCTGATGCTCGGCCCCACGCGCTCACTGCCGGTGCTGCCCCTGGCCCGGGCCCTGGGGCGTCTGGACGCGGCGTTCCCCGAGGGCGCCAGGGTCATCGGCGACACGGAATACCTGGCGGCAAAGCACGTGCTGGGGCGGGCCCGCCTGGCCCTGGTCCGCCCGGATCTGTACCACTCCAGCGAGCCCACCGGCACGCCCCGGCCGCCGCGGCGCTGCAAGACCGTGGTGACCCACCACGACGTGATCCCCATCGTCATGCAGTACCCCTACAAGATCCCCGGGCTCTCCTGGAAGGCGCGGGTCCCCTTGGAGCGCCTGCGCTTTCGCGGCGTGGATCACGCCATCGCCATCTCTCGCTGCACCCGGGACGACCTGGTTCAGCACACGGCAATGACCGAGGCCCGCACCAGCGTGGTCTACCACGGCGTGGACACCGGCCGCTTCAACACCGACGCCGGCCCCGACGAGGAGGCCAGGGTGCGCGACGTCTGCGGCACCGACCGGCCGTTCTTCTTCTACGTCGGCGGGTTCGACGCGCGCAAGCAGGTGCCCGAGATGGTGCAGTCCTTCGCCGAGCGCGCGGACGAGGTGGAGCAGGCGATGGTCATCTGCGGCAAGCTCCTGCCCGAGATGGCCGAGGCCATCGACGTCATCGTCAGGCGCTTCGGCGTGGCGGGGCGGGTCGTGACGCCGGGCTTCGTCCCGGACGCCATGCTGCCCGCGCTCTACCGCCAGGCCACGGCCCACGTCATGCTGTCGCTCTACGAGGGGTTCGGCATGACGCTGACCGAGGCCTTCGCCTGCGGCTGCCCGGTCATCGCGGCCCGGACCAGCTGCGTGCCCGAGATCTGCGAGGACGCCGCCCTGCTGGTGGACCCGGATACAGACCTCGTCCACACCGCGGGCGAGGCCATGGTCATGGTGGCCACCGACGAGGATCTGCGGCAGACCCTGCGCCACCGCGGCCTGCGGCGGGCGCGCTATTTCACCTGGGATCGGTGCGCGAAGCAGACCCTGGAGGTCTACCGCCAGGTGCTGGGGAGCTGACTACTTTACGTTGATGCTCTTGTACCATTTGATGTACTTGGGTTTGTCGCGCGCCCAGCTCTTGAGGGTGGTCCGCAGCACCAGCAGGTAGCTGCCCTTGGGGCCCACACCGTAGACCGCCACGAACAGGTGCTTGCCCTTGGTGGCGTGCACGCTCTTGAACCACTTGAAGCCGTTGGTCTTCTTACCCGAGTGGATCTGCGTCCACTTGGCCTTGGGGATTCCGGTGACCTTGACGCCGAAGCGCTCGATCTCCTTGACCGTGTGATACTTGCCCAGGCGGGCGATGCCCCAGAGCAGGACGCCCCAGTAGTTGGCGTGGACGCCGCCCCACTCGAACCAGGAGCGCTCCTTGAACCGCGTGCCCTTGGGCACCAGCATGGAGAAGCCGTACTTGGCGGGGGCCTCGTACTTGACCCATTTGCCCTTGGCCTCGGCCTCGGGGGTGTAGGCAGCGGTGAGCACGGCGCAGATGGTGAGCGCGGCTACGACGGTCTTCATCTTTTTCCTCCATTGCAGGTTACGTATCGATGGACGCTTTGACTTTTTCCATGGGGATTGTATTCAAGGGACTATACCCGGCTCTGGGAGAGAATTCACATGGACATCTGGCGCACGTTTCGGCAGCAATTTCCGGTGACGGAGAAAGTCACCTACCTCAACCACGCGGCGGTCTCGCCGCTGCCGCTGCGGTGCAAGGACCGCATGCAAGAATACCTCGAGGAGGTCACCCGCTTCGGTGCCCACAACCACCTCGAGCGGGTGCCGGCCACCCTGAGCCTTGCCCGATCTCTGGGAGCGCGCCTGCTCGGCACCGCGCCGGACCGCGTCTTCTTCGTGCGCTCCACCACCCAGGGCATCGGCCTGGCCGCCACGGGCCTGCAGTTCGCCCAGGGCGACAACGTGGTGCTGGCGCGCCAGGAGTTTCCGGCCAACCTGCGCCCCTGGATGCCCCTGCGAAGGCGAGGCGTGGAGCTGCGCCTCGTGGAGCCGCGAGAAGGCAGGGTGCTGCTCGACGACGTGGCCGCGGCGGTGGACGATCGCACGGTGGCGGTGTCGCTCAGCTTCATCCAGTTCCTCTCCGGCTTCCGTGTCGACCTGGGCGCGGTGGCAAAGATCTGCCGTCGCCATGACGCGCTGCTGGTGGTGGACGGCATCCAGGGCGTGGGCGCCTTCCCCCTGGACGTGGAGGCCGCGGGCGTGGACCTGCTGTCGGCCGACTCCCACAAGTGGCTGCTCGGCCCCGAGGGTGTGGGCCTCGGCTACGCCTCGCCACGGGCCCTGGACCGCATCCAGCCGGCGGTGGAGGGCTGGCTCTCGGTGGAGCGCCCCTTTGACTTCTTCGACCTCGATCAGCCGTTAAAGTCCACGGCGGCGCGGTTCGAGGAGGGGGCTCACAACCTGGTCGGCATCAACGGTCTCATCGGCTGCCTGGAGCTGCTGTTGGAGATCGGCCCCGACGCCATGTCGGCGCGCATCCTCGAGCTGACCGACTTTCTTGTCGATGAGCTGCACGCCAGGGGCTGGGCGGTGAGATCGCCCCGGGATCAGGCCGGCGAAAAGTCGGGCATCGTCCTGGCAGAGAAAAAAGACGTCGACACCGACCTGCTGGGGGCCCTGCTGCACAGGGAGGGCATCGTGGTGTCCATCCGCGGGGGGGCGCTGCGGGTCTCGCCCCACGGGTACAACAACCAGGCAGATCTGGAGCGGCTGCTGGAATACCTCTAACGAGGGCTCGCTGCACTCGCCGTCAGACCAACAGACGTTGTGGTGCGACTGCCGAGCCTTGGTGAAGAAGTTGAGAGTTGAGAGTTGAGAGTTGAGAGTACGCAAAACGCGGACCTGGGCGTATGGCCACGACTTTGAGGCTCACAGGTGGCGCATCGGGTCGTCCGCCGAGTTCAAGATTACTCGTGGCCTGGCGGAGCTTGCGCCCTGGCGGCCAGGGCGCTCACCCCCGCAGCATCAGCACGTAGATGTCGTACAGGGTGTGCGTGTAGACCGCGATGGCGAAGCCGCGGTACTGGTAGAGCGCGGCGAAGACCAGCCCGGCCAGGAAGCGGAAGACGAAAACCCCCAGGCGCAGCTCTTCACCCAGAGGCCCCACGTGGTGGGCGGCGGAAAAAAGCAGCGAGCTGACGACGAATGCCAGGCCAAGGGCCAGCCAGCCGCGAAGCCCCAGCACCTTGTCGCCCAGCAACGTCAGGCCAGTGAGCAGCAGCAGGCGGAACACGATCTCCTCGTGGACCCCGGCCCCCACGGACATCACCAGCCGCTCGAAGATGCCGGCGCTGCTGCCCGCTCCGAGGCGGGGATCGATCTGAAGCAGGTCCACCATGACGAAGATGATCAAAGTCCCCATGGTCAGGGCGTACACGCCGCTCTCCAGCATGACGGGGACGAACTGGCGGATGTTGAACTCGTGCCGGCGCCGCATGTAGAGCACCAGGCCGAGGTAGGCCACCACCAGCGCGGCCTGCACGTAGAAGTACCCCTCGGAGCCCACCAGCCGCAGCAGGGTGATGGTGAGGAAGTCGGCGCCGTTGAGCCGGTCGGTGAAGCGGACGCCCACCTCGTAGAAGAGCAACAGCGGAAAGACCAGCAACAGGCTGGTCAGCAGGTTGTCCTTGGTTTTTTCGGCCACGACAGCTACAGGGTTTCACCCGTCTTGAACAGGGTGCTGAGCACCGAGGGGATGAGCAGCTCGGCAGCGTGCTCGTCCACCATCTGGACCACGGCGTCGTTTACCGTGTCGCCCTTGTTGAGGGTGTCGATGTAGGCTTTTCTCAGCTCGGAGTAGTGATGCCACTTGCCCACGAACTCCTCGTGGGACAGCCGCTGAACCAGCCGCCCGTTGTACTTGGCGTACTGCCCCTCCCCGATGTTACCGAGTTCCTTTTGAACTCGCGCAAGGTACTGGTGATACTCTTCCTCGTACTGTGCTGTCTGGGACATGCCTGTTACTTCTTTTTTGATTTCGAGCGCCTGGATGACGCCTTCTTCTTGGGGGCAGCTTTTTTCTTGGGGGCAGCCTTCTTCTTCGGGGCGGCCTTCTTCTTCGGCGCAGCCTTCTTCTTCGGCGCAGCCTTCTTCTTCGGCGCAGCCTTCTTCTTTTTGCCGGCGCCCTTCTTGCCCGGCCCGCCTTTCTTTT
>PVBE011317797.1_pt1 | contig 10266 bp, 11 predicted proteins | sample 1631181 | NCBI WGS metagenome assembly PVBE01 (sample SAMN08397723, study PRJNA350692) | Marine metagenome, whole genome shotgun sequencing project. | isolation source: water | place: Pacific Ocean | collected 2012-04 | reverse complement strand
TCCCGAAACAGGTTTTGAGATTATTGACCCCGCCACAGGTTTTGTTAAGATGGACGAGGTTCTTGTTCCATCTCCCGAATATATGGCTAAGATGCTTGGATGGAATAATTACAAGGGTGCATTTACAGGCAAATGGAGGGCAAAGTGTGTTCCAATTCTCCCACCTGCGACAGATAGCAAAACGGTCAAATCTTTGACCAACCGAATGATTTCATTTGCACAAAACTTACAGCCTAAAACAGCCGAAGAATTCCGTATCAAGGAGATAGCCAATTTCGGCTACATCGGTGAGAAGACCCGAAAGGAGTTCACCCAATTGTGGCCTATGTTTATGAAGACCCAATTTGAACGGAGAAAGAAACAACATTACAGAAATGCAGTAAAGGCATGGAAGAAAGCATCAGAAGTCAAATTAGAATCAGTAAATCCGGGTGCTACATGGTATGAGTTTGAACCAAAACAATTCCGAGAGATTATGGAGTATGCAGGGACAATCTATTCGGGAACAGTTTCACCTTATGGATTTATGGGGACTTACTACAATAGAGGCGATTTGGCTATGGCTCTAAGTCACGAATTTAACATCGTCTATCTCACCCCAAAACAATGGGAGGGCTTTGACCTATGGAAGAAAGAAAGGGAGGCGAAGGCGGAAAAGGAGAGGAAAGAGCGAGAGGCAATCAACGCATACGACAGGATTGTGGATATGGCCCGAAGGTCGAACCTTTACAATAGGCCAAGACCTTACATGAGAACGGTTGCCTTTGACCCAAGCCTTAGCGAGTTCCTTGAAACCATGAAGCCGTATTGGGGAAGTGATGCGGAGAAACTTAACAATCCAAAATACCTCGATAGGGCAGGGACATTATTCCAAGTCAATACAAATGGCACGGTTGAAATGGCGTGGTTAGACGACACACAATCAGATGTAGTCAAAAACAAGTTTAGCCCATTAGCACAGGTCACACCTCCCCCTCCCGCACCCACCCCCTCGACTGTTCCCACACAGCAAGTTTCCACAGCGAAATCCCAAAGCGAGAAGCCAAGAATCACACAGAAGGCGGCAAAAGATATGCTTTACAATGCAAAAATGAATAGTGGTTGGGTAGGTAGCAAAGGTAGCACAATCCCAATGATTGAAGGATATGTTGTCGCCATCACAAGAGAGTTTGGTTCAAAGTTTGACCTCAATGGAAAGTTTGTCCCGTATGCAGACCGAGAACAAGTTCGTGGAGTCACCATTGTTGGAGGGGATAATTCCGATGGTATGGGATTCACCAAGAAAGATGCCTATGTAGTGTATCATGCTGTTGATGCTCAATCCCAACCAAGAATAGGGAATTATTACAATCTTTTCGATGTGAAACTAATTGAACATAGTGAGTTCAATAACTTGAAGCAAAATGTCGTGCAAGACCTAACAGACAGAAGTGATTTGACTTTCGTTGATGCGACCCTATGAGGAAGGTTTTTATAGTCGTTGGCATAATTTCCTCGCATGGCAGAAGACGGATGCCCCGATTGTGGAATGGCAGAAAAAGGATGTGTTTATTGTTGTTCCCACCACAACACAGAAGTTAAAACTGTGCAACAGGGATATAGAGGTCGGTATTTGCGAGAAATCTGTGAATGCAAAGATTGTGGATATTATGAAGTCATTCAAGAAGTGGATGCGTGGGAAGAATTTCCCTGCCTTTGAAGTGATATTATGAAAAAGAAGTATTTTGGAATTGCCGATGCACACGGCTTAGAATCGTTCCTCGATTGGGAACATTACCATGAAGGACATTTGGGGTTCTTGTTAATGAGAACCTCCGCAAATCGTCACCGCCATGCACTCGTCTATCAAGTCGAATTAGACGACACACAAGCACAGGCGATTAACCGCATGATGAAAAACGAAAAATACATTTTGGCTTGTCGTGCCTTGCATGATTTTGCATTCCTTCAAGACGGTGCTATCGGTGTTGAACCCGATATGGTCGCATCATGGGATTTAATTCCCAATCCGAAGTTAGACCCTTACAATGGGCGTTTTTATGATGATGAAGAAGGTGAAGCAGAATTGGTTCAATCTATTCAAGATGCGATTAGTTCCGAAGAAGAATAAAGCAACCTATTTATACCCGTAGCGACAAGATGGTGTTATGCACATCGGACTATGCGAGGGAAGGCACGAAATCAAGCAGAACAACGGCGAAGCACTTGACGGCTTCATTTTCTCACAGGTTGAGAATCCTATGGATTTCCTTAACCATTTTGCGGTTGCATCAGCCTTCTTTGCTAAAATCAAAGAATGCACACTCTATGTGACGGGTCTAACGACTTTGCTCACCGCTACACTCCTTGCCGCAGAAAAGGCAGGGGTCGAATCACTCATCCTTATGCACTATGATAGGGAAAGCGGAAACTACCTTCCGCAAGATGTATCGCCCCTTCTTTGAAGCGTGAGAAGGCATAGATAGTCAAGAAAACAAGAGGGGTATATGATGCCAATTGATTTCCCACCCCCCGAAATCATTGAAGCCCTTGAAGAACAATTGGATATGGATTTCATTCATTTTACCGTCACTTTAGATGGTATCGTTGAAGGTATTTTTGGTAACGGATTTGAAACGCAAGTAGTATCATTTGAAGCCAAAAGGGAATTCGTAAATGCGTTCAATTTACCCCCGATTGAGAGCATAATTGCGGAATTAGACGAGAAAGCGATGGAAGATATGAAAAAAATGATGCAATCCATTCTTCAAGAAATTGAGAACATGAATGTTCCAAGTGAAGTCGAATATAGTAGCGAAACACCCAAGTTTGATAGTGAATGGTATTGCCCGTAATCCCCCACACCTAAAGGTGGTCTTAGACCATAGTAGGATGCGTGATATTATTCCTTAGCATTTGATACGAATGTTTAGATAGGATGAAAGACAATGGTAATGTGAAGAAGGAACGGTGGGTTCCTTAAAAACACAAACTGTGAACGAAATGCTGAAAGGAAATTACAATCAAAAAACACTATGCACGATACTAACCGCTATGCTACTTATCCTATCCCTTAATGTGGTAGGCGCAAGCGGAACAGACCCATTAGACCCCTCCGATGGTGGGGCAGATTGGGACGGCGATGGACTTACTAACGCCGAAGAACAAAACGAAGGAACAGATTTCAATAACCCCGATTCGGATGGCGATGGCCTACCCGATGGATGGGAAGTCAATCATGGATTAGACCCCACTAATGGTGGTGACGGTAATGCCGACCCCGATGGTGATGGTTTAACTAACGCACAAGAGTATGCGAGAGGCACGAATCCTAATTCTGCCGATACAGACGGGGATGGAAGACCCGATGGAAGCGACCCATATCCTAACGACCCTAATGATGGTGAGTTTAGCGATTCTGATGGTGACGGTATTCCCGATGCTTACGACCCCGACTATCAAGAATCCGAATCGGGTTCGGGTAATGGCGGAACCGAAGGTGGAGGCGAGTCCAATGATAATGGACAAGGCGAAGGACAGGGTCAAGGACAAGGACAGGGACAGGGACAAGGGCAAGGTCAGGGTCAGGGTCAGGGTCAGGGTCAGGGTCAAGGACAGGGGCAAGGTCAAGGTCAAGGGCAAGGGCAAGGCCAACAGCAGGGTCAAGGTCAATCACAAGGTCAAGGACAACAGGGCCAACAAGGACAGCAAGGACAGCAGGGACAGCAGGGCCAACAGGGTCAAGCAGGTCAGCAAGGACAACAAAGTGGACAAGGGCAACAAGGCCAACAGGGTCAGCAAGGAAGTCAAGGTCAGCAAGGTCAGCAACAAGATAATGGTCAAGGCCAACAACAGCAAGGCGGCGAACAAGGCGGCCAACAGGGACAACAAAACGGCCAAAATCAAGGCGGAAATAACCAAAATGGTCAAAATCAACAGCAACAGGGTCAAACTCAAAATGGTCAGCAAGGCCAACAAGGTTCCCAATCCGACCAACAACAGGGTCAGCAATTGGACAACCAAGACCAAAACGGCGATAACGACAATGACGGTGATGGCATTCCCGATGTCTTAGACAATGATGACGACAACGATGGAATCCCCGATTCACAAGATGATTCACCTACCGACCACGACAATGACGGCATTGACGACCATGAAGATAATGATGCAGATGGTGACGGTATAGACGACAGGGAAGAAATCAATGATGGCGACCCTAACACAGACATTTACGACCACGACAATGACGGTATCGCAGACCGCTTCGATATGGACATAGACAATGATGGAATAGACAATTGGAATGACCAATACGAAAACGGTTCGGATGCAAGTCGTGACCACGATAATGACGGTTTAGACGATGCTGTGGACACCGATGACGACAACGATAACATTCTTGATGTGGACGAATTGGGTGGCTCATGGTCGGAATACCGATATGACCACGACAATGACGGCATTTGGGATGCTACCGATACAGACGATGATAACGATGGATTATCCGATTGGTTCGAGAACAACGATGGCAACCCCGCCACAGGACAATTCGACCACGACAATGACGGCCTACCCGACCACGAAGATTTAGACGATGACGGCGATGGCGTTCTTGACGAGTTTGAGTCGTGAATGAAATCGTTTAGATAGCAACACCGACAATTGATTATCATGTCGGTTCGCAGACAGGGCTACCAATGGGTAATTTCCGATTTGGGTCAATTGCCACCAAAGCGATTGGCAGAATTAACTAAGCCTCAATCTATTTTCGTGTCGGGTTTGGGAAATGCGACATTAAAAGCCCGATTACGCACGAAGCCAACCGAATATATCGTCATCAAATACTTTGGTTCGACCCCCGGAGTTTATGGGACGGGAAATGATTGGGTTCCGGGCGGTTACATCAATTTCAAAATTGGCGTTACTTCCTATTTCCTCGACCTCGATGGGAGGCCCGGACAAGGGTTATCGGGTTCTGCCGCCCCTTACCCTATCAGCCTTGATTACGGCCCTGCATTTGCCTCCGATTGGGATATTGAGATTCCACCCGATACTGATTGGGATATTACCTATTTCGTATCAAATGCGTTCATTGACCCTGTGGAGCAATTTCCACTTACACCGATAAAAACAATGCTATATCCGTGAGGAATTATTATGGGACTCGCTTACAAATTAGATGTGGAATTGTGGAGTGGTATTGGTGATTACATTTCCTATGGCATGATTGAATTAGCCAACAAAGACCCCGACCAATTAGTGTTTGCAGAATCGGCGGATATGTTCGGCGGTATTGATTGGTGCAGAAGATTTTGTGGAACGGCGGCATTAGGCACGGATGATAGCCAAGCGATTTACCCGACAGGAGAATACATCATTCGTGATATTGCATTCATCAATGGTCATTACATCCTCGTAGGGTCTTACAAAGCATACTTCCGTGATTTGTATGGGGCGGGGAATCATGGTTACGCATGGGATGGCTTTATCATGCCCTTGCGAGGCTACACCTACGGATTGGTTGATACCTCACCTTTCCTCTATAACAAAGATACGAAAGCATATATCGGATTGAATTCGGAACTCGGTTTCTGTGGATGGGGATTTATGCCTATGAGGATGCCTATTGATATTACACCCGGAGTCATTGGTGATGCCGCCCTCGTTGCCGCAGACAGTTCCGTAGGTCTTCAAGCCGTTGATATTTACAAAAATGACTACGAAATCGAAGTAGGAGGGAGGGCCGCCGAAGATTCTGCAAATATCAAAATCATTACCGTAGGATTTCAATTGGTGGGCGACCCTGTTGCTCAAGGCATGGTTTATGAGGACATAGATTACATCGGCTTCATGTGGAATACTCAATTACTTTCATACATTGATATTACAAGTTCACCTCCACAGGAAGCACCTATTGTTGAATTTAGTAGCCCAAAATATGCAGGGGGACTTTTTGCCGACTACATCACCATTCCACCCCTCCCTAAATTAACAGGAAATGTGATTCAGTATTGGGTGACTCGTCAATCAACGATGCAAACTTCTTGGAGAGCCACAAGCAATTACACTTGTCCACAATTCCTCCCCCTCCCCGGCGCACAAACTCGATTACATGATTTAGATAAATGCTGTGCAATCAGTAATGCACAATCGGGAGGGCCTGTTTATGAGTATAGCGATATGTGGGCGAAAGGTTGGGCCGCTAACGGAGATTCATGGGTCGGACAGCCCCCATTGGGACAGGATGCTTCGACAACAGCATTTAATTATTATCCACGCCGCTTCTTGGATATTTGCACTTACTCAAAGGTTCAAAAGTCAGGGTTCGGAAGTTATGAAATCCAAAGTCCATTTTCAATTACAGGCGACATAAGTGTAGGTGGCGACCCAACTGCGGGAACGCCCACACTTCTTGGAACATACCCTGTGGTAGTAGGAGGGGCTTATCCATCTCAATTCCTCATGGTTAATGCTATCGGCGCACCTGCGAATGATAAACTCAATTACGGCCCTTATCTCGTAGCACACACTTCGGGAGTTTCATTTGTTTCGACAGGGAATAATCTGTGGACTTTCGTTGGCAATTATTCGACAGCCCCCCTTCTTGATTTGAAAGGGGCTTATGGTGTATTTTTCCAAACACCCTATGAAGACCAATCGGCTTCATTTACAGGTTTGAGTCCATCGGGATTGCCCCCTCTTGAATATATTGCTCTCAATGATGTTACCGATGCCGCAGGTGGACGAGGGTGTGCCATCTTCGCAACGAATGAACCTGCTCAAAATCCCGAAATGGCTTTTTATTCTGTCTTAGCCCCTAATCAAAATCCACTCCCTACGACTTATGGCTATCCCTCCGTTACAGGGAATAAATGGTATCAAAAGGCCATGCAATCACGAACATTCACGACCTTCGAGGAAGACAGGGCAAAGGTGGTCAATTATTTTGATTCAACGGATAGTGAATTTGGGACTAACAAACCACAATATGTAATCAATGCCAATAATGGTGAAAAGGTCGGCGTGTTTGGAAATTATCAAAGATACGGTTTAGATGTTTATGATTATGAGAGTGAAACTCCAACATCAGAAAAACAAATGGGTTCTAATTCAAGACAAGGGTATGGATTGCTCGGATGGCAAAGTGGGACAGGGCCGATAACCTATATGTTCGATTCGGGTCGTGGATGGCAAAAAAATCCCCTATCGGGGCCACCTAATTTTGCCAACCCTCCCGAATACTCCAATGTTGTTCTGAATGTGGGAAACCGATTCAATGATGCCATTATTGTAAATCCATCCGATACTGATAGAAAAGCAATTATGGCTCAATGGGACAATGACCGTGACCAATGGATTTTCATATTTTCCGAGCCTACTTCGGGACTAAGTGCAGTTTCGGTGACTTCGACCTTCACAGACAGCCCATTTGGAGAGGCATACCTCGACCAAACACCTAACTTTTTGGCAAAATCTCCATTGGTGGATGATTATTTGACGGGAGCATGGAGTCCGTTTTTGATGACGAATGAATTAGATGGAATCGTTTTCATGGGCGGGGATGATTTGACTAATTCGGGAACGAGTGGGATTTTTGGTTACACAGGGGATGGCCGAAACCTTTGCCCTTCATCATGGGTATATGCCGTAACTGCGGGTGCAACAACACAAACCCCTCCTAACGATTGGGGTTCCACAACACCAATCGGAACGATTGAAGCCAATTATTCAACGATGCTTATTTTCCTCATTCAAGGAACAACGGGCAGAACAGCAAAGGTTTGGGTTGATTACATTCTATTCGATGGTGCAGATGCCGTTATTGCGACCAAACTTCGTGAAAGAGGCATGAAAGTCACTATCGAAGCCGTTGAATGGTTCAAACGGAAGATTATCAATTCGGGTGATTTGAATATCAAGCAAGAGGAAATTGAGATGTGGATGCGAGAACAACAAGACGAGTTCCAAATGATGATGCGAGATGCAGAACGAATGGGTCGTGTCCGAAAGAAGAAAAAGCAAGTTTCTGCTTATGGTCTTGATATGTTGGATTCCATGAATACCGACTTTGAAGACAAAGAGGTTCAAGAGTTTATGAAAGAGTATCTTCCGCAATCTCGCCCACCAACACCCGAAGAACAAATGATTGAGCGACAACAGAAGGGCGGTTATTCTCCCGAATCTAAGAATTATTACGATGAAGTATTTGAGAATTGATTGGATTCTTAATAATCCGAGATTCCCGGATGGCGGAAACGAAATGCCACATTTAGTCCTTTTAATGAGCATTTTATACCAATTCTTAGATAGTGGGCGGAAGAAAGACAGGTAAATGCGGTGTGAAATTCAAACCGAGTGGGAATTGCCGATGTGCATGGACGACATCTGCATCCCTATGGAAATCCCCATAAGTCCACATTTTATGATTCGGGATATTGAAATCAATGCGAGTTCAAGTCCCCTCTCCCATCTTTGCTCAATTTCTATTTGTTTTGGAAATGAAACGGTGTATGAAGGCCCGATTGGAAAACATGGTTTCGTTATGCAAATCACAGAATTAGAACCGAGAGGCGAATATGCTCTCAAGTTTTCTGCGAATTGTTCCGCTTTGCACACCTTGATTGGAGAGCCACCCGACCCTGTGAAGGTAGTCATCCGAGGATATGAGGATATAGACGATGAAGTGGAATTTGGTGACGAGTTTGCTTCGGAGTGGTCGTGATGGAATTATGTTCTAAAGATACACTAAGGGACACATGGAATTGTTTGAAAGAAGAAAACGGTGAGTTATTGCCTATTGTATTGTTTGCAGAATGTATGTGGTGGATATTCATGTTAGTCATAATGAGGGGAATAGTGCAAGGAATCCGCCGATGGTGGGAGAAAAAGAAATTAGCGAAGCGTATGAAGCAAGAATGGGCTGATAAATGGACATTCCCTCCCCAACGGAACAATTAGATAGCGAACACCCTTATTCTTACCTATGCTCATCCTCTTTACAGGAAAGGGTGGTGTGGGTAAATCCACAATTTCTGCCACTACTGCTATACACCATGCGAAAGAGGGGAGGCGAACAATTCTTGTTTCCTCCGACCCTGCTCACTCCACAGACGATGTTCTCGGAGAAAAGGTAGGATTTTCCCCTACGGAAATAGATGAGAACCTATGGGCTATGAATATCAATGCCGAAAAACAGGCGAAGGACTTCCTTGAACGCATAAATGAAGGGATGATGAGCCTTACTGCTAACATTCCGGGATTTGACCCCGAAATCTTGGGCGAAATGGCGGGATTTCCGGGTATGGAAGAATACTTCGGCATGGAAATGATTTACAACCTTATGACCGATGCAAGTTATGATGTCGTGGTTTTCGATACAGCACCAACAGGTCACACTTTGAAAATGCTAACAGCACCCGATTCCATTCGTGCATTCATCCTTCGCATCCTACGCATGAAAGCGAAGATAGAAAACCTAAAGGGATTTATCTTCCGTAAAAAATCCGAAACAGCAAAAATCGTCAAAGAATTAGAAGACATTTGTGACCGCATTGAAGTATTCAAGAAGTTATTGCGTGAAGATGACTGTTCAATCAACCTCGTTTCAATTCCCTCCGAAGCAGGTTATCAAGAGTGCGCTCGCACCGTAAAGTTTATGAATACAATCCAATTGCCTGTAAAACATATTCTTGTGAATAACATCGTCCCCGACTTCGGACAAGAAGTATGGGACACGGCGGAAGACAACCCTGCCGCCTCCATGACTTACAGAAGTTTCCAAATTCAACAGCCATACTTGGCTAAGTATCGTTCACTCGCTTCGGAAAATGAAGTTCGATTGGTCGGTATCACTCATGTTCCCTTTGAACCGATGGGATTACCTGCTCTTGCCAAATTAGCAACCCTCGTATGGGGTTCTAAGGGGATGATATGATGGATTTATTGACTTGGTGGATTTCTATTCTCACCATCTTTTTCATTATGGAATCGGCGGCGATTGTTTATTTCGTTAGATGGATTCTTTGGAGATGGAATACATCGGTTAGGGAATTATTGATAGCGCACTATTCAGATAGTGAGTCGGACAATGAAGAAGAATGATGCGTCTAACTTTCGATTGGGATTCGGTGGGTCTTGAAGACAAACTTGTTCAAGACGGTTTAGCGAAGTTATCGCAAGATTTTCCTAAATATGATGTCTATTATCGGATTTCAGCAAGTGGGACAGGCATACACGCCCTAATTTCCCCCAAGAACAGAAAGAACCCCTCACCTGTGGAGATAG
>PVBE010107969.1_pt1 | contig 10266 bp, 24 predicted proteins | sample 1631181 | NCBI WGS metagenome assembly PVBE01 (sample SAMN08397723, study PRJNA350692) | Marine metagenome, whole genome shotgun sequencing project. | isolation source: water | place: Pacific Ocean | collected 2012-04 | reverse complement strand
TCGCAAGATCATCATGCCCGATGCCTTCGACGATGCGGGCCAACCGTTTGTCGCGGGGCGTCTGTATCATGCCGATGGAACCGTAACAATAGGCTGAGCCTCCGCCGCTGCCCTTCTGCGGGACGATCAGTCGGCCACCTTATTCCCATAGCCTAAGCACGAAGTGCCGTTAGGGGCCAAATATGGGACTCTCGGGCGATAAAAAAAAAAGAGTTTTTCTTGCGATTTTTCGGCGACCCGGCTTGATTGTCAAGCCGTTTTTTGCCGATATTTATATCGTTGAGTTTCATTTTTATTCAAAGGAGCGACCCGATGGCATATCTCGATGACCCAAGACTTCAAACCTATAAAATCATCTGCCTCAACACTGGACGGACATTAGGAAACGTAGAAGCACGAGACGCCGACGGAGCGAGAGAACTTGCCTTCTACTACGGCTTCGCCTCGCCAGCCCTGCCGCAGCCCATCGAAGTACGCCGGATACCCATGCCCAACCGAGGTTGAGTTTCACTTACTTTTACAAAGGAGCGATACGATGACAACCAAGAAGAGAGTAAGAGTCGTGAAGTTTACTACCATTTATTCAATGAGCTTTCCACGGATCAACGAGATTGCATACAAGTTCGGAAACAACCGCCGAAAACGAACCGAAGCAATCAATAACGAAGTCAAGGACATTAATAAGAAGGAGTTGCAGCTTGAGTCATACGGGTCGTATTTTGAAACGAAAGAGAAGTGCCAACGCCAAATTGATTTGGCAATCAGGAATGGCATAATTGAACCGGGCGAAGTGATACCGGCGCGGACAATTCGACTCTAGGATGAGAAACTGAGTACCGGACCCCTGCAAGGAGGCAGGGGCGAGGCTGTTGAGTTTCACTTACTTTAATAAGGAGCGACCGATGCTAACTAAAGAACAATTTGACGGCTTGAATGATCTTTACCGCCGGATACCGACCAGGACCACCCGCAAAGTCATCAAGCATCTTCTGGAACTGCCGGTCAACAACTGGCAACCGTGGCGGCGAGAAGATCGTCTAGCGAGACGGATGGCCGCAGCAGCGACGATTGCTGAGCTTGCCGAGGACGGATTGGTGGCAACCGTAAGCGGTGGCCGTGACTGCGATGGCTTTGAAGTGCGAGGCGAAGTGGATGTCATGCCAGCTACGGTTGTTGAGTATGAGCGATGGTTCAACCGCTTCTGCGATGGCGCAGAAGGCCCGATCTGGCACAACCTGGAACGGCCGTCTGTGGCAGAAGGCATTGAGCGAAGCACCCGAGACGTCTTTGCCGAGGCCGAGGGATACTAAAAATAGAAACTTAGTACCAACGGCTCGCAGGGATGCGAGCCCGAGGCTGTTGAGTTTCACTTACTTTTACAAAGGAGCGATGCGATGACAACTGTAAGGGAAGCACGAACTGCCGCAAACTCTTTGGCCGTTACATTATGTAGTATCGGCAGCGGCGGTCTAAACGTTGAGGATAAGCAGTTGGTCTACAAAGCCGAACAATTGCTAGATGAAGCTCGCGTGATTTTATTTGCTGTCAAGGCACAGGACGAAAGCTAGTTTTACTTTTTTCTTTCTAACAAGGAGCGATGCGATGACTACCAAAAAGCTATCAACAATCGTGGCACTGTCCGACACCGACATCCTGGGAATCTTTGCACGAAAAATGGAGGCGGCTTTCGGTGACCGTGTCTGTGTCCTGCCAACCGTCACTATCCTGAATGAAGCCAGGAGGCAGGCTCGTCGCTACGATGTCGAGATCACAGTTGAGCTAGATGCCGAGACGCCAGCGGGAGGCTTTTACTTCACAGTCTACAGCGTTGCAAAAGACCGATGGGGTGATCTGGCTGCTATGTATTTGGTCGATGCGTACGATGGAAAAACTATTGACTTCGACGATGTGATGGATGGGGACGAAGAAGAACTCGATGACTTTTGCGACACTTATCCACAGGCTGCTCCGCTCATCCGCAAATACATTCATGGGGTAGTAACGGCGAAGCGTTGATGCGTAACTTTTTTTTCACCAGGAGCGACATGATGAGCTACCCAGATATCAAAGCGATCGTGAGCGGTTACTTCAACCCGCTCGACAAAACCCGTTGCCTAGTCTGCGGTAAGGCCCTTCCAATACCTCCTGGTTGCCGAACCTGCTCGCATCTCTGTTTTGGGCAACTGCTCAAAATCCAGAGAAGTTGGGCGGCAGAGGATTGCGACAAGCTGATTGAAACAGCGCAGGCAAACAACGACCCGAGACTCCATAAGTCGGTCAGAAGAAGATATACGGAGAGAAGGCCGCGACTAAAAGCAGGCGACAAAGTTTGTTGGGCGGCTGCGTTCCTGTCGCAGATCGCGGACTACACCTCTGCGGCTGCTTCCAGGCGCGGAACCATTATCACTATCGGAAAGCCGAGCGGCGGTCTTGCACGGGTCAAGTGGGACGATGGCCCAGAGCATTGGTGCAAGCTGGACTGCCTGTGGGACGCAACTAGACGACACTTGGAACCCAGATAAAGGAGCGATGCGATGACTATAGACCCGAACGACTCGGCTGTAAAACAATTGTCTGAACTGCGGCCCGGATGTCTTGAAGCGATGGAAGCGACATTTACTTTGTGCGAGGCAATCAATGAGAACGAATTGTGCGTTAACGATTTGACACAAGTATGCCGCTTGGCGATGAGCCAGGGCCACGTCATGGCAATCATTGATTTGTGCATGATGATAACAGCGATTGAACGCGCGGAGGCCGATGCGTAACTTTTCTTTTTAACAAGGAGCGAAGCGATGACAACTTATAAAATAATAAGAATCTTCCACCCCGACTCGGACATGGCCAAGACTCAAGGTCAGGACAATAGAGTGGTGGCTGGCGGTTTAACACTCGAGCAGGCTCAGGCTCATTGCAGCGACCCGTCAACCAGGAAGGACGGAGAATACTTTGACGGCTACACCGAAGAATAAAGTAAAGCATATCAAAGTCGGCGAGGCCGCAAAGATTCTAGCGGTCGCACCGAACACGATCCGGGCATGGGGTGCTGCTGGTCACTTGACCGAGTACCGCCACCCATGCAATAACTATCGACTTTTCAACCTGGCTGAGGTCCACCGCCTCCGCCGCAAGATCAAAGGAGCGAACTGATGACGCAATCTGATACTTTGATGCGTTTGACTAAACGCCTGGCAAGTGACGAGCGACTTGAGATGCTTGAGTTGTTCAAGGCAAGCCTGGCCATCGAAAGACTTGCACCAACGGCCTTTGACCACGGCAATGCGGTCATTGCTTCAAGCTCCCGCTGGCCACATAAGAACAAAGAAGATTTTACCATCAACATCATCGACGGGAATGGAGCCAAACTTGTCACGGTTGTCGGCGAGGCCATCCCCGACGAGCTTTTCGCCAGCTACAAAAATCGTATCGTCAAAAACTAGCCCGCTGTGTCAGGCCGGAACGCTCCAAGTGAAACTCAACACTTTTCTTGGACCGGCATCACAGCAGTCCTCGGCACGACTTAAAACTGCCCTTTTTCTATTCTGGAATTGCTATTTCAGATCCAGCACGTTTCGTTTATAATCGCCCGGATTCATTCCACCGCCAGGAGCCAAACAATGGATATTCCGAACCTTGCAGGTATTGCAACCGAAGATCTTGTTGAGACCGTACCAGGAGCATCTTTCGCCGCCCGCTACATAAACTGGGCGAGGACCATGAACCTGCTACACGAACACGCACCGGGATGGTTGCCGCATTGCATCCATACCGAAGATGGCGGCATCCTGCACCAAGCTCCGAGTGGCGGCTACATCCAGGTCCAGTTCGTTTTTATCGAGACCGAACTGTATCTTCCACCAATCGCTCAGGCGGTCACTGGCAACAACCACAAGCCCATCGCCTTTGACGCGATCACCGCGACCGATATTGTCAACACTCAGGTCCGTGGCTATTGCAAAGCGGCAGCGGTCTGCTTCGGCCTGGGATACGAACTCTGGGCGAAGGACAAGATGGAGTCAGGGTACGGAGAAGCTGCCGAGCCGTCATCTATCAAGGCCATCGCCCATAGCAAGATTCACGTAAGCGACCGCGAACGTGAGAAGAAAGCGATCGCTTCTCGGCCGCAGCAGTTTGACGAAAGAGACGCGCCGCCCTGGAAACTCGTCGAGGTACACTTTGGAGTGAATGGCCCTGACGGGAAGCATACAAAGAACATCTACAACATCACGGACCCGCAGCGAGGCGTTCGGCTTGGAAACCTAATGCCCAAGTCACTTTTATGGTACCAAGAGGACTGGGACCCACACCATAAGAAAGACAAGGACGGCAACGTTCTTGATATTGAAGCGAGCCCTCAGGACTTGATACTGCGAGCGGCTCTTGACGAAAGCCAGGGCATAATCGCCTCGGCAACGGCCGAAAACATATTCTAACAACCGCCACCAGATGAACGGAGTCATCTTATGAACCGCCAAGTTGAACTAGTCTGGGACCACTACTGCTCTCAGCAGAAGCCTTGCGGCAGACGCTACCACCCAAACCGGCCACCACCTGAGAAGATCGAGCGGCTTATTCAGCGGCAACTCAAGAGGTTCACGGTCGATGACTTGCGGCACGCCATTGATGTGCTGCACACCTCCGACTTCCACACAGGCAACAATGACCGAGGCCAACGGTATCTCCGCATTGGTCTCGCCATTGACGATGACCACATCCTTGAGCGGCTCGACCAGCACGAGCAAAGCCTCCACGACCGGCAGGATGCGGAACGACGCGACCGGTTGCGGGCCGTCATAGAGCAGAATAATACTGAGGCTAAAACTGAGGACGAGAACTATCACGCCGCTCGGCTGGCGAAAGGTTTGACCACCGCCGAGATGGTGAAAAACAAAACTAGGCAATGATTGCCACAAAGGGCGTGCGATAAGCTGGTTAGCGTCCTACTGCTTGCGAGCGACAAAAGACTGACGAGCCGATGGCGGGTCATCGCACAGACTATAACTCTGGCGGTATTGGGAAGGCATCGGTGTTGAAAATATGACCCGCGCGCTATGCCTGATGGGCTCTACTGTCCAGGCCAATCGCCACTGGGAAGTGGCGCAGCCTTCCGGGATACGAACCGTCTATTGTTTTTAGTATTTTCATTGAAAGGAAGCAAAGAAGATGTTGATCTTAAATAGGAAACAAGGACAAGCGATCAAAATAAAACGATGTATGTTCGCACATGGCGAGATTCTCATTGTGGTAAACGCCATTAAGGGAAACCAGGTCCGCATCGGCATCGAGGCACCCCAATCGGTTAGAATTATAAGAAGCGAGATTGAAGGAAAGGAGGTCCGCGATGAGTCAGGTCGATAAAATTCTCGAGCATCTCAAAGAGCGGCCTATCACGCCGCTGGACGCGCTGAACCTATATAAGTGTTTTCGCCTTGCTGCACGCATCCACGAACTTCGCGGACAGGGCCACGTCATTGTGAACGAACCAGGTTATAAAGGACCGCATGCAATCTATAAGCTGCTCGGCAGTCAGGAGGATCTTTGTGATAGTTCTAGTGGCGGCATCGCATAACCATTGTGTGCCGTGGCTTTGCGGAGTCACCGGTGGGGGCGTGGGAATGATGTACTCGCCCGATACTGGTTGCCCTCGACCCTATCCCTGGATGCCGCTGGCAATTGACAACGGGCGATTCCACGCCACGATCAGCGGGCGGGAGTGGGAGAAAAAAACCTTCCTGAAACTGATTGATTTTGTTCTTGAGAGTGACTGCAAGCCGCTGTTTATCGCCGTGCCTGACGTAGTATATGACCGTGAAGCGACGTTACGGGAATGGGATAAGTGGTTTACTCGACTTGATAAGTTAGATGTGCCGTTGGCAATGGTGGTTCAGGACGGGATGACGCCATCGGACGTTCCCGAGGGAGTGGTAGCGTTTATTGGTGGCAGTAAAGTTTTCAAAAAGCGTATGACGCCAGACTTTATTGACGCTTGCTCGAAGGTTCACGTTGGGCGAGTCAATCGTTATAAGGCGTTGTGCAGGTACAAGGCACTCGGGGCGGCGAGTGTAGACGGGAGCGGATTCCTTCGAGGTGGGTACGGGGCCGAGGCGTACAGACAGCTTGAGATGTTTTTGTTTCATTCCACGCCGCAGATGGAACTGTTTGATCCAGCAAAATGAAATACAAAATCAACAACGTGTTTTTTTCAATTCAATGAGGACCGCAATGAGTAGTTGCCCGCGATGCAGGCCGGACTTATCGCCGCGACCCATGCCAGCGAATATCGCCGACTGGCTCGAGCTTGATGAGAACCCACTTTGTCCGATCTGTAAAACACTGGTGAAAAGCCGCCAAGCTGTATTGTTGGCTTACGGAGCCACGGCCCCAACGAAGCGAGCGGATGAAGGCTACCGCTTCTTCGCGGACCTTTCGGTTGATATGTTTGATGATCTGGCCTTCAAGCTAGAAGTCCTTGAGGCCAACACTTCCGCAGCCGAGGAATGTAATTGATGCGACGAAAGCGAAAGAGATACAAACACCGCACCGCCGACCATGTCACGGTTGGCGATGTAGTGTGCATCCGCGACGTTGACGAGCATCTAGATGAAGTTTCTTGCTTGGTATGGTTCAACGGCGAGGATGACGATAACACGACCGTCACGATTACGACGCCAGCGGGTATGTTTCAGTTGAGAGACCAGATCGAGATTGTTTTTTGCCTGGCCAACACGTCCGCAGCCGAGGAATGTAATTGATGCGACGAAAGCGACAGAGATATAAACACCGCAACGCCGACCATGCTATCACTAGGGCGCGCTACTTGCTCGGCAAGGTCTGCCAGGTCTGCCGCCGTAGCCTGGCGGTGGAGGTGCATCACATCGCTGGTCGGAACGCAGCGGCTCGAGATGACATAGCCGCTCGCTATGAAGATCCGAGGAACTGGCTGGCGGTTTGTCGACCTTGCCACACTAGGGTTGACAAGGAGACACCCGCTCTGGTAGCATGCGCTGCGAAGATGATGACCGATGAGTTGGATCTGATCTTTTTGAAAAACCTCAGATCCGGTCGCCGCTTCAGCTTCGACCTGGGCGACCTCCACCAGGCTCTTGATGACCTGGAGGCCATGCAAGGAACTTTTAAGAAAGGACGTGATTGATGAAGTGGCTTTTCAGCCTGTTTGCCGTTGGGTGCTTCTTTCTTGTATCGACCGCTCCGACTCCCTCGGATGGCGCTTGCTTCCGCAAGTGTCGCGTCGGTCACAGGCCGCTCGTTCGAGTGGTGAAGGCTCCATTCCGTTTGCTGTCCATTCGTCGCTGCCGTGGGAACTAGGACAATAGAGTGGTGCAACCAATGTGGCTGCACCGATGTTCTTCTCACCAAATATGTTCAGCAAACAGATTCGCAGCAGCGGAGCACAGATCACCTATCAACTCCTTTGGATCTGTGTTCCGACTGCTTGCGGGTTGCCCAAGTGTTTTTCAACCGCTTCAATCGTTACCCGGAAGGACCAAGAAAAGATGTCTGAGTTTGATACTCAAGTCGGCGGCGACCACTACACAAAGCTCGCAGTCGGTCCAGCTATCTATTGCGAACTCAACGGTTTTGGAAAGCTGCTTTCTGATATTATTAAGTATGCGTCCAGATACCACATCACCAGCAACCCAGAGGACTTGGAAAAGGTCCTTGACTCCGCGAAGAAAAAGCTAAAACTCGACGACCTCCGAAAGAACAACAAGATTATTATCGGCCCAACGCCCGAACCGTCACCTTGCCGAGACCCGAGGACTCAACCGTTTTCTGTGGGAGTGAGAAACCATGCCGAACCGATCGAAGCAGAAGGGAACAAGATACGAGTCGGAGCTGGTGAAACAAGCTGAGGCCATCGGCTTAGAAGCCAAACGAGCATGGGGCAGCAACGGCGAAGCGTTCGGCTTGCATTCAGAGGTTGACTGCCTGGTTGATGGTTGGAAGATTCAAGCCAAGCGCCGTGCCAAGTTGCCTGCATACTTGAAGCCTCACAAGGAGGTAGACGTCACTGTCTTTCGTGAGGACCGCGGCCCGTCGCGGGTGATGCTTCTATGGCACGACTGGCTTGGCTTGATCCTAGCACTGGCCCTCGCCGATGCGAGACACCGCGAGGATGAGGCGAGACACCGCGAGGACCAACTCGAGATAAAGCGATTGCAGGAGAAGCTACGGGAGCTATTGCCTTGAAAATAGTTTACGTTTTATGGCTTGACGCCGAAGCACAGGAGGACCGATGGACGGACAAAGATGAAGCCACGGCCGCTTGCAAGGCTCCACTCCAACCATGCGCAACTGCTGGCTTTCTCATTTATGAGGACGAGGACCACCTGACGGTGACGCACACCGATGGCGGCGACTGCATCGGGTCACACATTAGCATACCGCGAACAACGATCATTCGATGGGAGGTGCTGAGATGACACCGCCACCCGCAGTAGTGCGGCGAGCAATCGTCACACCAGACAAACATTTTCCGATGCACAGCAGACCGGCCATCAATTGCGTCAAGCGAGCCATTGAGATTATCAAGCCGGACACTTACATCGACCTGGGCGACACCGGCGAGTGGAGCCACTTCAGTCCGCACTATTGGAAGGGCCGGTTCGCAAAGCCGCTCGAGGACTTGATACCGCTGCTCGATGCTGATGTCACTCTCGTCAATGTGGGCATGGATACCATTGACAAGAGCCTCAACAAAGTTGGATGTAAGGCTCGCCACTTCATACAAGGCAACCACGAGGTCTGGCTGGATAAGTTTGTTACGCGCTACCCCTATCTCCATCAATACTTGCCGGCGAACGCACTGAACCTTAAACGGCGCGGCTATCGCTACCATCCATACAACAGAAAGAAAAGCCTTAAAATTGGCAAGCTAAACTTCACTCACGGAAAGTACACACCGAAGTATCACTCGTTCAAACACCTCGACGCTTATGGTGAGAATATAATCTATGGTCATTGCCATGACTTGCAGCGCCACAGCAAGACGTGCAACGGTGGCACCATTAGTTCATGGAGCCTCGGTTGCCTCAAGGACATTGAGACCGACGAGGACTGGCTTGGCGGCAAGCTAACCAACTGGAACCACGCCTTCGCCATCGTCGATTGGTTCAAGGGCGGCAACTTCAAAGTCGAAATCGTTGAGATAATCAACGGCACCACCACCGTCTGGGGCAAGGAGATCATCGGATGAACCTACTACAACTCACAGCCCTTGCGGTGCTCGGTATATATCTCGCCGCCCGCTTTATACCGTGGCGATCACTATGGAGGACGAAGGCACCGGACCCGCTCAAGATGAACCTCGGCACGATCGCTACGGTGATTGAGACCGACGAGCAATGGGATGCCTGGCGGGTCCTGGTCGATGCCGCGAGGGAACAATGAAGTTTGTTGATTGGGTCATTGTGGTTCTGCTGCTGGCTGTTGCCTTCGGTGGTGGTACGCTTGCGGTCAGTTCTCCCGCGCTCGTCGCGGTCGTCTACGAATCGAACGACACCACGCTCCCACCGTATGTCATCGGTGCAGTCCGCGAGATCACGGAGCAAGGCATTGAGGCACGCATCATTGATGATGACGTTATAAGTGGCAGCGGTGATATACCGCCGAGCATCTTGGCGGTGATAGAAGCGGCCAGGCAACACGGCCTACCGGCTCTGGTCGTCAACGGTCGCGCCCAGAACATCCCGAACAGTCGAGCAGCTTTACTTGAGGCGGTGCGATGATTGACCCGAAACTCATTGATGTAGACTTCAGGACCGACGAGCTGCACAAAGGCCGCGAGGGTCTCGCCTACGAACCGACCGAGCAGGACTTGATCTATGCCGGTGCGGCGAGCTTCCCTGATAGGTTCCTGGTCCCACGGAGCGAGTGGTCTGACCATATTGAAGCCCACGAGAAGCACAAGAGCAGCGCCGAGCATTTTAGCGGTCGGTTTACACACCAACAGGACAGTCATGAATGCGTGTGCCATGCTGCTCATCAGGCGTTTATGGTGGCATGGAACCGCCAACTCGGTGGCCTCGGTCATGATGTCTGGTTCTCGCCGCTCGCACTATACACCCGCATCACGGGCGGCAGACGTTGGGGCGGGTCAAGTGTTATCGACAGCCTTTACGAGATGATCGAGCATGGCATGATACCGGACCACGATGGCCCTGGCGGTCATCTATCGCAGGTCGAGAAGTTCAAGCACACGCTGCACGAGACCAGTGGCCGGAGCGAGGACTGGTGGCCGACGAC
>PVBE010249351.1_pt1 | contig 10268 bp, 7 predicted proteins | sample 1631181 | NCBI WGS metagenome assembly PVBE01 (sample SAMN08397723, study PRJNA350692) | Marine metagenome, whole genome shotgun sequencing project. | isolation source: water | place: Pacific Ocean | collected 2012-04 | reverse complement strand
TTTTATTAATCATTTCTAAATCTTGGTTAGGAGATTGTGACTGTTTATCATAATTGCCTTTATCTTTTCTTTTAAAGCAATCACTGCAAAAAACCGGCTTGTCTGAGGTTGGTTTGAAAGGAACCTCGCAATCATTGCCGCAAGAAGAACAAGTTACCTTAGTCATCTCAAAGTTACGTCTGCCTCTGTTGTTAAAATCTCTGCCAGAACTTCTTCTTTCTCTATCTTCAAAGTTAGTACTACCCCTGCTATTTCTATTTGAATAGCCTCCTCTAGAGCCTCTTCCTCCTCTTGAACGTTCAAACTTTCCCATAAGTAGGTTAAAACGGTTATTAGTATATAAGGTTATGTTTAATTCTTTTGATAGTAAACTATTTAAACTCTGAACATAATAATTTGGTTATGGGACAACAAGAAGTCTATAACTTTTTGAAAGAGAACAGAAAGAAGTGGTTTACTTCTAAAGAGATTTCTAAAGAATTAAAGGTTTCCATAGGCTCAGTAACAAACTGCCTGAAAAAACTAAGAGAAAGCAAAGCAATAGGCTTCAGGGCAATGAAGCGCAAGAATCAGTTTGAATATAGGTTTTAGAATTCTCAATATCAACTTCAAAGTGGTAATCTGACAAAAAGGTTTATACTTCTGTATGTGCACATTAGTAGGAATATTATTTTTTATTGTGCCCATACACTCTTATTTGATCTATAATCAACCTTAGGATTCTGGAAATATATTCTTTATAATCTCCTTTATCAGCAATATCCAATGATTGATAATATTGTTCTCTCTTTTCAAAAGGGATAAAAAGCATAGGAAATCCTTTTTTCATCAAAATGAAGTTCATAAGAGTTCTGGCTGTTCTTCCATTTCCGTCTTCAAAAGGATGAATCCAAGTTAATTTTGCATGAACTAAAGCAGCTAATTCAAAAGGATGCAGTTTATTCTTATTTGCACTATACCATTTAAAGAAATTGAGCATGTGCTTTTTAACTTCTGTATGAGATGGAGGAACATGTGTGGATCCTTGGATTTGGACATCGAAAAACCTTATTCTTCCACCATATACAATACCAGTATTTTTTGTTAGAATACCATTTGTTCTTTCTAAAAATTTTGTGTTTAAGTTACCTTCATACTGCTTAATATAATCTAAACATTCTTTTCCATTTATTGCTTCATTATAATCTTCAGCTCTTACTCCAGAAGGGATTACTTTATCTTTTAGAATTAAGGCGGTCTGCCTTAAAGTTAACCTATTTCCTTCAATAGCGTTGCTATGGTAAGTAAATCTTATTACAAAATCCTCATTAAGCTTTTCCTTAACACTTTTTGGAGTTTGTTTTAGCCATATATTATAACTTTCTTTTAAGTCCTGTAGAATCTCAGCACTATCTTCTGAAAGATAACTGTATTTTTCTATGTAAGGCTTTGCTTTTTCTTCTATTTGTTGAACATATTTTTTTAGTTCTTCTTTTGAAGGCCTTTTATCTCCTAGGAAAATACGGACTTTCTTCCACTTATTTAGGCTTAGCCTTATACTTTTTGTAAGGTAGTAATACTCTTTTTTGTTCCTTTTTATGATTTCTATGTAGGTCATATACATATGTATGGGCACATTGTATATAAATCTTTCGTTTATTTGTGCCCATACAACTATAAGGGTGTTGGTTAGATTTAGAAGGGGTTGTTACCAATATCTACTTCAAGATAGTAATCTGTCAAAAGGTTTATAACTATAAGGATAATTCCTATTACTAAATATTGGGATTCAATGATAGGAGTTTGCAGGGAATTTGCTAATGTTGCAGCAACCTTATATGCAAATAATGGGCATTATGCAAGAATCATCGCCACAAATGATGTCTATAGTTCACCTCATGTATTTGCAGGCTCCCAAGATAATAATAAAATCGTATTAACTGACAGCGGTTACCCTTTTGTGGTTCCCGGAGCAAAGAACCTACAAGAAGCTGCAATGTCTTATGATAAAGTATTATCATGTATTTTCATAGATCCTCTTACCCATAGAGTAACAGATGTTATAACAACACCAGATCTTGAATATCTTGACCAGATTACAGATGCTCCATCTTCGTTTTAGTAAGATTAGCACTGATTTCGTCCGAAAAACTGCATTATGTGATATATTAAAAAAAGAATTATAGGGAGGTTTTAATTATTTAGTTTGGGTTTTATACCCCGATGCTTGCATCGGCTTAATACGCAAACTAAATACTAAAAATACCCCGCAGCTTGCTGCGATTGGGATTTTTTATTTCTTTCCCCATATAAGCAAAGTCTTATTGATTTTATTTATAATTTTCCAATTTAGCCCCACTCCATCTATTAAACTAATCAAAAATTTGGGTGAAGCGAAGCGGAACCGTTTAACACCTTTCAAACACACTTCCTCTATCAAGTAACAACCATCCTTCACCACTACTATATCCTAAACTACAATAATCTTTAAATAAGAGTTTAGATGTTCTTCTTGACTGAGGGGTATGATTAGTAAAAAGAAGTTATTGGTGGTATTTGGAATTCTATTCATATTGTTAAATATAAGACCAGTCCTAAGCGATGTGCTTATAAATGAAATTATGTATGACCCTTCTGCTTCTCAGGGAAGTGATACTGATTTAGAATGGATTGAGCTTTATAATAATGGAACTGCTATTGTGAACTTAACTGGCTGGACAATTGATGATACTGTGTTTGATAGCATTAGCATCTCAGCTGGTGGATATGTTGTTATTGCAAGAGAGCTTGTTGATGTTACTGATAATGAAAGCTTTGAATCATATTATGGCAATAATGATACAGTATGGAACTCTACTGATGCAAGCTATAATGCTAGTGATGGAACTTTCAGCCTTATGAATGCAGGAGATACAATCAACCTTTCAAATGGTTCATACATCCATTTGATAAATTATACAGATTTTGCTAGTTTAGCTGATGGTAATGGAAAAACCTTAATCTGGTATAATGGGAACTGGACAGAGAGTGTATCAACAAATGGAACACCTGGAAGGTTAAATGATGAATTTCCTCCTTCATTTAATTCATGGGCGATACCTGAATTCATAACAGGTTCATATAATATAACAGCAAATATAACAGAAGTAAGCTCTGCGGTAATCAGCTTCAACAGCACTAATTACTTAATGAGCAATAATAGTGATATATGGTATTATTTATGGAATACTTCTAAGAACATGGACGATTCATACAATATAACTATTTATTATAATGATAGTGTTGGCAATTCAAATACAACAACATTATACAATATCACAATAGATAACACAGTTCCTTCAATAGCATTTGCATCAGGGGCAAATAATTCATACTTCAGCAGGGACTGGGTTTATGTTGACATAACCTTAACAGAAACAAACGAAAACACCACCACCTTCTATTTATACAATTCAAGTATAAATCTAATCAACTCAACAATCCTTCCAGCAGGCTCAAGGAACATTAACTTCACAAGCCTTAATGAAGGAATCTATTATTATAATGCAACCCATAAAGACAATGTAAACTTTGAAACATCAACAATAACAAGGAAAATAACCTTAGACACAACCTCTCCTTCAGTAACAATAAACTCACCAGTTAACAACATTAATTGGTCAACTGCTATATTCCCAACGATACTAAACGCTTCAGTAACAGACACAAATAATATTCAATCAGTTCTGTTCAACGTCTCAAATGTAATCTACAATACAACCTTCTCAAACAACTGGCTCAACACCTCATTTGATACAAGGAATTTAGCAGAAGGAGAACACACTATAACAGTCTATGCCTGGGACTATGCAGGCAACCTAAACAGCAGTGAATCCAATGTATTCACTATAGACAACTATGGGCCTAACTTCTTCAACTTAACCAAAACACCAGAACCAAGCTACAACAATAACAGCATCACATTAAACGTAACCATTAATGACACAATCACTGCTGTCTCAACTGTATGGCTCTATGGAAACTGGTCAGGCGCATGGCAAAACTATACAGTATCGCAGTATCCATTCACAATAGGGGCAAACAACTTCACAAACCAGCAAACTATAGGATACAAATGGTTTGCAAACGATACACTAAACAATATTGCTAACAGTTCACTCCAGACATTCACAGTCCAAAACAGGGCTCCAACCCTAAACTCAACCATGCCAAACTGGACATTCATAGAAGATGCTCCTGCATTCACAGTCAACCTTTCAACCTATTTCATTGATGTTGATGGCAACGATCCTCAGGCATTAAGCTATACATCCAGTATAACAAGCAACATCACCATCACAATAACCAGTAACATTGCAACAATTGACTCCAATGAAGACTGGTGCGGCACAGAAAATGTAACATTCACAGCAAGTGATAGCTTAAACACAACGCCAAGCAACTTAATCATATTAAACGCAACCTGCCAGAATGATGCCCCAACAAACGAGGGCATGTCTTCTGTTCCTGACGTTGCGTTCAATGAAGACAGCTACAACAACACGTTGGTTATAAGCGACTATATCTATGACAAGGACAGCGCAATAACCGAATACGGGTACTATTCAAACGACAGCAGCCTGATGATAACCATACTGCCGACAAACTATTCATACATCAACGCAACGCAAAACTGGAATGGCCAGGCTAAGGTTTACTTCAAAGCCAAAGACCAGGAAGGTCAATGGGGCAACTCGAACACATTCACTGTAAATGTATCGCCTATTAACGATGCGCCGTACACAAACGCCACCCCTGACCAAGTAAATATTACAGAAAGTGATCCACATGCATCATTAAGCTTAATATCCTACTTTGCAGACATTGAAAACACGCCATTATCCTATACAATCATATCTGAAAATGAGGTTAACTGCACTATTAATGGAACCAGCTTAGTATACAAGCCAAGGCAATACTGGCATGGAACATCCCAGTGCAACATAACAGCAAACGATACAGAGCTTGTATCTTCTGCGCAGGCATTCACATTCCTTGTGAACTCAACAGAAAACATCCCTGTAATCACCACAACCTGCGCTGCTCAGGCAAACCAAAGCGAGTTTTACACCTGTGACATTAACGCAACAGATGGAGACGTAATAAACGGGGAGCAAACCTTAACATTCTCTTTAACAGAAAAGCCAGGCACAATGGTAATAGATGCTGGCACAGGCATAATTTCCTGGATACCTGATGATTCGTATGTTGGGTCAAACAATATAGAAGTAAAAGCCATGGACAATGTAACAAACTATGATACCTATTCATTCACAATCAATGTCATAGACAAGAATGATGAGCCGTCCAAGGTTGCGCTAACATCTCCCTCAAACGCTTCAACAGTTGTATCAGCAACAAAAACAGTAAAACTTGACTGGCAAAATTCAACAGACCCTGAGAACCAGTCAATAACATATTATCTCTTCTTTGGAAACCAGACAACCCAAAGCCTGTTAACAGTAACATCTGCCAGCCAATACACAACCTCAACCCTGAATGATAACTCAACATACTATTGGCATGTCATTGCTGGTGATGGGACCCTAAACTCAACAAGCTCAGAAACATGGCAGTTCAATACTCTCTTTGACAATGCTCCTGTAATCCAAAGCCTAGAGCCTATATATGACCCATCCATCACAGAGACTGAATCAATAGTCTTCAATGCAACGCTCTATGATATGGACCAGGATAACATGCGCTATAACTGGAGCATTAATGGAATAACAAGCTCTAATGGGACAACCAGTTCCTATAATGAAACAGTATCATTCACTTTTACCTCTGACTATAACAGCTCAGCGAACAGTCCTTACACAATAAAGCTTGAAATAAAAGATGTAAACAATAACACAGGCATATCAGAATCATGGGTTACAACAGTAGCAAACAATAACAGGGCTCCTGTTTTAGCTTCAATAACAGACAAATCAATAAATGAAGATTCAGTCTTAACCTTCAACATAACAGCTTCAGACCCTGACCTTATCTATGGAGACAGCCTAACCTACAGTTCCAACTTAACACAGCTAAGCATCCAAAAAATAAACAACACTCTCGCTTCAGTAAGCTGGACGCCGACAAATGATAATATTGGGAGCAACACAATAAATTTTACAGTAACAGATGGAACTCTAAGCGATTCTCAAACAATCATAATAACAGTCAACAATACAAACGATGCCCCTATCCTCAACCCAATCGGCAGCTTAACCGCATATGAAGATACTGCTTTTGTTTATGATGTGAATGCAACGTATGTTGATATAGGAGATAACTTAACCTTCTATGATAACACAACCTTGTTCAATATAAGCCCTTCAACAGGAATAATAAGTTTCATGCCAACAGAAAATGATATTGGAACGCATTATATCAACATAACAGTAAAAGATGCGTTAAATGCTTCAGACTCAGAAATTGTAGCTTTAACAATCTCAAACACAAATGATGCCCCTTCTTTAGCGGCTATAGGCAGTTATTCTGTTTTAGAAGATTCAACCCTGTCATTCAGTATAACAGCCTCTGACATTGACCTTGCTTATGGAGACAGCTTAAGCTATAGCTCCAACCTAACACAGCTAACCATACAAAAGATAAACAACACTCTCGCTTTAGTAAGCTGGACGCCTGTGAATGATGATGTTGGAAGCACTGCAATAAACTTTACAGTAACAGACAGTGGCGGTTTATCAAGCTCGCAGACAGCAACCATAACTGTAAATAATACAAATGATGCTCCTAACATATCCAGTTATTATCCTATGTTTAACCCGGCAATAGCTGATTATACAGGAACACAAACTTTCAATATAACAAAATCTGATGTTGACAATGACCCTTTAACAGTTAAATGGATAATAAGTGATATAGAAGTAAGCAATAATGATTATTATACAGCTGGCAACCTTTCACCGGGAACATATACTGTAAAAGTTGTTCTAAATGATAGTACTGCATACATAGCACGTTCATGGACTTTGACAGTGAGCGAGCTGCCTATATCAAACAAATATGCAGGAACATTCAAGCTTTTGAATAAAAGCCAGCTGGATAATGCAACAAACATAACAATAGAGTCACCAAAAGGAAGAATAGACTTTGGAAACACAACATTAAACCTTTCAGATGTTGTTGACTTTGATAATTATATCAATATAAGCAAAGGTGTTATAGGAATAGACACAACAAAATTCCCTGCCTTAAACAAGCCTGCAGAGATAATACTTGGAGGATTGGAATATCTTACAACACCTATTGTATATTATAGTTCAGGGCTTGGAGTAACCGGAAGCACGGTTTGCCCTTCATCTATCTGCACTGATATAGTATACAACCAAACATTTGGCAGGTTAACATTTAAAGTAAATGGATTCTCAACATACTGGGTTGGCACAATAAACAGCGCTCCAGTCATAACGTCCAGCGCTGTAACATCTGCTATCCTTAACCAGGCATATTCTTATGGTGTTGATGCATCTGATGTTGATGGTGACACATTAACATACTCACTTACCACTTCACCATCCGGCATGAGCATAAACAATAACACAGGCTTAATCATATGGACGCCTTCAAGCTTGGGCAGTTTCAATGTTGTAGCAAGCGTATCAGACACTATTCTAACAAGCACGCAATCCTTTACAATAACAGTGTCTGAAGCTGAAAGGGCAAAGCTTGCAATAACAGACCTTGATGTCAAAGTAGGCGGCAAGAAGGATAGCAATCTTGTGGCAGGTAAAAAGATAGACGAGCCTGCTCAGCCAGGCTCATCAGTTGACTTCATACTAAAGATTGAAAACCTTTACACTGATGAAGAAGACATGAAGTTTGATAATATAGAGGTTGAAATAATAATAGAAGATATTGATGATGGTGATGACCTTGAAGATGAGTCTGAAGAGTTTGACCTTAACCCTGAGGAAGACAGGAAAGAAACAATATCTTTTGATATTCCTTTAGAGGTTGAAGAGGGAGATTATGCTGTAAGAGTTAAAGTAAAAGGGGAAGATGAGAACAATACTTATCATAGGATTGAATGGAAGCTCACTTTAGAGGTTGAAAAGGATAAGCATGATGTTATAATCAAAGATATATCACTTAGCCCCAGTATTATAACATGTGATAAGGATATAGGCTTTGGAATAGAAGTAATGAACATAGGAAGGAAAGATGAGGATGATGTGAGCATAGAGATAACTAATACTCAGCTTGAATTAGACCTAAAAGAGACAGGCATAGAGCTTGACAAAGATCCTGATGATGATGAAAACAGCTTTAAGAAAACGTTTTATGCTACTTTGCCTGAGAAATTGGATGAAGGAACATATCCTATCACTTACAAAGTGTATTACGATGACAAGCTTTCTGACACAGAACGGGAAGATCTTGTTGTAAAAGGGTGTAAACAGGTGAAAAAAGGGTCTGCTGTTAAGGGAATTGACCTTGTCAGCAGGCCTTCTTATAGTTCAAGTTCTGGAGTTGCAGTTGCGCAGCCAGTGACAGAAGGAACTTCTATAATATCGTTTGCAGAATCTGGAGATACTATCTTATTATTGTCAGCAGTGCTTATGTTCTTATGCGTAATAGTTCTTATATTCGTGATTATTAAGATGTTGATAATAAGAAGGTAGAGTGCTGGTTCTTTGGGAGAATAAAGATACATTTAAATAATGGTAACGTTTAACGTGACTAAAATGGGGCTGCCAAGTAAAGAAGAGATTATGTTAAAGCTATTCTTTAATGAGCCGTCTAAGCAATGGCATTTCAAAGATATAGTGACTAAAGCTAAAATAAGCAAACAGCAAGCAAATAAATGGCTGAAAAGATTTGAGAAGGAGAAGTTGATAATCCATAAGAAACCAATGGAAAAAATGCCTTATTTCCAGGCGAACTTTGAGCATCTTAATTATAAAAATAAAAAAAAGATTTATGCTTTAAATAGGATGTATGATACAGGATTATTAAAAAGGCTGCAATCGCTTGAAAAATCCAAGGCTGTAGTTATATTTGGAAGCTTTGCGAAATCAGACTGGCATACAGGCAGTGATATTGATGTGTTTATCTTAGGCAATCCTAAAGACTTAAGATATGGTACTTTATGGCAAGGGAGAGAGGTTCAGGTTCATGCTTTTAAAACAAAAAAGGATTTGAAGAAAATAAAGTCTGGATTAATGCAGAATGTTATAAATGGTTATTTTGTTAAGGGAGATGTGCAGGATTTGGTTGAGGTGAAAGTATGAAAACAGGGTTTGAATTGTTAGAGAAGACTTATGATAAATGTGTTGCTGAAGGCTTTATCAAGCCAAAAGATAGAGTAGACATACTTCTTATAACATCATTGCTAACAGCAGCTAAAGAAGGCATGTCAAAAACCACCCTGCTAAAGCAGAATGGCATGTTTGAAGCCTCTTCATGTCATAGTGGTTTTTGAGCATGCTCAAAAATATATCACCATCCATAATAAACAGTGGACTTTGTCCACTAGTTTTAAAAACTAGTGGTATATTTCTGACATATTAAGATTGAGAAAGTTAAGTGGTATATGGGAGAAAGAGTCAAAAAATTATGCTTTTATGTCAAAAACCACCCTGCTAAAGCAGAATGGCATGTTTGAAGCCACTTCACTTCAGGGTGGTTTTTGAGCATGCTCAGAAATATATCACCTTCCAAAACCAGAAGGTGGATTTTGTCCACTAGTTTGAAAACTAGTGGTATATTTCTGACATATTAAGGGAAAATTATGAAGTCCTACGAATGCTTATTGATGCCTGCCTCTACTTTGATAAGGTTTCTATTAGCAATCATCAGTGCAGTAATGTTTACCTTTGCAAGAATCATGCTGATTTAGAGTTTGACTGGGAAATTCTGGAGACGATGCGGGTTCTTAGGAATGCTGTAAACTATGAGGGAAAAAGGATAGATTCTGAGCAGTGGAATAAGCTGAAGTTACAGTTTGAGATTTATATAAGCGCTTTAAAAGGAGTGGTTGAGAAGAAATTAAGAGAATGTGATTAAGGCATATTGATTATCTGGTTCTTATAATAAAATAAAAAAATATTTACTTTTTAACAGTTATTAGAATGTCTTTCTTGTATTGAGTAACTCCTGTACCAGCACAATCTATACTATTAGCGATAGATGTTTTACAGCACATGTTTGCGGAAAGCACATATGTTTTTGATGTTTCTGATCCCCAACTAGTAGTAGAAATGGTGCTGCCGTCAATAACCAATGTCCATACATTT
>PVBE012197140.1_pt1 | contig 10269 bp, 9 predicted proteins | sample 1631181 | NCBI WGS metagenome assembly PVBE01 (sample SAMN08397723, study PRJNA350692) | Marine metagenome, whole genome shotgun sequencing project. | isolation source: water | place: Pacific Ocean | collected 2012-04 | reverse complement strand
TGGGCGGCGCCGAAGCGCTGGCCCGTGCGGTAGACGCAGGAGAGCGCCTTCTGCGCCACTAACGTGCCATCGAAGCTCTCGGGCGGCTCGAGGCAGGTATCGCAGTTGCCGCAGGGCTCGGCCAGCTCTTCGCCGAAATAGGCCAGCAGCGCCTGGCGCCGGCAGCGCGTCGCCTCGCAGAACCCGAGGAGGGCGTCGAGCTTGCGCCGCTCGATGATCTTCTGCGCCTCGGGCGCGCCGCCGCCGGCCACGAGCTGCTGGAGCTTGGCCACGTCGGCCATGCCGTAGAGCATCAGCGCCTCGGCCGCGAGGCCGTCGCGCCCGGCGCGCCCGGTCTCCTGGTAATAGGCCTCGAGGCTCTTGGGTGCGTCGAGATGGACCACGAAGCGCACGTCGGGCTTGTCGATGCCCATGCCGAAGGCGATGGTCGCCACGACGATCACGCCCTCCTCCTTGATAAAGCGGTCCTGGTGCCGGGACCTCGTGGCCGCGTCGAGACCGGCATGGTAGGGCAGCGCCAGGTGGCCGCGCTCGGCGAGCCAGGCGGCCGTGTCCTCGACCCGGGCGCGGGTGAAGCAATAGACGATGCCGGATTCGCCGCTCCCCCGCGCGGCCAGAAAGGCCGCGAGCTGGGCGCGCGCGTTCTCCTTGGCCTGGACCCGGTAGCGGATGTTGGGCCGGTCGAAGCCGGCGACGAAGGCGCGGCCGCCCGAGAGATCCAGGCGCTCGGCGATGTCGCGCCGGGTGGGGCCGTCGGCGGTGGCGGTGAGTGCCACGCGCGGCACCCCAGGATAGCGGTTGGCGAGGACCGTGAGCTCGCGGTACTCGGGGCGGAAATCGTGGCCCCACTGGGAGACGCAGTGGGCCTCGTCGATGGCGAAGAGGGCGATGCGGGCGGAATCGAGCAGCTCGAGGAAGGTGTCCGTCAGGAGCCGCTCGGGCGCCACGTAGACGAGGTCGAGGGCGCCCGCGCGCAAGTCACGCTCGACCGCCCGTGCCTCATCGGGCGGCAGGCTCGAATTGAGCGCCGCGGCGCGCACGCCGAGCTGGCGCAGGCCCTCCACCTGGTCCCGCATCAGCGCGATCAGGGGCGAGATCACCACGCCCACCCCGGGCCGGCAGAGGGCGGGGATCTGGTAACAGAGGGACTTGCCGCCGCCGGTCGGCATCAGCACCAGGGCGTCGCCGCCGTCGAGGAGGTGGTCGACCACGGCCGCCTGCTCGCCGCGGAAGGACTCGAAGCCGAAGGTGCCGCGCAGAAGGTCGAGAGGTTGGCCGGCCATGACCCCTTATACAACCCCCGCGGCCTCGGACCCACTCTTGCGAGCCCGTGCCCCATGGATAGGCACCCCGGACCTTCCTACCCAGCCCCGGCGCGGGAAATACTTGCCCAAGGAATGGTACCAAGGTATATTGGTACCAATATGGTATCCAGTGATAGGTTCCGGGAAAGATGGCACACGGCGAGAGAGGCGCACGGATCGAGCGGGTCCAAACCGGCGTGCGGGTCGAAAAGCGAATTCTCAAGGTCCTCAAGGCGGTTGCCGCGCGACTGGACATGACGCTGGGCGACTTGCTGGAGGGGATGGTGCTCCACGCATTCGAGGGCAAGGCCCCGTTCGGCCCGGACACCCTCGCCTTCGTCGCGGATATGAAGCGGGCCTACGCGCTCGATCTCACGTCCGAGGACAGCCACCGGCTACGCGAGGAAGGAGAAGGCAGATGAGCGCCGGACCGGCCGAATTCCGGGGCGGGCCGTTCGTCGGAACCCAACTCGAGGGTGCGCCCCGATGAAGCTGGCCCGCCCCAATCGGATACGCCACAGCTACACGCAGCGCATCGACGCCACTCCGGAAGCCGTCTTTCCACTCCTCTGCCCGGTGCGGGAACTGGAATGGACGAGAGGGTGGAACCCATCCCTGGTTCTCTCCGATTCGGGCGTTGCAGAAGCGGGCTGCGTCTTCGTCACGCCGGGGACGCCCGAGGACACTATATGGATCGTCACGCGCCACGAGCCCGAACATCTCAGACTAGAGATGTTGCTGGTGACCCCGCATCGGACCGTCGGAAAGCTCGAGATATCCTTGCGGGGCGATGGCGAGGGCGGGACGGCCGCCGAAGTCGCCTACACCCACACGTCCCTCGGCCCGCGGGGCGACGCGTTTCTCGAGGGGTTTACGGAGGATGCGTATCGCGAGCTCATGGAGAGCTGGGAAGCGGAGCTCAACCACTTCTTGTCCACGGGCGAGAAGCTCACGGTGTGATGCCCGACATTGTTCCGGGGCTATCGCAGCCCTAGATTCTCGTTCAGGCGCTCGTTCGAGCCCTCGGAGCGCCGCGCCGGGGACGCCCAGGGATTCGCGGCCCGTCGCCGCCGCGAGAATGCTAGACTGAGTCCCTTGCGGCGCTCCCCGCCGAGCACCCGCCTCACGAAAGGAACCGAATCATGGGAGCCTACGAACCGAGCGGATTCCTGATTCTCGTCATCGCCATCGTCCTCCTGGCGCTGATCCTGATCTTTGCCGGGGTCAAGACGGTGCCCCAGGCGACCCAGTGGACGATCGAGCGCTTCGGCCGCTACACCCGGACCCTGAGCCCGGGCCTCAACCTCATCGTGCCCATCATCGACCGTGTCGGGTCCAAGATCTCCCTGCGCGAGACGGTGCTCGACATCCCGGCCCAGGACGTCATCACCTTCGACAACGCCACGGTGGCTTGCGACGGGGTGGTGTTCTTCCAGGTGGTGGACGCGCCCAAGGCGGCCTACGAGGTGCAGAACCTCGAGCGCGCCATGACCAACCTCTGCATGACCAACATCCGCACGGTGATCGGATCCCTGCCGCTCGACAGCGTTCTCTCCCAGCGCGACGAGATCAACGACCGCCTCCTGCGCGTGGTCGACGCGGCGACCAACCCATGGGGCGTCAAGGTGACGCGGATCGAGATCAAGGACCTCTCGCCGCCGCCCGACCTGGTCGAATCCATGGCCCGGCAGATGAAGGCGGAGCGCGAGAAGCGGGCCGAGATCCTGACGGCCGAAGGCGAGAAGCAGGCCGCCATCCTGCGCGCCGAGGGCCTCAAGCAGTCGGCCATCCTGGAAGCCGAGGGCCGGCGCGAGGCCGCCTTCCGCGATGCCGAGGCCCGTGAGCGCGAAGCCGAGGCCGAGGGCCGGGCGACCACGTCCGTCTCCGAGGCCATCGCCAAGGGCGACGTCCAGGCGATCAACTATTTCGTGGCCCAGCGCTACGTGGCGGCGCTCGAGACCCTGGCCTCCGCGCCGAACCAGAAGGTGCTGATGATCCCGGTCGAGGCGACGGGGGTGATCGGCAGCCTTGCCGGCATCGCCGAGCTGGCCAAGGAGGCGGGAATCGGCCGGGGCTCGGGCTCGTAGGCGGGCGCGGGACGGCGGCCGGGCATTAAGATCATGAGTCGGACGGTGACGCGGCGCGCGTGGGCCACGGGGCTCGCGCTGTTGCTTGGCCTCTTCACCTGGGGCGGCTCGGCCGGGGGCGCCGAGATCCACGATGCCGCCCGGCGGGGCGAGATGGCGGAGATCATGCGCCTCATCGAGGCGGACGGGGCGGTGCTCGACCTTCGCGATCGCAACGGGCGGACGCCGCTCTTTGCCGCGGCGCTCGCCGGTGAGAGCGAGGCGGTCGCCCTGTTGGTGGCGAGCGGCGCCGCCCTCGACGCCGCCGACCGGAACGGCCGGACGCCGCTCCACGCCGCCGCCGGCAAGGGGCACGACGAGGCGACGGTGCTGCTGATATCCCACGGCGCCAACGTCGACGCGCGGGACATCGTGGGCGGCACGCCCCTATTCATGGCGGCGCGCAAGGGCCAGGTGGAGGTGGCCGGGCTCCTGATCGCGGGCGGGGCCCACGTGGGCGCGCGAAACGACGAGCGCGCGACACCACTCCACGCGGCGGCCGAGGGCGGGGCCACGGAGGTCGTCCGCCTCCTGATCGAGAGCGGCGCGCCCGTGGGTGCAACGAACGCCGAGGGCTTCACCGCGCTCGAGCTCGCCGCCCGGGGCGACCATGTGGAGGCGATGGAGATCCTGCTGGCCGCGACGATGGAGACGGCACCGGACGAGCTCGAAATCGAGCTCCCCTGGGAGGATGACTTTTCGCTCGAAATTGCGTCCTACCTGCCGAGCGCCTATCTGGGGTTCGTCGCCGCCGTGCTGCTGCTGGCGCTGATCCTGATCCTCAAGGGGGTCAGGACCGTGCCCCAGGCGTCCCAGTGGACGGTCGAGCGCTTCGGCCGCTACACGCGGACCCTGAGCCCGGGCCTCAACCTCATCGTGCCCATCGTCGACCGCATCGGCGCTCGCCTCTCCCTGCGCGAGACGGTGCTCGACGTCCCGGCCCAGCACGTCATCACCGCCGACAACGCCACCGTCCGCTGCGACGGGGTGGTGTTCTTCCAGGTCGTGGACGCGCCCAAGGCGGCCTACGAGGTGCGGGACTTGACCCGGGCCTTGACCAACCTCTGCATGACCAACATACGCGCGGTGATCGGCTCGCTCCCGCTCGACTCCGCCCTCTCGCGGCGTGACGAGATCAACGACCGGCTCTTGCGTGTGGTCGACGCGGCGACCGATGCGTGGGGCGTCAAGGTGACGCGCATCGAGATCAAGGACCTCTCGCCAGCGCAGGACCTGGTCGAAGCCATGGCACGGCAGATGAAGGCCGAGCGCGAGAAGCGGGCCGAGATCCTCTCGGCCGACGGCGAAAAGCAGGCCGCCATCCTGCGCGCCGAGGGCCTCAAGCAAGCGGCGATCCTCGAAGCCGAGGGCCGGCGCGAGGCCGCCTTCCGGGACGCCGAGGCCCGCGAGCGCGAGGCGGAGGCCGAGGGCCGGGCGACCACCTCTGTCTCCGAGGCCATCGCCAAGGGCGATATCCAGGCGATCAATTACTTCGTGGCCCAGCGCTACATCGGCGCCCTCGAGGCCCTGGCTTCCGCGCCCAACCAGAAGGTGCTGATGATCCCGGTCGAGGCGACGGGGGTGATCGGCAGCATCGCCGGCATCGCCGAGCTGGCCAAGGAAGCGGGGATCGGCAGGGGGACGAGCACCGATTCCACCTGAGCCGGATTTGCTTTAGGCTGCGTGGCACGCATCTGGAGGCGGGGGAGCATATGGACGAGTTCGTCGCTTGGCTTTGGGACATCACCTACTGGCACTGGTGGGCGCTCGCGGTGCTGCTGGTCGCCTTCGAGGTGCTCGTGCCCTCGACCTTCCTTTTGTGGCCGGGCCTCTCGGCCGTCGCTGTCGGCGGCATCGTTCTCGTCTTCCCGGACCTCGATTGGCGCCTTCAGATGCTCGCCTTCGCCGTCCTCGCCGTCGCCACCAGCGTCGGCTGGCAGCTCTGGCTGCGCAAGCACCCGACCGTGACCGACCAGCCGCTCCTCAACGTACGGGGCCAGAGCTACGTGGGCCGCCGGGTGCGGCTCGACCAGGATCTGGCCGACGGCCGCGGGCGCATTCGCATCGACGATACGAGCTGGAGCGCCGTGAGCGAGGACGGCACCACGATCCGCGCCGGTGAGACGGTCGAGGTCACCGGAGCCGATAGCGCGACACTCAAGGTCCGCCGGATCGACGGGGATGGCGGCGAAGGGGGCGGCGGGGACGGGGGCGACTGAGGCGGTGGAGTCGGCTCGCCGTCGATTTCATCGTCAGGCGGCGTGCTCCTCGGGTGGCTTGATCAAGGACTCGGCGGGGATGCCAAGGCCTTCGTGCAGCCGCCAGACCATCCGCAGCGTGAGGGGTCGCTTGCGGTTGAGAATTTCGTAGACGCGGTTCCGGCTGCCGATGTAGGGGACGAGGTCGCGCGGTTCCAGGCCCTTGTGCTCCATGTGGTACTTGATCGCCGCGATGGGATCGGGCAGGTCGAGCGGGTCGTGCCGCGCCTCCCAGGCTTCGACCAGGGTGACCAGCACGTCCAGCCGGTCGCCGTCCGGCGTTCCGCGCTTCGCGTCCATGAGTCCCTCGATCTCCTCGAGGGCACGCGCGTGGTCGCGCTTGGTCTTGATCGGCGTGATATCCATCGCTCCACTCCTCAAATCGTCTGCGCGTCGATCCCGTCGTACTGCCGGTGCGTGCCGATGAACCGGATGTAAACCACACGATACGGATAGTTGATCCATGCCACGATGCGGTACTTGTTGCCCGCGACGTTGAACACCGCGCGGCCGTCCTTGAGGATGCTCGCCGTACGGACGTCCCGCTTCACCTCGGCCGGCGTCGCCCAATCGGCCGCGTGCACCTGCCGGTACCATGCCATCACAGGCTCGCGCGCGTCGGCGTGAGCGGCATCGCTTCCCAGGAACGCCTTCAAGGTGCCGAGCGCAATGACCCGCATCCCGCGACTCTACCATAGTCCCAGATTGGGACCAAGAGTCCCGTGCTCGGCAAGCTTATCGGCTTGCCCGTCACCCGGCACGGGATAGAAGGCCGTCCCGTGTATTCCGGGTCATTTCCGCGCTAATTGCATCAATAATCGCCGCGCCAGCGCGCTGGCGACGCGGCGGCGGTACCAGGGCTTGACCGTGGTGGTGCCCATGGGGCTCGCCTGCTCGCGCGCGAGCTCGCCGAAAGTGCGCGCCGTGTCCTCTTCGGCCGGCTGGCCCGCGAGGGCCTCGGTGCCGGCCAGGAGGAAGGGGCGCATGTCGGTGGCCGTCAAGGCGGCGCGCAGCTCCCCGATCCCGCCGCCCGCCATCCGCAGGCTCACGGCCAGGCCCGCGAGGGGGAAGTCGATTGCGCCGCGCACCCGCGACTTGGCGTAGGCCTGGGGCAGGCCCGCGCGGCCGGGCGGCACGTGGACGCGCGCCAGCACCTCGCCGGGGCGGAGAGAGAGGTAGTCGATGCCGTCGCCCGTGTAGAGCTCGGCCAGGGGCATGCGGCGCGTCCCGTCGGGACAGGCGATCTCCACCGTCGCGTCGTGGATCAGGAGGGCCGGGGCCAGGTCGCCGCTGTAGGCCGCGAAACAGCGCTCGCTCTTGGGTGCGACGTGGCAGGTCTCGCCCCGATGTTTGAGGCAGAAGTCGTTGCTCCGCCGCCACCAGTCCGACTGGTTGTAGTAGATGCAGCGGGTGTCGAGGCAGAGGTTGCCGCCGACGGTGCCGGCGTTCCGGTGGGTGGCCCCGGCGACGGCGGCGGCGGCCTCGGCGATGGCCGGGTAGTCGCGGGCAACCGTGGGCTCGGCCGCGAGGTCCGAGAGGGAGACACCCGCGCCGATGCGCACGCCCGCCGCGCCCGCCTCCATGGCGCCAAGCTCTGCCACCGCGCCCAGGTCCACGAGCACGGGCGCATCGACCAGGCCGCGGCGGATGTTGACGATGAGATCCGTGCCGCCGGCGAGGGGCCGGGCGCCCGGCACCTCGGCCAGGATCGAGACCGCTTCGGCCAGGGTCGCGGGGCGGTGGAGGCGGAAATTGGGCAGGGCCTCCATCAGCCCGCCTCCGCCTCCGCGCTCGCGCGCCGGCGCCGTTTCTCGTATTTCTCGATTGCTTCGAGGAGCCGGTCGGGCGTGACGGGCAGCTCGGTCACGCGCACGCCCGTGGCGTCGGCAACGGCGTTGGCGAGCGCGCCGAGGAAGCCCGAGAGCGAGCCCTCGCCCGCCTCCTTGGCGCCGAAGGGGCCGTGGGGGTCGATGCTTTCGACGATTCCGACTTCAATGTCGGGGGACTCGACGATCGTCGGCACCCGGTAATCGAGCATGTTGGCGGCGAGGGGCATGCCCTCGTGGAACCGGGTCTCTTCGCTGAGGGCCTGGCCCATGCCCATCCAGACAGAGCCCTGGACCTGGCCCTCGACGGCGAGGGGGTTGAGGGCGTAGCCGCAGTCGTGAGCCACCCAGACCTTCTCGACCGTGATCTCGGCCGTATCGGGATCGACGCTCACCTCCACCACTTGCGCGGCGTAGCTGAAGCCCATGGTGCCGCCGATGGCCGCGCCTCTGTACTTCCGGCCGCCCTGGCTCTCGAGGAGGGTCGAATAGGTGCCCTTGGCGGTAATGGTGCCGCTCTCGGCGAGGGCGGCGAGGACCACTTCCTCGTAGGCGAGGCCCTGGTCCTGGCTGGCGGCGCGGTAGACCTCGCCCAGGCACTCGATGTCCTTGGGTTGGGCGTCGAGCTTGGCCGCCGCCGCCTCGACGAGGATGGCTTTGAGGTTGCGCGCCGCGTCCACGGCCGCGTTGCCCACCATGAAGGTGACGCGCGAGGAGTAGGAGCCATTGTCCTTGGGTGTCACCAGGCTGTCGCTGGCGACGACGCGGATGCGGGAGAGGTCGAGGCCCAGGGTCTCGGCCACGCACTGGGCGAGGACGGTGGAGGAGCCCTGGCCGATCTCCGCCGCACCCGTGAGGAGGACGACCGAGCCGTCGAAATCGAGCTTCAGGTTGACGACCGCGTGGGGCTCCCCCGTCCAGTGCACGGGCTTCGCCGCGCCGCTCACGTAATGGGAGCAGGCCATGCCGAGGCCGCGGCCGGGCGGCGTCTTGCCCTTGCGCGCGCGCCACTCGCTCGCTTCCTCGACCCAGTCGAGGCAGGCGGGCAGGCCGTAGCTGTTCACCATCAGATCGTTGGCGGTGAAGGTCGGTGCCTCGAGCAGGTTGGCGCGGCGCACGGCGAAGGGATCGAGGCCGAGCTCGGCGCACATGGAATCGAGGAGCGCCTCGAAGGCGAAGCGAACGTTGACCGTGCCGTGCCCGCGCATGGCCCCGCAGGGCGGCGTGTTGGTGAGGGCGCGGATGCCGTGATACTCGATCGCGGGGATATCGTAGAGGGCGTAGAGCAGCGAGCCGGCGTAGAGGGTTGTGACGATGCCGTAGCCGCTGTAGGCCCCGCCGCGCTGGGTCGAGTGGCACTGGACGGCCGTGATGCGCCCGTCGCGGCCGAGGCCGATCTTCATGCGGATGTCGGTCTCGGGCCGGCCGCGGTGGGTGATGAAGGTCTCCTCGCGGCTGAGCACGATGCGCACCGTACCGCCCGCCGCGCGGGCCAGGAGGGCCGCTATCAGCTCGACGTTGAGGGTCTCGGTACGGCAGCCGAAGCCGCCGCCCACATGGGGCTTCACCACCCGGATGCGGCCCTTCTCCATGTCGAGGCAGCGCGCCAGCATGAGGTGGACGTAGAACGGCACCTGGGTGCTGGCGTGGACGGTCATGCGGTCCCGCTCGACGTCGTACTGGGCGAGGGCGGCGTGGGTCTCGATCTGCGCCTGGCAAATCTCGGCGCAGTGGTAGCTCTCCTCGGACACGAGGTCCGCCGCGGCGAAGCCGGCCTCGACGTCGCCGAGCTCGAAGTCGGTCTGGCGCTCGATGTTGCCCGGCCTCTCCTCGTGGAGGGTCGCGGCATCCTCGGCGAGGGCGGCCTTGGCCGTGTAGTGGGCGGGGAGGGGCTTGTAGCTGACCGCGATGCGCTCGAGGGCGGCCTGGGCCGTCGCCTCGTCTATGGCGGCGACGGCGGCCACGGGCTCGCCCCGGTAGCGCACGCGCCCGCGCGCGAGCGGGAACTCGTTCATGGCGATGGGCAGGACGCCATAGGTCTTGTCGCAATCCTCGCCCGTGACCACGGCGATCACGCCCGCCATGGCGCGGGCCTCGGCGGCGTCCACCGAGAGAATCTCGGCGTGGCTTTCCGTGCTGCGCAGGATGCGGCCGGCGAGCGCCTCGGGCGTCAGAAGGTCGGCCGTGTATTTGGCCTGGCCCGAAACCTTGTCCGGGCCATCCACCAGGGGCACGGGCCGGCCGATGGTGCGGATGGGCTCGACCTCCGCCGTCATGGCTGGACGGCCTCCCGCACCGCCTCGATGATCTTCACATAGCCCGTGCAGCGGCAGATGTTGGCCCCGAGCCCCTCGCGGATCTGCTCGACGCTCGGGTCGGGCTCCCGCCGCAACAGGCCCTCGGCGGCCATCACCATGCCGGGCGTGCAGATGCCGCACTGGGCGCCGAGCTTCTCGTGGAAGGCCGCCTGCAGGCGCGAGAGTCGCCCCACCGCCGAGAGGGCCTCGATGCTCTCCACATGGCGCCCGGCGCAGGACCGGGCGAGGGTCAGGCACGAATGGCGCGCCTCGCCGTCGACCAGGACCGTGCACGCCCCGCACTCGCCGCCGTCGCAGCCCATCTTGGTGCCCGTGAGACCCACCACCTCGCGCAGGTAGTCGTAGAGCAGCATGTTGTCGGCGACCGCGTCCTCGCGCGGACGGCCATTCACGGTGAGGGACAGGAGGGATTTCACGAAAGCTCCGCTCGACTCGAT
>PVBE011593400.1_pt1 | contig 10269 bp, 8 predicted proteins | sample 1631181 | NCBI WGS metagenome assembly PVBE01 (sample SAMN08397723, study PRJNA350692) | Marine metagenome, whole genome shotgun sequencing project. | isolation source: water | place: Pacific Ocean | collected 2012-04 | reverse complement strand
GCCTTGATCGGTGCTGCTCATGGACTCACTGTCATCGTCGGCGGGGGCTCCCATCCTACCAGCCCAACTCGATCGCCAACGCTGACCGACGCTAGAGTTTTCGGCCTAATCCTCGGCGGTGCGGAAAATGTTCCCACCGCGCTCGAGATTGCCAAGGGGTCGGGGTGTGAGCGGGAGTGATGCGCCAAAGGGGCGCGGAGAGGGCTCAGGCCAGACAGATCGGCACCTCCTGCCCTCTTCGGGGGAACCGTGGCCCTGCCGCCAAACTGCCGACATATGCAACACTCCCGCCGGTCAAGCGGCCGAAGGCGTCGATATCCACCACAAGATCGGGGCCATCGAGCGCTCCTGGAAAACGCTGCCCGGACCGATCTCCCATCGGATCGAGTGTAAAGCAACAAGCAGGCTAAACCCGGCGGGGGCCCGAGGCCGAAAACCCCTTGGTAGCGACAAGGCACAAGTTCCTTGAGAGCCACCATGAAGAAGATCGGGATGCCCAAAGACGAACCACGCGCACGCCGCGGACGGCTGATGGCCCGCGATGGTCACGCCTGCTGCCGGACCCCGGCCTTGTTTGCAGAACCGGCATTCCCGGCCAACCGAGTCCATGGACAGTTCCATGCCAGCGGAGGAAGGCCATGAAAACGCCCGCGGCACTCGAACTTCGCTCCGAACAGCAGCGCGACGAATTGATCGAGAAATATCTCCCTCTGGTCCGTCACGTCGCTGCGCGGCTGCCGATCACGATGCCGGCAACACTCGACCGCGACGATCTCTTCTCCGCCGGAACCATCGGCCTCATCCACGCTGCCAGCAACTACAACCCTGACCGTGGGGCGTCCTTCAAGACCTTCGCCTACACGACAATCCGAGGGGCGATCCTGGACGAGATCCGCAAGCACGACCCCCTTCCGCGCGGACGCAGAGATCGGCTTCGAGCCATGAATCGGGCCAGCATCGAGCTGAGAGCGGAACTTGAGCGAGCGCCCACGATCGAGGAACTCGCCGCCCGCCTCGATGTCTCGGCGACGGACCTCGATGAAGATCTCCTCGCGCTGCACACGCATCGCACCCTCTCCCTCGAACATACCGTCAAGGCTGAAGGCGAGGAGTTCGACCTCGGGCAAACCCTCGCCGACGAAAGCAACCGAGATCCAGGCGATGCGGTCGCCCGGCAAGAGCTGGTTGAGCAGCTCGCAGGCGCCATCGGTGAACTCCCCGAAACCGAGCGGCACGCCATGATCCTCTATCACTACGAGGACATGTACCTCAAGGAGATCGGCGAACTCCTCGGCGTCACCGAATCACGCGTCTCGCAAATCCTCTCCAAGGCGACCAGCCGGTTGCGCTTGAAGATGAAGGCCCAGGTCTGAAGCCTTCTCGAGGAGATCCTCAGAGACGATCGAGAAGGCGCCTGGCTACTCCGCGCAGAGCTTGATCGGTCACGAGTTCGCCCGCGGCCAGCTTCTTCCTGACCGTTTCGACTCGTCCCTCGCGACCTCCGCCATCGCGAACCAGGAGCAGCAACTGCTCCAGCCGGGCGGAATCCACGGGACAGCCAGACCACTCTCTGCCGAAGGATTCCCGGCCACTCCAAGAACCAGCCTCATCCTTGTGTTCGATATCTATCTCCGGTTCTTTCGCCAATCTCGAGGGCCTGCTACCTCTGTCATGATTCGGCTCTCTCCGCTCGAGGTTTAGCGTGACCTGGAGGGTTTTGGTTCAAGTTCTCGGCCTGCGGCTGCCGCCGCCCACCCCATGGCGAGTTGTAGCCCTGGCGAGCTGGGCCACCCCTTTCATTTTCCCTTCCCGCACAGGCTCAGAGCCCCGATCCGGCCCTCCTTACCGTCGCGCCGCACGGCCGGGAAAACAGATGAAATCGCCGGGCCGCACATGGGTTTGAATGCTGGCCGGACACCGTGCAAGCGCTTCTGGCTTGATCGACCTGAGCAGCCGCCTAAACTGTTTCGCCCGCGCCCGTTGCTCGTCGACAAGGCTGCTCACCAAACTTCTGGGTAAGGATGTAAAATCAGTGGATATAATTGTTTGCGTCAAAAGAGTCGCTGCTACTGACTCCCGGGTCAAGGTCGCCGAAGACGGCGCGTCGATCGATCCGGCCGGAGCCGAGTTCGTCATCAATCCTTACGATGAATATGCCGTCGAGGAAGCCCTCAAAACCCGCGACGCCCAGGGCGAAGGCACCGTCACCGTGGTCATGCTCGGAGATGCTGCCGCCACCGAGGCCAAAACCTGTTCAACCGTGCTGCGCGACTGCCTCGCGCTCGGTGCCGACAAGGCCGTGCTGCTCGACACCAAGGGAGCCCGGCACGACGCCTTCAGCACGGCCACCATTCTCGCCAACTGGATCGGCACGGTCGCACACGACTTCATCTTCCTCGGGCGACAAGCCGTGGACAGCGACGATAGTCAGGTCCCTGCCCGGGTCGCAACCCTGCTCGACATGCCATGCGTGACCGACGTGGTCGAACTGAGCATCGCTGATGGACACTGTACTGCGGTCCGCGATATCGAGGGTGGGCGCGAGAAGGTCCGATGTGCAACTCCTGCCGTGATCTCCTCCAACAAGGGGTTGAACGAACCGAGATATGCAAATCTCAAGGGCATCATGGCTGCCAAGAAGAAGCCGACCGAGACCATTGATGCCGATCAAATTGCCGCCGCCACGACAGTCACATCCATATCCTTGCCACCCGAAAGGCCACCGGGAAGGATCCTCGGGGAAGGTCCCGGAGCCGTCAGCGCCCTGATAGAGGCGCTGCAGAACGAAGCCAAGGTCCTCTGAACATCTGCGGGAGTCGCCATACCATGTCCAGCAACATCATCGTTATCGCCGAGGCCCGCGAAGGCGAGGTCAAGAAGGCCTCTCACGAGGCCGTCTCCGCCGCCCTCGAACTGGCCGAGAAAACCAAAGGCGAGGTCGTCGTTATCGTTCCGGGTCACGACCTGGAAGCCGCCAGGGAAGCTCTCGCGGCCAGCGGTGCCGCCAGGGTCATCGCCATCGAATCGGAAGCACTGGCTGCTTACAGCCCCGATGGTTACTGCCGCGTCATCGTCGATGCCCTCAAGGATCTCGACCCGGCCGCCATCCTGATGGCCTTCACCGCCATGGGCAAGGATCTCGCGCCACGGGTGGCCGCCGCCCTCGAAACCGGCCTGATCAGCGATGCCACGGCACTGCACTTCGAAGACGGCAAGTTCGGAGCCACCAAGCCGATCTATGCCGGCAAGGCCTACTGCAAGGCCTTCGCCGAGCGCGCACCCTTCATGGCAACAACGCGACCCAACAACTTTTCCGCCACCGAGGCCAGCGGCACCGCTGCCGCCGACACGGTCACGCCAACGATTTCGGCCACAGACCTCAAGGCCATCGTCACCGAGGTGATCGCCGGCGCCACTGACCGCGTACCACTACAGGAAGCCCAGGTGATCGTTTCCGGCGGACGCGGCCTGAAGGACCCCGCAAACTTCCATTTGATCGAAGAACTCGCTGGTGCTTTTGGAGCCAGCGCCGCTGTCGGTGCATCCCGTGCGGTCGTCGACGCCGGCTGGCGACCACACCGCGAACAAGTTGGACAGACAGGCAAGGTGGTCGCCCCCACTCTCTACATCGCCTGTGGGATCAGCGGTGCAATCCAGCATCTGGCCGGAATGAGAACCTCGCGCTACATCGTCGCCATCAATACCGATCCCGATGCGCCGATCTTCAAGGTCGCCGACTACGGCATCGTCGGCGATGCACTGGAAGTCCTGCCAGCGCTGACCGAAGCGGTGGCCGGCGTCGCTGCGAGTTGATTCTCACCGCCCTCAACAGGCCGATCATTGCTTGCCGTTCGGGCCAGCACCCTCAATCCCGGTAGATTTTCCGGCCAAACGAACAACCCTTGCCACTAAGGGGTGTAGTTTAGACAGCCAGCACCCTGTTCCTCACCATGCTCACGACACGACTCTGCCCTGCCGCCATCTTCCTGGCGGCCACCGCGACTGCCCAGAGCGGCATCACCTGGGATAGCGAGCTCCCAGCCGTGCTGGAAGTCGCCAAGGCCGAGCACCGCGTCATCGTCATCGCCATGCTCGGCGACACCCATCGCTCAAGCGCGGCGTTCACCAAGGGCCACTACCGAAATCCGAGCATCGTCAAACTGAGCAAAAACACCATCAACCTCACCTTCACGAGGGGCGATGAATCGGCGCTCGAGCAGGAGGTCAACAGCCGGTTCTTCCCGCCCTCGGCCCACAAGGTCGCCTTCCCTCAACACATCTTCCTCTCGCCGGACGGCAAGGTCCTCTTCAGCGTGCGCGGCGAGATAACGGCCGGGGAACTCGAATGGTCCTGGGGTGAAGCCATCGGCAAGATCGACAAGGAATTCCAGTGGAAACCCAGTGACGCCATGCGCGCGCCCAGCCCGAAGTGGGACATTCTTTCGGGGGCGGAGAAGATCCAGCAGGGCCGTATCACCACCGACTCGGACCGCGCAGCACCGACGAAAAAGAGCCTGGAGAAACTGATGTTCGATCTCCGACTTTCAAAACGGAACTGGATGAAGATCCGCGAAAGTCGCTTCGACGATGTCCTTCGCAGCGCGAGCCCGACCGCTCAGAGCTTTGCGAGCTGGGCGATCCGCATGGGCGATGAAGGTGATCGCGCCAGGATCTGCCGGCGCATCGGAGAACTCTCACCTCCGTCTTGGAACAAGCTCCTGACGCAATTCTTGAAAGACTCGTCCGAGGATGTCCGTGCCAACATTGTTCGCAGCCTCGGCTTGCTGTGTAACACCAAAAGCTTTTCGACCGTCAAGGCGCGGTGGAAACGGGACGCCTCCGAAAAGGTACGGTCGCGAGCGCTGCTGGCGATGGCCAGACTGGCGCCAGAAGAAACCTCTGTTCGTAAGGCCATCCAGGACACCCTCGAGAAAAGCGACTCCTTCGGCCTGCGCCTCTATGCCGTGATCGCAGCAGAGGCCATCGAACATCGCGCGGTGGCCCGGGACGCTCTGTGCACGGCGCTAAACGACCAAGAGCCCCGGATAAGGTCTGCCGCAGCGTGGGCCATTGCCCGTCGGCGAGACCGAGGACTCGATATCTTTCTTCGGGACTCACTGGAGGCCGAGAAGAACGAGGAAGTGAGGGTCTACATGAAGGCGGCGCAGCAGGCTCTCAAGGGTGACTGGCCTCGGGAGTTCGAGAACTTCAAAGCCAAGGTGATGGAGCTCAAGAAGGGGGCTCGCTAGCGCGGAGCCCGCGGTCCAAAGATCGCCGTACCGACACGCACCATCGTTGAACCCGCGGCGATCGCCGCCTCGAGATCGCCGGTCATACCCAGACTCAGCACCGGGAATTCCATGCCCATGGATTGCTGCAGATCTCGCCGGAGCCCCGCCACACGGCCAAACACGAGCATCGGATCACCCTCGCGGGGGCCCATGGCCATCAAGCCACGCAGACACAGATGCGGGCACTCATCGATGATATGACGGGCAAGTTCCTCAGCCTCTTGAGGCGGGCACCCGTGCTTGCTCTCCTCGTCCGTGGCTCGGATCTGGAGAAGGACCTCCAGGGAGCGGCCGGCCTCGTCCAGACAGTTCTCGAGCGTTGTTGCCAGCTTGTGCCGGTCAAGGCTGTGCAGAAGATCCAGATGCGGCACTCCGACCAGATCGCGCACCTTGTTGGTCTGCAGGCTGCCGATCATGTGCCATCGTGGCGGTGACTCGCAAAAGGCCGCACTCTTCAGGAGAAGCTCTCGCACGCGATTCTCGCCGAACGAGACCTGCCCCGCAGCGATGGCCCGCTGTACTGCCTCGGCATCGCGGGTCTTGCTGACCGCCAGGAGCTCCACGCTCGATGGATCGCGCTCATGCTCCCGGCACACCCTTGCCATGCGCTCGTTGAGATCTGCCAGTCGACTTGCGATATCGATGATCACACCTCCTGATCCCAGTGCGATGTAAGCATGCGAGGAAACAACAGGCGACCCTTCTCGAGAACATGGTTCCTGCCTTCGAACTGAAACCCCGTCAACAATGCATCGTATGCATCGTAATCATCGACCACCGCCGCCCAATCACGAAGAGCCACACAGGCCCTCTCATCGCCGGCGTGACGTTCGCCCAGATGCCGGCAAACCCTGGCGATGAACTTGTGCGCGTCATCGATCCTCAACATGGGTTCAGCTTCTTGCGGATCGAGACCATCTGAAATCAAAAGCTCTTCTCTATAAGCAGAGGCCAGCTCGCGCAGAGGCTCGCCCAGCAAGACCCGATCGACCGCTTCCTTCAGCTCGGTGGCCATCCCTTCGCACTCTCAGTGACGGAAGTGGCGCGTGCCCGTGAAGACCATCGCGATGCCCGCGGCATCGGCGGCGGAGATGACCTCATCGTCGCGCCGAGACCCTCCCGGCTGGATCACGGCGGTGACCCCGGCAGCGGCAGCCGCCTCGATTCCGTCCGCGAAGGGGAAGAAAGCATCGGACGCCAGCACGGCGCCTTGGGACCCATCCCGGACTTTCTTGACGGCGAGTTCGACCGAATCGACCCGGCTCATCTGTCCCGCGCCGACTCCCGATGTCGACAGGGAGCCGTCATCATTGCGTCGTGCCAGCACGATGGCATTGCTCTTGACATGCTTGGCGACCTTCCACGCAAAGCTCAGAACGAGTTGCTCGTCATCCGACGGTGCGCGGTCGGTCACCGCCTTCATCTCGGGGTCATCGGTGACAGGAGCATCGGGCGACTGCGCCAAGAAACCGCCCGAAACCTGTCTGAAGCGGCAGGGATCGGTGGCGACCGGCCACCCTCCCAGAACCAGGGCGCGAAGGTTCTTTCCCCACTTTGCTTGCTGCAAGGTCAAGAGGGCTCCTTCATCAATCTCGGGCGCGATCACCGCCTCGAAGAAGCTTCCCTCTTCCACCATCGCGACTGCCGTTTCCTTGTCGAGTTTGCGAGAAAGGGCAACGATCCCCCCGAAGGCACTGACCGGATCCGCAGCGACGGCAGCGCGAAGAGCGTCGGGTGTCGTGTCCGCGACAGCAGTCCCGCAGGGATTGTTGTGCTTGACCACGACACAAGCCGGTTGCTCGAACTCCAGGGCGAGGCACAGCGCCGCATCGAGATCGAGGATGTTGTTGTACGACAACTCCTTGCCGCCGACCTGCCGGGCAGCGGCAAGGGAGGGGGTGCCGCCATCCTGGAACCGGTAGAACGCCGCTCCCTGATGGGGATTCTCCCCGTAGCGAAGATCTTGGATCTTCTCGCCGGAGAAGCCTTCGTGATGGGTGAACTCCTCACCTCGCCGCCGAGCGAACCAGGCCGCGATGGCCGTGTCGTAGTCAGCCGTGTGGGCATAGGCCTTTCCTGCCAGTTCGCCCCTCAACTCACCAAGGCCAGTTGCATCCTTGTCTCGCAATGCGTCAAGAACGCGGCCGTAGTCGGTGGGATCGACAACAATGGTCACGTGCGCGTGATTCTTCGCCGCGCTCCGGATCATCGAAGGGCCACCGATATCGATATTTTCGATGACTTCATCGTCTGCCACACCTTCGCGGCTGGCTGTCTCGCGGAAGCGATAGAGATTGACGGCGACCACGTCGATCGGGTCGATCCCGTGCTCTTCCATCACCCCTTGCGTCTGCGGGTCCTCGCGCAGGCCGAGCAGGCCGCCGTGGATACGCGGATGCAGCGTTTTGACCCGGCCGCCCATGATCTCGGGAAACCCCGTGTAGTCGGCAACCTGCTGAACCGGAACGCCGGCCTCTTGCAGGGCCCGGTAGGTGCCTCCCGTCGAGAGGATCGAGAAGCCGAGGTCGACGAGTCCCTTGGCAAACTCGTCAACGCCCGTCTTGTCAGTGACGGAGATCAGCGCTCTTGGAGTCATGGTCATTCAGTCTCGTTGCCCTTCTTCAAATACCCCTCGATGAACTCGTCGATCTCGCCATCCAGGACGGCATTGATGTTCGATGTCTCGACTCCGGTTCGCAAGTCCTTGACCATCTGATAGGGGTGCAAAACGTAGGATCGAATCTGATTCCCCCAGCTGATCGAACCCTTGTCGTAGAACTTGCCGAGTTCCTCTTCGCGCTTGGCCAGCTCGATCTGGTAGAGCTTGCTCCGCAAGACCTTCATCGCATAGGCCTTGTTCTTGTGCTGGCTGCGCTCGTTCTGGCAACTGACCACGGTACCCGTGGGCAGATGAGTGATGCGAACCGCCGAGTCGGTCTTGTTGACGTGCTGGCCACCGGCACCACTCGCCCGATAGGTATCGATCCTCAGTTCCGCATCAACGATCTCCACATCGATGGTGTCATCGAGTTCGGGCAGAACCTCGACGGAAGCAAAGGAGGTCTGGCGGCGAGCATTGCCATCGAAGGGTGAAATTCTCACGAGGCGATGGATCCCCTGCTCCGCCTTCATTCTCCCGTAAGCATAGGGCCCCTTGACGGTGAAGGTCGCGAATCGAATCCCGGCCTCTTCGGCCGTCTGATGATCCTGCTGCTCGATCTCGAAATCATGCTCCGCGGCCCACTTCACGTACATCCTCAAGAGCATTTCGGCCCAATCCGAGGCATCGATGCCGCCGGCTCCTGACTGCAAGGTCACGATCGCATTCTTCTCATCGTGCGGGCCGCCGAGCATGATCCGGAATTCCAGTTCATCGAGAGTCATGGAAAGATCTCGGTGGAGTTTCTCGAGATCCTCGAGCACCGCTTCCGCATCCTCTTCGGCCAGTTCCAACATGACCTGACCATCCTCGATCAGGTCGTCGGCCTTCTCCAGAGGGGCAACTCCGGCGAAGCAGATTTTCTTTCTCGCGACGTGAATCTTGGCCGTTTCCTGGTTGTCCCAGAATCCCGGCTGACTCATCCGGTTCTCGATATCTTTGAGTTCACGGTGCAGGCGTTCGAAGTCAAAGACTCACCTTGAGCTGGCTGACCCGGGTCTCCGCCTGGTGCAAGAACTGCCTGTGCCCATCGATATTCATGGGACACGATTTAAATAAATAAGCCGCGACGGGCAACTGCAGTCAAAGGATCGAGGTAGGCGAATTCTTGGGCCCGTCGCGGCTTGAATGCTCCATCTGTGGAGATCTCCGGTGAGCTCTCCACTCTCTCCTGATTCTCGGATGCCGCGCAGGAGACATTAGCGAGGAAGTCGAGCATTCTCGGGGCAGCCAGCTCAGCCCGCCATTCGCACCGCCACTTCACCAAAACTCGCTGCGAAATTTTTATCTCGATCGGCAAAATCTTTGTGAGCCGTGGCTCAAAAGGTTCCCGCGGAGGCCGATGGCAAGATCGAACGCGTCCATCGCCGGTGCCGAAGAGCGTGAGCTGTTCCGGCCAGTGAGCCCCTCTAGCGGCCCAGGCCGAAGGAGCGTGATTGGAGCCCGTCCTTGGCCATCAAGCGCTCGATCTCTTCGGGTTTCGAGGGCAGATGGCCCGAGAGCTTGACGCAGCCGTCCTCGGTCACGAGCACCACGTCTTCGATCCGACAACCCATTCCCTTGTCACGCAGATAGGCTCCGGGTTCGACCGTGATCAGCATGCCCGGCTCGAGTCTGTCCCCTTGCTTGTCATGGACCGCGAGCCCCACGTGGTGGCACGGCCCGTGATCGGAAGAATAGCCCTTCGCTCGCAAGAGCTTGCCGCACAAGGCGCCGAGTTGGGAAAGTCGAGCACCCGGCTTGACCCGATCGATCAGTTCTTTCTGCACGTCGTGGACATCCTGGACCAGCTTGCGCTGCTCTTTCGTGAACTTCCCGCTGACTGGAAAGGTTCGCGTGACATCGGATGTGTAGCCATTGACGGTGGGTGCGTAGTCCATCACCACAAGTTCACCCGCCTCGGTTCTCTTGCGGTTCGCGTTGTAGTGCAAGACACAACCGTTCGGTCCCGACCCCACAATCGCGGCGTATGCGTCCTCGCCGGCGCCCATCCGGGTAAAGACATAGCGGGCGGCGGCCTGGAGCTGGTATTCGTAGACTCCCGGCTCAACACTCTTCATGGCCTCGGCAATGCCTTCACAGGCAATCTCGGTCGCCGCCTTGATGGAGGCAATTTCTTCGGTTGTCTTGACCGCCCGCAACTCACCGATGAGCGGGGTCACATCCTTGATCTCGATCTCTGGAAATTTCTCCTCCAGAGCATCCTGGAAAGCTTTTTCGCGGGTCGGGCGTCCATCCAATCTGTCGCGGCTTCGGCGGGATGCTGCACCACTGGCCGCAGAAGGTGTCGAGGTTCTCGCTGGTTGCGGACGAAGAAAG
>PVBE010160220.1_pt1 | contig 10269 bp, 9 predicted proteins | sample 1631181 | NCBI WGS metagenome assembly PVBE01 (sample SAMN08397723, study PRJNA350692) | Marine metagenome, whole genome shotgun sequencing project. | isolation source: water | place: Pacific Ocean | collected 2012-04 | reverse complement strand
GGCCTTTTGGATCAGCGGCAGGCTGATCGAATCTAGCGTGAACACCGAGTACAAAGGTACGTCTCCTAGCCCAGCCTGCACGTACTGCTTTATGAACGCCGGACCGGCGCCGCCCGGATAAAAAATGAATACGCCGTTAGGTTTAGCCGCCTTGACCTTGGTGAGTTCGGCCGACCAGTCGCGTTGCGACGGCCATACGGTCATGTCCTTGCCAATAATTTTACCCTTAAACGTGCGCTCGACACCGGCGACCATGTTCTGGCCGGCGGCGTAGTTGGGCGCGACCAGATAAAGCGATTTAACGCCGCGCTGATTCAGCAACTCACCCATCGCCATCGGCGTCTGATCGTTTTGCCAGGAAATGTTAAAGAAGTTCTGGTTGCACCGTTTCCCGGCCAACGGCGAAGGACCGGCATTGGCACTGATCAATATCTTGTTGGCACTCAGTACGACCGGCGCTGATGCCAGCAATACGTTCGACCAAATATAACCGGCAACCAGGTCAACATTATCACGCTCGACCAGACGCTCGGTCGCCTGCTTACCTTTCTGTGAATTGAACTCGTCATCGCCGTATACGATTTCAACGTCGAGCGGGCCCATTTTTGCACCGATGGTTTCGACTGCCAGATTGACCGCATCGCGCATGTCCTTGCCGATGACCGCCGCCGGCGTCGTCAGCGTCGTCACGAAGCCGATCTTGATACTTTCGGCAGTTGCACTCGTCGACAACAATGCCAGTGTTGCCGCTGCACCAAGTAGTTTTTTCATCATAGTTTTGATCCCCCGATCTAATTTTCCCATGGGACCATAACCGGCAGACAATGGAAAGTGGTAAGCGTGTCCCTCTTTTGGCGGATATTCGCTATAATGGTGGACGGGGGGAGAGCAGAGATGACGGTCGAACAAATCCAATCACGGCGGAGCCTCATTTTTTCACCCGGTAATCGCCCGGAATTGTTTGAAAAAGCGCTCGCATCAGGTGCCGATGTCGTGTGCGTCGAACTCGAAGACGGCGTCGCACCCCAGGATAAGGCAGATGCGCGGGCTAAGATGCTGGAACTATTCGCTGAACCACACACCGACGATGGCATCGAGCACATTGTCCGTATCAACGCTCTGTCGACAGACGACGGCAAGGGCGACATGGCGGCGATTCTGGCCGCTGATAGACCGCCGCCAGCAATCATGCTGCCAAAGGTGAATTCGCCGGAAGATGTGCGCAGCGTCGCCGATACATTCGACGAAAACGGCCTGGAAACCAGCATTCAGGCGATTATCGAGACCAATAAGGCGCTTGAGGCCGCCTACGAGATCGCCCACGCCACCCCGCGCCTCGATGCGCTGTTATTCGGCGCGGTCGATCTGGCGGCCGAACTGCGATGCGAAAATAGCTGGGAGGCAATGCTCTACGCCCGCTCGCGCACAGTGCACGCGGCGGCGGCCGCCGATATCGATGTGATCGACGTTCCCTGGCTCGATCTGGATAATATGGGGGGTCTTGGCCACGAGGCAAAGGCTAGTAACGGGCTCGGCTTCACCGGAAAGGCTGCCATCCACCCCAAGCAGATCGCGACCATTAATGAAATTTTCTCGCCCGATCCCGACGCTGTCGCCTACGCGCGTAAGGTCATCGAAGCGTTCGCCGACGCTGATACCGGGGTCGTCGTCGTTGACGGCAAATTGATCGAACGCCCAGTGTTGCGGACTTTACACCGTGTTTTGGCCCGTGCCGACCGGGTAGCCGCTGTCTGAGCGCGCCCCGAAATCGCCATGACCACCTACGACATCATCCTGCCGGACAACCGCATCGAGGAAATGACGGCGGCAGGGTTCTGGGGAAACCGTTCCATCGTCGATTATCTCGACGACGCCATCGCCACCGTACCCAACAAGGTGGCGATCAGCGCCTACGAAGTGGCAACGGGTGGGCACACGCGCCTCACCTACTCAAAACTTGGCAGTATCGTCGAGCACATCGCCCTGGGTCTCGCCGAGTTGGGGATCGAGCCGGGCGATGTGGTCTCCTACCAGCTTCCCAACTGGTGGCAGTTTACCGCGCTGCATTTGGCCTGCACACGTATCGGCGCGGTGACAAACGCGTTGATGCCAATTTTCCGCCACCGCGAGCTGCGCTTCATGATGTCGCTCGCCGAGGCACGCGCGGTCGTTGTGCCGGCCCAGTTCCGGGGCTTCGACTACCCAGAAATGATCGCCGAGATCGCCAGCGACGTACCAACTCTCGAACATGTCTTCGTGCTTGGCGGCACGGGTGCGGTGTCGTTCGAGGGACATTTCATCGACCGTGCTCCGGACAACGAGATGGGCGCCGCCGCCCTCTTTGCCGAACGGCAGCGGGGCGCCAACGAGGTCACGCAACTGGTCTACACCTCAGGCACCACGGGTGAACCGAAAGCCGTGATGCAAACGCCCAACACGCTAATCGGCAACATCGTCCCATTTGCCGACCGCGTCGGCCTGGGCGCCGACGATGTGGTGCTGATGGCTTCGCCGATGGCGCACCAAACCGGCTTTCTCTATGGCCTGATGATGCCGATCATCCTGCAGGCGACATCGGTATTGCAGGATGCCTGGGCGCCCGACGTCGCCGCCCGTATCATCGAAGATGAAGGCGTTACCTTCACCATGGCATCGACGCCGTTCCTCGCCGACCTCGCCCACACGCCGGCGCTGGCGGATCACGATATGGGCACGCTGCATACCTTCCTCACCGCTGGTGCGCCGATTCCGCGCATACTTGTTCAGCAGGCGAACGAAAATCTCGGCGCCGCAATCATCTCGTGTTGGGGCATGACCGAGAATGGTGGCGTTACTATGACCCGCCGCGACGACCCGCCAGAAAAGGCATTCAAGACAGATGGCGCACCCATCGGCGGTATGGAGGTACGCGTCGTCGACGAAGGCGGCGCAACTATGACCGCCGGCGTCGAGGGCCGCCTGCAAGCGCGCGGTGCGTCGAGTTTCGTCGGTTACCTGAAGCGCCCCGAAGCCTTCGATAGCGACGCCGAGGGCTGGTTCGAGACCGGCGATAACGCCAGCATGGACGCCGACGGCTATATCCGCCTCTCGGGCCGCCACAAGGACGTGATCATTCGCGGCGGCGAAAACATCCCGGTGGTCGAGGTCGAAGGGTTGATCTACAAGCACCCAGCGGTGCAGGACGTGGCCATCGTCGCCATGCCCGATCCGCGCCTTGGCGAGCGCGCCTGTGCCTACGTGACGCTCGTCGCCGACGCCAGCCTTACCTTCGACGAGATGATTACTTACCTAGCCGAGCAGCAGATGGCCAAGCAGTATTTTCCCGAGCGGCTCGAGATCATCGCCAAGATGCCGCGCACGCCGTCGGGCAAGATCCAGAAGTTTCAGCTGCGCGAAGCGGCGGCGACGCTCGTCCCCAAGGACGCTCGCGGAGCGGAAGTTTAGGACCAGAAAATGTGGCGGCCCCCGCAACGAATTCGCTGGCACCCGGACCCCGGCATCTGGCCGAGCGAAGCCAAGGCCGCCAAATCGCATTTGTTTAGCCCGGTCAAGATCGGCCCACTAACCCTGGTGCACCGTACCTGGGTACCCGCGATGGTGCCGTGGCGCGCCACAGAGGAGGGCTTTGTCACACCCGAGGTGCTCGACTGGTACGATCGGTTCGCCAGTGGCCAGCCGGGCGCCCTCGTTGTCGAGGCGACCGGTATTCGCGACGTTCCCAGCGGCCCGTTGCTGCGCATTGGCGACGACCGCTTTATTTCCGGTTTGACCGAACTGGTCGAGACCGTGCGTACAGCTAGTGGCGGCAAGACCCGTCTGTTTATTCAGTTAATCGACTTTCTGACCGTCCGCCGCCGGCCGGAGCCGGAAAATTATTTCCAGCGCTTTTTGGCGGTTACCGAACACCATCGCGAAGCTATTGGTGGTCGGGACTGGTCCGAAGAAAAGGTCCGCGATCATCTCGCTGCTATGGACGAGAAAAACCTGGCGCAGGTCTTAACGCCACTGGAACTGGATTCCCTACACTATGGTTACCGCGAGCGCGTCACCGATACCCATCTGCCGCACATTCGCGATCTTCCCGCTATATTGCCCAACTTATTCGCGCAAGCAGCTCGGCGTGCTGCCGACGCCGGTTTCGACGGTATCGAATTGCACTTCGCCCACGCCTATACCATGGCCTCGTTCCTATCACGGTTGAACAACCGCAACGATGGCTATGGCGGCGCCCGCGAAAACCGCGTCCGCCTTCCGGTTGAGGTTATCAGCGCAATCCGCGAAACGGTCGGTAAGGATTTTGCCGTCGGCTGCCGGTTTCTCACTGAAGAGTGCGTCGGTGGTGGCAGTACGGTCGACGACGCGGCCTATTTTGGCGTTGCCTTCGCCCGCGCGCGCGTCGATTTTCTGTCGCTGTCGCGCGGCGGCAAATTCGAGGACGCCGAGCAACCATCAGTCGGCTCCGCGGCCTACCCTTACACCGGTCCCAGCGGCTACGAGAGCATGCCGCAATTCATATCCGATGAGCGCGGCCCGTTCGGACGCAACGTCGAACCGGTCCGTCAAGTCCGCAAGGCGGTACGCGACGCCGGTTACGACACGCCGGTTGTCGTCACTGGCGGTATTCACGGCTTTCAACAGGCCGAGGATATTTTGCTCGCGAACCAGGCCGACATTATTGGTTTCGCCCGGCAAAGCCTCGCCGACCCCGACTGGTTCCGGAAGGTCAGATTAGGCCATGGTAAAACCGTGCAGGTCTGCGAATACACCAACTATTGCGAGGCGCTGGACCAGAAACATGTGCCTGTGACGTGCAAACTATGGGACCGCACCGACCTTGACACGCCCGGCGTACGCACCACGGCAGACGGCAAACGCCGCCTGACCGCGCCCAACTGGGCAGCCAGAGATTATTAAGTCCACTACCCGTATTCGTTCACGCGCCCAGCGGTGGCACACCGAGGCGCTGCCGTGCCGTGCCCAGTGCCTTTTCGGCCGCCAGCGCGATGGCCAGCGCGGTTTCGTCCTCACCGAGCGAACAGATGATGTGCAGGCCCACCGGCATGCCCGCCTCGTCGAGCGCCACCGGCATGGTCACCGCACACAGATCAAGCATGTTGACCGTGCTGGTGTTGCGCGAGGCGGCCATATTGGCGCGGTGGTAATCCTTAGGATCGGCCACGTCCTCGACGATGGGTGGCGTGATCGCGATGGTCGGTCCGACAATGGCGTCGAACCCGGCCATGCCTTCGCGTACCCGCCGTGCCAGATCGAGCCGCTGGTTACAGCGCGCCATGTACTCGACCGCCTCGACGCTTTCCATCACCTCGAAGCGGGCGGCGACATTGGGATCAAGATCATCGCGAAACGCCGCCATCTCGTTGTTGATAAAGCTGGCAAATTCCGGCGCTGCCAAGCCACCCTTTTTGAACATGGCGACCGATTCTTCGACCTCCGGCAACTCGACAGAGGAGACGCGCAGGCCAGCCGCCGCAAGCTCGTCCAACGCCGCCTTCACACCTTCGGCGACGCCGGGATCGCAATCGGTGAAGTACCAGTCGCACACACCAATATGAAAATCCGCCAGGCTCGCCGTGCCGAGGTGGTGGTTAAAGGTATCTGTAGACTCGCTCACCAACGGATCGATCACGGCAAACGCTAGCGCCGCATCGGAAACAGTGCGCGTTAATGTCCCGGCGGTATCGAGCGTCGTGCTCAACGGCACGATGCCCGCCGTCGACCACCGGCCCTTGCTGGTTTTAATTCCGACGGTGCCGGTAAAGCTGGCCGGCATGCGCACCGAACCTGCAGTATCGGAACCCAGCGCCAGCAGCGCCGAGCCTTCCCACAGGCTGACCCCGGCGCCGGCGCTGGAACCGCCGGGCGCCCGGTGGAATTCGCTGTCCCACGGATTGCGCGGCGTACCCCAATGGGTGTTGGTGCCGAGCGCGCCGAAGGCGAACTGCACCGTGTGGGTTTTGCCCGGCACTGTCACGAGCTGATGGCGCAGAGTGCGCACCACCGGACCTTCGGTCTGCCACTTTTCCGGCAACTCGCGCGAGCAACCAGCATAGGTCGGATAGCCGGCAAGGCCATAAATATCTTTCACCGAGACCGGGATACCCTGCAGCGGCCCCAAATCGATGCCAGCGGCGAGCACGGCGTCGGTTGCCGCCGCTTCGGCGACAAACCGGTCAGGCTCCCATGCTTTATAGGCGTATAGAGCCTCGCCGCGCTGTTCGTGGTTGGCGATCGACCATTTGGCCAGCGCGCTTGCAGATGTACCACCATCACGCATCGCCACTGCGATGTCCGCAATCGAACTAGTTGCGATATTAAAATCGGTCATGCGCTCAATTCCTCTCCGGCCACTTACACCTACGATAACTGTACAGCTGCCGCCTGCAAACAGTCTGGCCCCACCCCCCTCCCCGTCGCGGGCGGATGCGGTTATGTTACGCGGCAGGTTCACTTGCCACCCTGAGGAACGACCATGCCCGATGACACCATGCAGATGCAGCGCTTTTCGCGCACCGCGATTGAAGATTTCATGCAGCGCTGTTTCGTGGCGGTGGGCATACCTAGCGACGATGCCGGCACTGTGGCGCACTTCATGGCCGAGTCCGACATCATGGGCAAAGACTCCCACGGTATCTTCCGGCTGCCCGGCTATATCGGCCGCCTCAAGGCCGGCGCCATCAACATGACGCCCGATATTCGCATCGAGCAGGAACGTACCTCGACAGCGCTGGTCAACGGCGACAACGGTATGGGCCATCTAGTGGTCAACTATTGCGCCGAAACGGCGATCCGCAAGGCCAAGAAGACCGGTGTCGCCTGGGTCGGCGTGCACCATTCTAACCATGCCGGCGCCGCCGGCGCCTACGCCATGTTACCGCTAGCCCACGACATGATCGGGCTCTACATCGCTGTCGGCAGCGCCAACCATCTGCCGCCATGGGGCGGCACCGACATGCTGTTGTCCACCAATCCGATCGCCGTCGCCGTTCCCGGCATGGACGAAGACCCGATCCTGCTCGACATGGCCACCACCCAGACCTCTTACGGCAAGGTCAGGGTGCACGCCCAGCGGGGTATTCCCATGCCGGAGGGCTGGATGATCGACCGCGACGGCAAACCCATGACCGACGCAGCGTTCGCAGACAGCGGCTTCTTGCTGCCCATCGGCGGTGCCAAGGGATACGGGCTGGCGCTTATCTTCGGCATCCTCGCCGGCACCCTCAACGGCGCAGCCTTCGGCAAGGATGTCGTCGACATGAACGCCGATAGGAATTCAGCGACCAATACGGGCCAATTTATCATCGCGCTCGATATCGCCGCCTTCATGGAAGTCGGCACCTTCAAGCGTCAGATCGACGACGTCATCGCGCAGATGCACGACTCTGCGACCTTCCCCGATGTCGAGCGGGTGCGCCTACCCGGCGAGGGTAGCAACGCCGCCATCGCCGAGCGCGCGGCGAACGGCATTCCTCTACCGGCGCCGCTACTCGACGGGCTGCGCACGGTCGCCGGCGACCTCGGCGTTAATCCGTTGGACTAAGGAGACGCATCCCTATGCACCGCGCCACCTTGTGACTTTTCCCCCGCGCCCATACGAAGTTCGTCGCTAGTGCTGGCTGCTGTCCCATGGATGGTCGGCACGTTGATGTCGTTCACGCTGATGACGATTTCGGTGCGCGAATTGGCGGGTGGAATCGACCCCTTCGAGATCATGTTTTTTCGCAGCGGCGGCGCGTTGTTATTTCTGGCGCCATTTGCGCTGTCCGTCGGCCGGACGGTCTGGAAAACCCATCGACCCACTCTGCAAATCGGCCGGAACGTTGTCCATTTCTTAGCCCAACTCGGCTAGATCACCGGTATTATCCTGTTGCCGCTGTCGGAAGCGTTCGCCATCGAGTTCACGACGCCAGTCTGGGCGACTCTGATCGCCGCCCTTGTTTTGAGCGAACGCCTCGACCGGGGACGGATCGTCGCCGTGGTGTTCGGTTTCGCAGGAATTCTCGTTATTCTGCGCCCCGGCGCGGAGGTCATTAGCCCAGGCGCATTCGCCATCTTAGGAGCAGCAGTAGGTTTCGCGATTACCCTGACCGTCACCAAGGTTCTGACAAAAACCGATTCGCCGCTCACAATCCTGCTCTACATGTCGTTGGTCCAATTACCGATCGGCGTAGTACTAGCGGCGCCCGTATGGGTGACGCCAAATCTACGGCAATTATTCTGGTTGCTGTTGATTGGCGCTGTCGGTTTGACCGCGCACTATTGCACCGCCCGCGCGCTTCAATTAGCTGACGCAACAATCGTCGTGCCAATGGATTTTATGCGCCTGCCGTTGATCGTTTTGGTGGGTTTCGTTCTCTATAACGAAACCGCAAATCTGTTTGTATTGCTGGGCGCCGCCTTAATCTTCGCCGGCAACTACTACAGCATTCACCGCGAGCACCGACTACGCGTTGCCGCCACAGTCAGCTAGCGTACGAAAACGACCCGAAACGTGCGTTGCACGCCATATCACTACCGTCGGACGTGGATGAAAGTAAGATGGCGTGCTCGAACTCATCCTGCCAAAAAAGCCGAAAGCTAAGGAAAAGGCTAAAACAATTCAGGTGAGGGCAGCCTAAAAACGTCGTAAAAACACGTGGCTGCTAGCGGATTAATTGGCGTTAGCAGCCGCCTCTATTGCTTCCAAATTAGCCAAAACTACGTGCTGGGCTGACGGCAAATCTATCAGCCCTTCCTCTTTCAGCGCCGTAAATGTGCGGCTGACCGTCTCGATGGTAAGTCCGAGATAATCGGCGATATCGCTGCGCGACATCGGCAGGTCGAGCACCGCAGCCTCTGTATCACTGAGATCGTGATCGTGCTTGGCGCGCAACAATAAAAACGACAGCACTTTTTCCCGCGCCGATTTGCGCCCAAGCAGCAACATTTGTTCCTGCGCCGCAGCCATCTCATCGCGGCTCATATCAAGCAATCTATCGCGCACCGCCGGCATTTCACGCAGCAAGCGTTCAAGATCAACAATACGAATACAGCACAGCTCGACGTCGTCGATCGCCTCGGCGCCATAGGCGTATATGTCCTGCTTTACGAGGCCGAGAAAATCCCCGGCGCGCAGGAAGCCGGTGATCTGCCGTCTGCCGTCAGCAAGCAACTTATACAGGCACACATCGCCATTGGAAACGTTGTAGACGTAGTCGGCGGATTCGCTTTCTTCGAAAATAGTCTGACCCGGCGCAAAGCGGCGGTGGCTGACAATCTGTTCCAGTAATCCCAAATTGTCAAAATCAACCGCTGCACACATGGCTCGGTGGCGAATGCCGCACTGGTCGCAATGGTGTGGCATCCTCGCTCCGGACCTCGAGCCGATTTCGTACGCTTCAGACATTTAACCGTCCCGATTACTTACGCCAATACCCTGCTGTCCAACTTATATCAGACGTTAATAATGTTACCTTGCCATTTGAGGCATATCAATGTATCGGCTTCAAGTGTGAATAACATACGGCGACAATGTCCTGTAGTGGAGAAATCTCCGAAATTCGCACCAGCTTGCTGAGTACCGACCAGATCGATCAGACTTATCCGCTGGTCCGCGAATTAAAAACCAATCTCACCCTTGAGGCATGGCGGGACTACGCACAGGCGTGTTTGGCACCGGTAGCTGCCGATAAGGGGCATCGGGGTATTGTCGCCGCCGAGTACCGCGACTGCATTCGTGGCTTGCTTTGCTACGACGTTCTAACTGACCTGGTCAACCTGACAACACTGGCGGTTCGCGATGTAATCGTTCTCGGCTTGCCAGCCGGTCAACCGGTGGCGCGCAGTCTCCTGCAACACTTGTTTACAATCGCCGGAGCGCACCAGTGTGGAGCGATCCGTATAGATCTGTCCGATTCCATGAAATGGCTGGCCCGCGAATGGTCTGACCCCGAAGGCGAATTATACCGTTTTCCTGTCCTTTGCTTCCTGCCGGGTTCCACCACACCAGATCCTCCGGGTGCTTCGTGGAAAACGCAGCCGGTCAACAAATCCGACCCCACCGCTTGAAATCGAATCGCACCAACTAAAATCTGGAGCGAATTCCAAGGTCTGGAAGACAGCGAAGAGTGCGCTAACGACAAGTCCAATAACCGGAACCCAGATTGGATAGGTGATTGATTCCGCGTGCGACGGCAGGCGCATTTTAAAACGACGAGCGTCAAATTCACCGACTCGGTCTCCGACCGCCCCGAAGTAAGGGAATTCTTCTTC
>PVBE012174391.1_pt1 | contig 10270 bp, 7 predicted proteins | sample 1631181 | NCBI WGS metagenome assembly PVBE01 (sample SAMN08397723, study PRJNA350692) | Marine metagenome, whole genome shotgun sequencing project. | isolation source: water | place: Pacific Ocean | collected 2012-04 | reverse complement strand
TCGAGCGTCTTGAGCAATGCATTGGAAGCGGCTCGGGACAGCATGTGGGCTTCGTCCAGAATGTATACCCGCCTGGCACCTCCGGCAGATGCCACTGTCCCCACGTTCGATCGAATTTCGCGCACGTCATCGACCTTGTTGTGTGAGGCGGCATCGAGTTCGATGACGTCCATCGATGCTCCGTCCATGATCCCGGTGCACGATGCACAGAGATCGCACGGGGCGCGGTCCGGCCCCGAATTCGTGCAGTTGAGCATCTTCGCAAGAATCCGAGCCGTCGAAGTCTTCCCGGTTCCGCGAGGGCCTGCGAAGAGGTAGGCGTGGGCGACCCGGCCAGTATTCACCTCGGATGCCAAAGTCTCGGTGACATGCGCTTGGCCGATCACTTCGACAAACCGCTGTGGACGGTACTTCCGGTAGAGGGCGCGGTACTCGGTCACAAGACAATCGTAGAAGAAGTCGTCGGTCCCGGATCGAGTAGCGCTGTTGGCTGAATAACGAGTCCGACGGATCTTCTCCGACTCACCGTCGGGTCATCAGTTCTAGAGGTCGTCGTGTGGTTGGCAACGGGCGTGCCTGCCACTCTCCAGCCTGACTTCGGTCGAGTGCCAGAAGAGGGCAGCGGACCGTCCTGTGTATTGGTGAAGACCGAAGATTCAGCCGCACTGAGGGCGAGAATCAGAAAGGCGCGTCCGGTCAGGTTGCGAGGAACAAGGTCTGTGACTGACGGCCGTCTTCCCAAGGCGCGAAAACAGTTCGCGACCCGAACCTGAGTCCTACCAAACCGTTAATCTCTCACTAGCGCGGACGGCCGCGCTTCTCTAACCAACCATAGGAGTAAACTACATGCGTGTACGCAAGCTGTTGTGGCTCGCGATCGTCTTTGCCCTCGTGGTGACTGCTTGTGGAGATGATGACACAGCAGACACCGCCCAAGGTACGACGGCCGAAACCACTGACACGACTACTCCGTCAGCTACCACTGCTGCGATTACTACCACTACCGCCGCCGAAAGCATCACGCAGACTGAAGGCGTACTGACGGTCGGCTCCGATATTCCGTGGCCGCCATTCGAGGATTTCGACGATGCCGGCAACGTGATCGGATTTGATCCGTCACTCATCGAAGAGATAGCAAGCCGCCTCGGCTTGACCGTTGAGTGGGTGGACACCGACTTCGACACAATATTTACCCAGTTGGCCACCGGACGGTTCGACGCCGTTGCTTCGGGAACGACCATCACACCGGAACGGGCTCAGCAAGTGAACTTCACCGTGCCGTACTACCACGCACAGCAAGCGCTGACGGTCAATGTTGACATCACCCCAGGTCTGCGCGGCACCGAATCCCTTGGTGCAGGCAACTCGATTGCGGTCCAGACCGGCACCACCGGTGCCGATTGGGCCGTCGAGAATCTCGCTCCCAATGGCGTAGACGTCCGCGAGTTCCCCGAGGCTCCCGACACCTACAACGCTCTCGAAGCAGGCCAGGTGGACGGAGTCATCTTCGATGAGCCTTCGGCAGTCGAGGAGTCGGCAAACCGCGCCGGCCTGGCTGTGGTCGAAGTCATAGAGACCAATGAGTCCTTCGGGTTTGGCGTGGATCCGGCGCGAGAGGCGCTGCTCGGCCAGATGAACGCTGCCCTAGAGGCAATGATCGATGACGGCACCTATCAGACTATCTACGACACCTGGTTCGATGCCCCTGCGGGCAGTGTGAACTTCACAGCCTCGCCGCTGGCTGCGGTTGGTTCGGCTGAGTTCCCGATTCAGGTGCTGTATGTGCCGTCGGTGAGTGCTGAGGAGATCGTGGCCGGTGGTGCGTTGCTGGCTGCTGCGCTGAACGCAGCGACTGGACTGAACTTCGAGGTAGCGGTACCGACGTCGTATGCGGCGACGATCGAAGCGATGTGTGCCTCACCCGAGAACACGATCGGGTTCATTCCGGCGCTGGGATATGTGCTGGCGAACAACCAGTGTGGTGTGAGCCCGTCGCTCAAGTCGTTGCGGTACGGGTATACCGAATACTGGACACAGTTCATTGTTCGGCGCGACAGTGGGATCGCCAGCTTTGAGGATCTTGCCGGAGCGACGTGGGCCTACCCCGATGGTGGTTCCACCTCCGGGTTTCTGGTCCCGTCCGGCATGTTCCTCGCTGCGGGAATCGAGCCCGGTGACGCCTTCGAGGCCGGTGGGCACAGTGCTACGGCCCGGGCGGTCTACAACGGTGAGGCCGATTTCGGCACGACGTACTTCAGCCCGATCGTCAATCTCGACGGTACCCCGTTGTGGGACGGCACACTTGCCGATGCCGACATTCCGGATGATCTGATCGAATCGTGTGCCCTCAATGATGGTGGCGATCTGGTCTGCACCGACCAACGACCTCGTGATGCTCGTCGCAACATCCGCGAGGAAGCACCCGACGTGATCCAGATGGTCAAGATCGTTGCCCTGTCGGATCCGATCCCGAACGACACCATGTCGTTCAGCCCGGACTTCCCCGCCGACGTTGCAACCGCGATCACTGATGCGATGAAGGCATTCGCAGCCGATGACGCAGAAGGCTTCGCAACTGCGTTCGATGCCTACTCATGGAGTGGCGTGGCGGATGTGACCGACGCCGAGTTTGACTCGATCCGGGCCCTGCTCGACGTGCTCGGCTACGACATCGAAGACCTCTAGGAGGGTGTGTAGATAGGCGCAAACCCTGCGATCCGGGCACAACCCGGATCGCAGGGTGTTGAGCCGCATGACGAAGAGCTAACAGATCAGCCTGATCGAACAACGCACAAATGGAGGGTAGGACACTGGTCCCGCCCTCCACCGCGTCCAGGGTTAATTTCAATCCGCTAGAAAGGGAACCTGGGAAGACCGGTCGGTGCCTAGCCCCATATCGGAGCGTGCACAATGCTCAAAGTAGAGCACCTGACGAAAATCTACGACGGAGGGGTTCTTGCCCTCGACGATGTCTCGTTCGAGGTGCCCCCGGAGCAATTTCTCGCTGTCATCGGGCTGAGCGGGTCGGGCAAGTCCACCCTGTTGCGATGTATTAATCGCCTGGTCGAGCCCACTGAAGGTGCCATCACCTGGGAGGGGGTCGACGTCACCAATGCTCCCTCGGAGGAGCTGCGCAGAATCCGGCGCCGGATCGGCATGGTCTTCCAACACTTCAATCTGGTGCACCGCTCCAAAGTGATCACCAACGTCCTCGCCGGCCGCCTCGGGTATGTGAACCCGGTCTTCAGCCTTATCAATCGGTTCCCTGCCAAAGACATAGCCAAGGCCATCGCCCAACTGGAACGCGTCGGTCTCGAAGAGAAGGCACAATCACGCGCCGACGAGTTAAGCGGTGGGCAGCAGCAGCGGGTCGGCATCGCCAGGGCGCTGATGCAGGACCCACAGATGATTCTGGCCGACGAGCCGGTGGCCAGCCTCGACCCAGTCCTAGCACATGGAATCATGCAGTACCTCGAGGACATCAACAAGAACGACGGCGTGACTGTCATCTGCAGTCTCCACTTCCTCGATCTGGTGCACCGGTATGCCGACCGGGTGATCGCACTCAACGATGGAAAGCTCATGTTCGAGGGTCCGCCAGAAGAAATCGACGACGCCATGTTCAAGGAAATCTACGGCAAGGAAGCAGAACGGGTGGGCTAGTGAGACACCGAGCAGCCCACGCCAGACCGAGGGCAGAGATCTAGCAGTGGCACCCGACAAAGCGACCCGAAATCCATTCGTCAGATTTTTTGCCATCGCGGTATCAGTCTCGATCATCGTGGTGGCGTACGCATTCGCTTTCGACCGCACCAACGTCAACCTCGAAGAGATCAAGGATGAGCAGCGCAGAGAATCGTTGGTCCGAATCATCCGTGGTTTGTCCCGCCCGGACATTCTCGACTTCGAGGAGATCGAAACCTTCCACGTAGTCGAGGTGCTCACTCCGTGTCAACCGGGAGGCTTCAATCCTGCAGCCCGAGATACCAACAGCCCCTATATCGAGATGTTCCCTGACTGTGCCCTCCCCGGCTCCGAGGTGACCGTACGCGGGCACAACTTCGAGGCGAACCAGAGCGGACCGCTGTCGTTCATTCCCCCATCCGCTGTCACCTTGAAACTCGCCGAAGTCCGCGCCGATGAAGACGGGGAGTGGGAGATCAATGTTGAACTCCCCGATCGCCCCGACGAGGTCGTCCAGCATCTGCGGTTCACAACCAAGGCTCAAACCGGTAACTGGACCTTGAGCGACTCGGCGCGCGACACCTGGGACAAGATGGTCGAGACCGTGGCTCTAGCCTTCGTCGCCACCACGCTCGGCACGATCGTCGGAATCCCGCTCTCGTTCCTGTCGGCCCGCAACCTGATGCGCTCGGTCCGAACCCCCCTTGTCAGCGTGACACTGTTCTTCATTGGGATCCCGGTCGGAATCCTCGCCGGTCGACAACTAGGCAGATGGGTGACCAGCGTTGGTGAGAACATCGGTTCCAACGCGTTCGCCCACCTGGGTCTATCGATTGCGATCACCCTCGCCGGGTGGCTGGCCCTGCGGTTCACCCTATTAGAAGATGATGATGAGCCGGCCACCAATGCCGAGCGGATCCTGCGGTGGCTGGTAGTCGCGGCAGTGGTCGTCGGTGGTCTCTTCAGTGTCGGATTCTTCGGGCGTTTTCTGTTCGAAGTCGGCGACGATATCAGAGAGCCCCTTGGTGCATTCGGGATCCTCGGAGGATTCATCCGGACGTTGGGAAATCTACTGACAACGTTCCTCACCTTCGCGGCTGCAGCGACGACGGGCATTACAGCGGCCGTTCTCGGTACCAAGCTGGGACATTTCGTCAACGACAAGCTGCCAACAGGACTGGCCGCGGTCACCCGGATAATCACCAGTGCTGGTGCCATCGCCCTGCTCGCCAGTGGAATCGGCGGGATGGTGCAATGGATGTACGAACTCCAGGTCACCTCCAACGCCAGAGCTACCACCGCTGGCGGTCTGCTCCTCGCCCTGACGGGGGGTCTCGTGGCCGGTCGCCTCGGCAGGCGCTGGGTCAGCGACGCCCTTGGAGGATTCGCAACAGCCGCGCGGTTCCTGATCAGCCTTGCTGGCATCGGATTAGGGCTCACAATCGGAATCCTTCTCGGCATCTTCAGTGATACGGTGATGGGAGTCTTCGGTGCTGAGGGAACGCTGTGGGCACCGGCTGCACTGGGGGCGGTGCTAGGTGTCGCCGGGGTGTTGGTGACACGCGGCCAGAATCAGTTGCCGTCCGGGATGGCCGCATACTACTCAGCGCGAACCGTGTTCAACGGAGTTCGCTCCATCGAGCCACTGGTGATGGCCATCGTGTTCGTAGTGTGGGTCGGCATTGGCCCGTTCGCCGGTGCACTTGCCCTCGGTCTGCACACCATCGCCGGTTTGGCCAAGCTGTACTCGGAACAGGTGGAGTCGATCATGGAGGGACCGATCGAAGCCGTAGGCGCCACGGGAGCAACGAAGCTACAGAGCATTGTCTATGCAGTAGTACCGCAGATCGTCCCGCCCTATATCGCGTTTACCCTCTATCGCTGGGACATCAACGTCCGCATGTCCACCATCATCGGTTTCGCCGGAGGTGGTGGCATCGGCTTCCTGCTCCAGCAGAACATCAACCTGCTCCAGTACCGGGCTGCCTCGGTGCAGATGCTTGCCATCGCGGTGGTGGTTGCCACCCTTGACTTCGTCTCCGCCAGCATCAGGGCGAGGATCGTGTGAGCGGACTGCTCCGCCGCGACCGCATCCACACAGATGCTCGTGAAGCCATCGAGCTCTCGCCACTGGCCACTAGATCGGTAGACACCCGAGGCCGCGACATCGCCGAGAAGCTCGACGTCTGGCGAACCCCTTTTGAATGGGATCGGGACCGCATCCTCCACTCGAAAGCCTTCCGTCGCCTTAAGCACAAGACCCAGGTCTTCATGAATCCCGACGGGGACCATTTCGTGACCCGACTCACCCACACCCTCCAGGTGACCCAGATCGGCCGGGCGTTGGCGCGATACCTTGGTCTCAACGAACCTTTGACCGAGGCCATCTGCCTTGGGCACGATGTCGGCCACAGCCCATTCGGACACACCGGAGAAGAGGCACTAACGCCGTATGTGGACGGTGAATGGCACCACGCCGCCCAGAGTGTTCGGATTCTCGAACTACTCGAACCGGTCAACCTAACCTGGGAGGTGCGTGATGGCATCCGAGCCCACTCATGGAAAGTCGATCCCCCACCCGACACAGCCGAGGGTTACTGCTGCCGTTTTGCCGACCGTATCGCTTATCTCACCCACGACGTCGATGACGCGTTGCGAGCCGGCGTCATCACCCTCGATGACCTGCCCGGATCAGCGATCACTACCTTCGGCCCTGCGGGACCGGGATGGATCGAGTCGATGATCGAAGCCGTGGTCGATGAGTCGGCACGCCAGGGGACCGTCATGATGGATTCTGGGTCGTTGGAATCCATGAATCAGCTACGTGATTTCATGTTTGAGCGCGTCTACCTACGTCCCGAGGCCGAAGACCAACGGAGCCGGGCCATCACGATCATTCGCGATCTGGTCGACCACTACATCGCTCATCCCGACAGGATCCCGCCGACCTACCAGCAGGATAATGCGGGAGCGGTGACCCAGGCGATCGACTACGTCTCAGGGATGACCGATCGGTTTGCGATTCGTGAGTGGGATGCTCTCACCGACTAGGCAACAGCTCTGAGGAGATCGGACAAGACTCGGTCGCAAAACAGGCGACGCATCCGACGAGTACGGTGGCCGCCGTGTACCGACCTCACCGTACCCAGGCGTTCTCAGCAGGTATCAGGCTTCATCAGTCTCAGGAAGGTCAAACTTCAGAGCGATAGATCCCGAATCATTGCCACGAGCGGTCGACAGCTGAGTGGACCGAGAGGTCCGAGCCCGCCTCGTCGACTTCCGACTGCAGTTGATCCAGGCGCTTGGTGGTAGGGGAAGCAACCGCCATGAGGAGCATCGCCATACCTGACCCGTAGATCACATACGTGGCATCCGCTGATAACCAGGACAGAAGAAGGCCAATGGGCCCCACGGCTGCTGCTGCGAGAACCCGGCGCATCGTGATCTGGAATACGGACAATGCCAAATGGCTCTCACTATCGAGGTCCGGCCCTCCACGGCCAATTGTGACAGTTGCGATCACCGAAAGGCCAACCCCGGCCGAGATTCCAATGCGGGCGGTCGAAGCGCCGATCCTCTCCACATCCGAGCCGGCACCAAACACAAGTGCTGCCGTTGCCGTCACCGCCGTGACCAGTGTCAGCAGCAGTACCCCGGCCCGCATCACCATGAGAACCGATCCCGAGGCACCTCGCATAGTCACGATGCCAATGGCCACCGACACAGCAGGTTTCCAGCCCGGATCGGCGTCTCGACTCACAACCGGGATAATGGCATGTGGAAGTCACCAATCACCAGCCCGAACCTTACTGATCGCTGATTTGAACTTCTGGTTGGTCTGATGTCTGAAGATTGACTGGAGACTGTCCCTAAGGCCTCTCAGGCGTCAGGCCAAGAAGCTCCAATACGAACTCTTCGGTGTAGGTCACATCCCCGACGGCGCTTGGTGTGACGCTGCTGCGAAGAACCTCCATCCGAACAATCAGCGCGGTGCCGCTAACCCGCCAGACGTCGACTTTGGCGGTCCCTTGACTCCCCTCACTCAACAATGACACTCGCCTCATGTACGTGGTCTCGATTGACACCCCGGCAACATCCCGAACCTCGCTCCCCATGATTGTTGTCTCGTACGTCTCAAGCGACCGATCAGATTCACAGACGGTCGTCGTTACTTCTCCAGCCGCACCCGTTATCGGTCTCGGTTCAACGCACGATTCAATCTCGAGATCCGGGATGCCGAACCAGTCGTGATAGGAACTGGATACAGCAACAGCCAAATCGGGAGTGCAATGCTCCCAATCAGTCCAGCGCTCGGACAGCGGAACCCACCGCACCACCGGACCGCAGTCTCCCGCAGTTATGGTCATGAAGGTCTCGTTGGGATACTTATGCCGCGCCCCGGAGAGCACATCTACTTGCTCGAATCCGTTGGTACGGTACCGGTAGATACCAGGATCGCCCGGAGATGAGCCAACATCGCCTTCGAACTGGTTGTGTATTTCCTCAGACCCGATGTGGGTGGTCGTATTCCGAAACCCCCACCATTTTGTGGCAACAGCAATGCTGATAACCACCAAACCGATGACGAAACCCCACCTGCTCTTACTCATCGGTCCATTCTCGCAAGTAAAGAGACACTGATAGTCGATTAACCGGTCCGGCTCGCCGCTTAGTTGATCGCGATGCCCGAATCGAACTGTGGACCGACGTCACCGAAGAGGCATCGCTACCGCTACCACCGTTGCTGCCGCAGCAACGGCCCTCAGGCGAACGGCGGTGAACCGCCGGTGTCAGACATTTCCCAAGAATCTCCTCATTGATTGGCGCGCATACCTACAAGAAACATCGGACTGTTCCAGCACCCCCTAAAGGGATGCGAATACATCAGTAGCCTACGTAAATGTCCGGCAAGGTCGCTCTCATAGTTAACCCCAGGGCTGGAAAGGATCGGGCAGGAAGGGAGTTGTCCGCATTGGTAGAGGCGCTGGAAGCTACTGGAACGACCTATCAGATCCACACAACCGAACATCGGGGACACGCCTCCGAACTAGCTGCCGAGATCGCAGCCGCCGGGATATCGTCGACGGTGGTTGCCGTAGGTGGGGATGGCACCGTCCACGAGGTGGTGAACGGCTTGATGGGAGTCGAGGCCGAGGCACGACCTCGTCTCGGTGTCGTCGCCACAGGATCGGGTGCCGACTTCGCTCGATCGTTCGACCTTCCCGAGCACACCGACGCCACGCTCAATGGTGTGATCGGCAGCAGTCGTCCGGTCGATGTTGGACGAATGGAGTTCGGTGATGGCTCGACCCAATTCTTCGTCAACATCGCCAACATCGGTATTGCAGCAGCAACAGTGGAGCGAGCAGAGCGATTGCCGCGCCGTCTCGGCAGGGCCCGCTACGTCATCGCTCTTTGGCCAGTGCTGGCGCGGTACTCGAAATGCCGGATCTCTGTTGTTGTCAACGGTATGCACTACTCCGAAGACGCCTACAACCTGCTTCTGGCCAACGGAAGGTTTGCGGGGGGCGGAATGCACTTCTCACCACATTCGGATCTCTCGGACGGAAACCTCGACGGTCAGATGAACATCGGGCCCAAACGCCAGGCAGTGACCCTCGTTCCAAAGATCTACCGCGGCAAGCACCTTCCCAACGGCCGGATTCTCCAGATGAGCGGATCGGTATTTGACATCGACGCCGAGCGGCCACTAATGGTCGAAGCCGATGGAGAGTTGGTGGGGCATACCCCGGTGACGGTCACTGTCGTGCCGGGAACACTTGACGTAGTGGTCTAGCGGTCTTTCGTGCATTTTGCACCTGCTTCTCTCCGACCGGAGAGACACCGTGACTATTTGTGCGACACACCATCAGGCATCCTGGTCCCATCGATTCACATGGTCGCTTTGGCTGTGATCAGCGGTTCCACAACGCCTCGGATCTTGATCCACCTGGCTCGTCACATCCTCGAGGTGGCAGAGGCCCGGAGCCCTACAAGAGCAAGCCGGCCATTTCCTCGAGTCCGCAGGCGAGATTGACACTCTGTACCGCCTGTGAAGAAGCCCCTTTAAGCAAGTTGTCTAGTGCTACCGCAACCCCGACGCGAAGCTGATCGGCCGAGTCGACCGAGAACCCACCGACTAGGGCTCCCATCCGACCGGCGACCTCGCGGGGCAGCGGGGGGTCACTCTTAATCTCGATGAGTCGATCATCGCCGTAATGGCTGTCGTACAATTCAGCCAGCGATTCGACATCGGTCGACTGATTCAGTTCGGCAAGCACGATAACCACAAGCCCCCGCTCGAAGGGGGCCACGCTCGGAGCAAATCGGACTCCGGCTCCCAACTGGTGACTGATCTCCCGCTCATGTATATGCCCGGTGAGTTGATAAGGCATCACGTTGCCGCGCAACAGCGTCGCATCATTCTTTGGCGACGGGTCGGTGCCGGCGCCGCTGTACCCCGATACGCCAAATGCGGACGGTTCTGAATCAAGAAAAGAAGCGAGGGGAGCAAGGGCTAACATTGCCGCGGTGGCGAAACACCCCGGGTTTGCTATTCGTGTCGCACCCGGAAGATCCTCCCGGT
>PVBE011473788.1_pt1 | contig 10270 bp, 4 predicted proteins | sample 1631181 | NCBI WGS metagenome assembly PVBE01 (sample SAMN08397723, study PRJNA350692) | Marine metagenome, whole genome shotgun sequencing project. | isolation source: water | place: Pacific Ocean | collected 2012-04 | reverse complement strand
GGGAGAATTTGTGGTTAACAGGGAGGCTGTGAACGCAGTTGGTGCTGGAAATTTGAATGCCCTGAATACAGCCATTCCTCGTTTTCAGGCTGGGGGCGCTATGAATTTGGCGCTTAAGCCTGACAGCCCTCAGTTGAGTGGGTATTTTCTTTCTCAAGGAAACGCTGAGACAGCTGAATTGGCTGATGCTGCTGTAGCTAAGCTTCAAAAAGCACAACAAAAAGCCGCTGCGAAAGCAAATATGAAAAATATGCTCTTAAGCACCTTGATCTCGGCTGGGGCTGGGGCTGTCATGAGTGGTTTGAGCAATTTTGCGCAAGGGGGTGTAGGAAAACAAACCTTTACCGGCGGTCAATACGGAGAGGGAACTACAAAAATAAAGCCCAGTTTTTGGCAGCGAATGGGAGGCGCCAAAACAATTGAAGCACAAAATATCATTAGAACTGCGACATCTGGTCCGCAACCTCCGGTAGCCCAAAGAGGGGGCTTTATAGGGGCCGCGCGTAGTTATGGTTTGTTCCAAGGCGGTGGCTCTGTTCCGGTAGCAGCATCTGCACCTGCGTTGGGAGGGGGCGGCGGCACTAATAATATTAATATTAATGTTGATTTGAGTGGTGGGCGTGGTAGCGCTGGTGATGGAAGGAGCCAGAACGAATCAGGTAACACCGGGGCGCCTGCAAGTGCTAGCGCTAGTGAATCCGATGCTCGTGCATTGAGTGAAAAAATCAAGGCGCAGGTTGTAAAAGTTATCGCTGAAGAACAGCGGGTGGGCGGCTCGTTGAGCCCGTCGTCTAGGAGAGGATAATGCCTAAAAACGCAGTTCCAAGTTACGAGTCGAAATTTTTCATTGATGAATATGGGCTTTCTGGTATTCGTGACTGGGAGGCTAGTTATAGTGTTCCACAGCAGACAATAAATGCGTTGGGGGCGGGTTTTGTGCGTAGCGTGTATAGCGGTCCATTGCAGGGAAATCTTTCCTTGACGCGCGACATGATTTTTAACTCTGATCCTATTTTATCTTATACGGGAGACGCTGCACTTTCAGGAACCTTGATATATGACACATATTTAGATCAGGGGACAGAAAAAGTTTTTGGTTTTACAGAGGGTTATTTAACTAACTATTCAGTTAGTTGTGGGGTAGGTGGAGTGCCAACTGTTGACAGTTCGTTTGTTTCGTTTGGGCGTTTTGGAAGTGGGATACGGGGAGGCGATTTAGATTTTTCAGGGAACAGTCCTTTGGATGGCGTTCGTGGAGAAGCGGTAGCGTTTGCTAACCAAGGTTCGATTCGGTGTGGCTTTGGCCAATCTACTACAAATAGAGTTACCCAAATTAGTCAGTCCTATGGGGTTGAACGAGAGCCAGTTTATACTTTAAATCAAAAAAGTTTTTCAGATTTAACTGGAGGAGCGGGATTTACTCCAGCAGAGGTCATTACGCATTACCCTGTCGAGGTTACTACAAATATGACAGTAGAAGTAGATGACTTTGAAACTGCCAACATTATGGATACTATACGTAGTGGCCATTATGAAACAATTGATGTAAGGATAGACCAAAATTATCGGGGGCCCCAGAATCTGCTAGGTAACAGGACAATACCAGCCACAACGGGAACAGTATTTTTAGCTGACAGTTTTGGAAACTCTTTAGACGACAATGGAATTATCACAATGTATGATTTTCACAGCATAACGGGACAATTAGTGTCAGAAAGCATTGGTACTGCAACAGATGGAGTATTAAGTGTAAATTTAGAGTTCAAAGACTACTTAAATAGGAATTTATAAAATGGGTAAAATTAACGAATATAGCTCAATAACCTCGCCAGCTACAGCAGACCTTCTTTTTATAGGAGATACAAGTAACGGTTATCAAATTAATAATATTACTGTTGCCAATTTACATAAAGTGAAACAAGTTTGGGCGCTAGACACCGACGGCTTAAAGCTGACAGATAGGGTTGCTAGCGACAAACTTGGTGTTTTTATAAAGGAAGGGGGAAATGTGGGTATCGGTCAGAACGCAACAAGTCCTAACACTTTTCTTGAATTAAATTCTGGTGCGCGAACAGGGGCTTTTAATGCGGGGTCCGGTACCACGTGGATTGATATGCTTTTGTTGAATCCCACAGATACGCTAAATGCAGCAGTGGGTATTAATTTTCAAGTTGATAATGCGTTTGGTGCAAATAGTGGAGCTGGAATCGCAGGCATCAAAAGTCATGCTACTAATGCTCAAATGGATTTGGCTTTTGTTGTTGATCCGGCAGGAGGGGTTTCCTCTGAAGCGATGAGGATATTATCCGATGGAAAGGTAGGAATCAACACTGTGGCCCCCGCTACACAGTTGGAGGTTTGGGGGGATGCGCAGTATATTGGGTCGAATACTGAGAATACTAATTCTTATAGTGGAATTCGTTTTGCGGAAAATGACACTGCAAAGGCTTACATTCAATACGTTGGATCTACTTTTGCAACGACTGGAAGACAAAGTACGTTGGAGTTGCGTGCTGCAGCGGGCATTGCTTTTTTTGCAGATAATACTAGCGACGCGGATGTGTTTTTAAGAAGTAACGGTCAGGTGGGAATTGGCCCTGATCAATGGACTGCGGATGCCAAGCTTCCTCAGGCCATTCTTCATGTAAGGGGCGCAGGAGTAGATGAGGCTTCTGACGCCCCATTATTGGAGATAGAGGCTACATCCGATAATGCTGTAATATATTTTAAGAATAGTGGGGGTGCTGTAGCGGGTTATATTATTAATGCTTATAATAACATATATGTAGGGTCAAGCGCTATACCTGCTCAAGATACTCATTTGCAGATATCTAAAACCACTGGGCGTTTAATCGTAGGGGGACCATCAAGCGATTATACCTATCCTTTGACGGTGGGAAGTATTACTAGCGACGGTGCATCTGCAACTACAGCAAAACCTACGGTGATTCGTTTTTATGGTTGTAACGAAACTGCTAGCGGCGACAATACAGGAAAAACTTATTTAATGATCACCAACAATACCGTTAACCCGCAACTAGGTATTGTTTATGATAGTAATGGGGTCGAAACATGGCTTTCGGGTACGCTGTATGCTGATGGGCCTAGCAGTTATTTTGGATGGAACTATATAGGTGGTGGTTTGGGGGGGCCAGATGATGCAACCTTTGACACTACTTTAGAGAATAATACTGTTTATATTCAGGGGACTACCGGGGGCATTAGTTCCGCTAACACAGCTGCTGCTTTTGGTTCTGTTAATGGCGATGGAGCTGGTAACCCTGTTCTTTTGACTGGAGCATATAACGCTGCGGTAACGGTTGCAGGGGCCGTGGCTACAATTACTTTTACCAAGGATTTAAGTAACGCTGCCTATACGGTTATAGCTACTGGATGGGATGTGACAAATACCGTGGTAATGTTTGGAGAGGTCACAGCTCAAGCGGTAGGAAGTTGCGCAATTACCTTTCGAACTTTAACCACTACCGCCAATTTAGAAACCTCAGGCGTCAAATGGACCTTCGCCATATATGGAGCTAAACTAAAAGACGCCTAAGATGGCTAAGTTTATAAAATATGAAAAAGCTTTACTTGAGATTGAAGGCCAAAGCATTTTGGCTGAAAATGCGGAGCTTGGGGTAGAGGCTTCCTTAACGCCTGTAGAAAATATAACTGGTAGTGTTTTGCGTTATGTTTCCTCGGGGCCGCTGCGGGGCACGCTTTCTTTCAGTCATTATTTAAACGGACCTTTACCTGATTTCTTAAACCCTCTGACAAATGTAGAAAGAACCGGAGAACCGTTGAGGGGCAATTTAGGGGGAATAGAGTTTGGAGGCGGTTATATTAAGGGGATGGAATTTTCTGTAGATCCCTTTCGTCCTATTTTAGTGAGGTCTTCGATGGATATTTATGGAGAATTAAGTGTCCTTGAGTCAGGTAGAAGTGATATGGCGTTGAGAGGCACAGCCAGTTCTCCAACTAAGATTGGTCATGGAGCGCAAACCTATATGGCGGGCAGCGATCTGGGCATTAATCAGAAACTGGGTTTTAGCTATTCGGTTCAATGTGATCGCAACCCAATGGTTACCATTGGTAACGAATTGCCTTCACGGGTCACCAAAGAGAATGTTAGAATTAACATTGATGTGAGGGGAGAAGATTTGGGAACCGTAGTTACCACAACGGGATACGCAGCAACCGCTGATATATATGTGTATAATGTTTATCAAGAAGGAGGAGCTTCGTTGTTGGGGCGCTTCGGCTGCACAGGGCAAGTATTTTCACAAAATATTTCGGCGTCTGAAGGGACTTATATGGCAGGCAATATCTCTTTGTCTCAAGATTATTTAACAGGTAAAAAAGTAATATGATAATTAATTCAGGTGTCACAAATATTACTCGCATTCCGGCCTTTGAGCTTGGGGACAGATACGATACCTATGATGTTGTTTATTATAGCGGTTACGATGAGTCTGACGTCAGTTATCCGTGTACCCCAGCTGAGTCGGGGCATTATTACTATAGCGGTGCCAGCGCTACCACCGCTACAGCTAGCAATAGGCCCGCTGCTGCTAGCACTGAATGGACAACGGGGTTCTTTTTTCAGCCTTCTTATGGGGCTACTGTTGACTATCAAGGTCTTCAATATTCCACAGAATATGGTGACGGCTATTATACCACTTTAAATAAAAGCGAAAATGCTGTGCGCGCCTCCTTCAATGTTGTCTTTGAGAAAAGGACGGACAAAGAAACCAAGGCAATCATACATATGCTTGAAAATTCCTTTAACAAAGGAAAGAAGCCTAATGGAGGTTATAGTGGAATTAATTGGACTCCGTTTCCTCCCTACAATCATAGTGGAGAATTTTTTGTTGAAAGTTTTCAGCAGAACTATGAATCGCCAGACGTTAACACCGTTTCCACGACTTTTTTCAATGAAACAAAGTCCATTACTGACTGGAAGCAGCTTTATATACCATACGGCAATACAACACAGGTATATGAGAATGATCGTCCTTATTTTGAGCACGATGCTACCTTCTTAAGGAAGAATGCTGATTTTCCGTCGCTGTTACAGTCTCAGAGTGGTTGGTACTATTTTAATGGTAAAGATCATTCTGATTACAGTGAAAGCACCGGAATAATGGGAACGAGTATAAATTCCCCAACAGGAGCAGCCTCTTTGTGGACAAAGGATAATTTTTATTTTGATATAAATCAAAACATACAAATTCCTCAAAACCCAATTTTTAATAAAGCCGACTTGTCTAACGACTTTGTGGTTCGAAGTAGCGATGGAATCAATAAAAATCTTTTAGCTTTTCCGGTGGACTTCAAGGGGCGCAGCGATAAAGAGGCACAAGGAATGATCCACTTTTTGGAGCACCATAAGGGTACCAGCCTTTTTCAGTTTACCCCTCCTGCCCCCTATGATTTCACTGACAAGGTATTTTTAGCAGCCTCGTGGAGCCACACTCTGAACTTTAAGGATAATAATGACATTAGAGTGGATATGCGCGAGTTTCCTGTAGATTATTTAAATTTATCCACAGACTTTTTAACTTTGGTGACCGTTGTTAATAGGCCTGTTTTAGAGAATTCGGCAGAAGGGCCCGGTTCTATTTCAACGTCTCAAAGAGTGGAAGGTTTGGATTTTGTATCCAATACGGGGTTGAGCGTCTATGCTATCACGGGCCAAGTTCTTAGAACGGGGTTTTATTTAAGCAATAGTGGAAATTCGGTTATTAGTACTACAGCTTCTATTATTAGTCCATATACTGCTTTTGAATTCCCTTCGGGTACCCCGGCAACCCCTATTAAAACAAAACCGGGCCATAGTACTTTTATTCCGTTTTATTTTAAAGGGCTTCAGGACAATGTAACAGGCCCTCCCGAGGTTGTGGGGGGTCCGCATGATGGAGTTTATACAGGCTTGTTGCAGCTTTTCAGTGTAGCTGAAGATAATGCCCAGTTAGATCCCAGCGGCACCATTAAAGTAGGGATCACAGGGTATACTACTGGGTGGGATGTTAATCCTTATAAGGGAAATGATGGCCAAAATCCTATGCATCCACATAAGTTCTTGATACAAACGGGATATTATGATGTTTCAGGGGTGCCCGCTAATTTATTGTCATGGGAACATCCTGCAACTGGACATGATTTGACCCGGTATTCTGTACAATATACTCAAGATTCTTCATGGGGGGACCCTACGGGTATTACCCAGTCGGCAGTCAGCCCTACAGGTTTTCCTATACACACACAACAGTTGACCACACAGCCTGTAAGAAACCCTCCTGATTTTGCTGTTCCGCTGCCAATGCATACCGATTTGTATACAGGTTTGTTAGTACCCCCAAGTTTGATGAGCGATGCGAGTATTCCGGAAAAATTAAGAAGTTTGCCTGACCCTCAAAATACCGGGGTGCGTCAAAGCAGCTTTTTTTATCATGACGGAATTACTCCTGCTGAAAATTATTACTATAGGATGCGTTCCGAACATGTTCCATGGAATTCTTCCTCGACTGCAGATATCACTGGGTCGATGTATGTTTATGGGAGCGGTGTTAGTGATTTGAACCAAGGAGGAATTGCCCCTTCGGTGTTGACAGGGCTTAGCACCACTTCTAGCGACTACAGTATAAGCAAAACACTTATTCCTGCCGCCCCAAAACCTGCTTTTAGAATATATTTAGGTCACGAGGATGTAAACTTAAATTTAAGTGGAATCTTTATCCAAGAGCTGGTTGATAGGGGCATTTTAAAACAAGAAGGAGGGGTAGACATGAACCCAAAAGGAAGAGCGGCCATTGATGTGGCTAATACAGGTGCTTATGCGGATAATTTTACTGGCGTTCAATGGATATTGCAACAGGATTACCGTGTGGGGTCCAACGATTCTACGATTCCCGCCATAAACACGGGAGGTCAGTTGATAACGGGGGTGGTAGATGTTGCTGACGCTGGCGCTGGAGTCGATCCTAATCTGCAAAAACCTCTCGCTGAAACCCCTAGCGTTTTGGTTATGGAAGCTAATTCGGCAGTGGTGGGAGCGGGAGGTTTAGGGGGAGATGGTGGTTATACCGTGGTGTCATCTAACCTTGATGCGACTACTTTTGCTTCTTTTTTAGAGGTGAAGACGACACCACTTGAAAATTCGCAGCCCGGGGGCGACGGCGGCGATTGCATTTATATTTCTGATTCCAATATTGCTAAGTTTACAATAAGAAAAGATTATAATGCGAAGATCTACGCCGGAGGAGGGGGCGGCGGCGCGGGCGATAGATTTTTGGCTGAAAAAGTTTTTAGTACCGAGTTTAATTATAGTAACCCGGTTGCGGGAAGCGTATGGGATCGACACGGGCCCGCTGGTACGGAAAGAGAATACAAGGATGTTCAGTGGGCTGGTTTTACGAACAGGGTAGCAGTTGATCGTACAACAGGGGACCTTAGAATCACTGCTGATCTCACCTTCAACTACTCAAGCACACATTTTCGAGCTTCGAGTTTCTTGGGGACCCATAAAGGGGGTGCAGGCGGAGGAGGGGCAAGTTTTACCATTAGTTTGGGGGGAAAGCAATATTCCCCCAAGGATCCACAGGATGGAACGCAGGGATCTGATTTTATTATTTCTCCTACTTCAAACGGAGGCTTTAATCTAGTGGGTGCTGGAAATAGTGGACGAGAACGCCCATGGTCCACCTCAAAACGCTTTTCTCAAGGAGGCGATGGGGGCGATTACGGTCAGGATGGGTACGCTGGTCAAACAATGGATGCAAAGACGACGGGATATCCTTTTACAGTGGAGGATGACACCAAAGGAAAGCCCGGAGGTTCCGCCGGAAAAGCTATCCGGATAACTAGTGGGTCTATTTATACTAGTAGTAATTTTAGAGAAAAGTTACTGGCATTAACCCCATCTTTGGCCAAGATATCTGATATTCCCGGATTGGTGGGGCATTTTGATGCGAGTAGTTTGGTTTATAAAGATGACGGCGTCACTGCGGCTCAGGCGAACACAGGCACGCCCGCTGATGCCCTTGTGCAAAAATGGATTTCAAAAAACGATCCAAATGTTTATTTGGAGCAGACAACTACCGCAAATAAACCCATTTTGCATGACGGAGATTTTAGCGATACCGCAATATACGGTGGAGCCCACACTTACTTCATGAAGTTGAAGCATTCTTATTTCAATAATAGGAAATATATTTATTTTCAGCCCAGCACCGCTTCTGCTATACAATACTTTGAACTACACAATGCAACTGCCGGCGCTAATAATGTTGGAGACATTAAGGTTAACTCCACTAATGGCTATGCAGTGGGCGACCATACGAGCTTGGGTATTACCATAGATGCGCCCGCAGCCTACCCTATACAAGCCAATACTGTGATTAATTTTACAGGCGGGGGCTCATTTAAGGTGTCCGCGGCATTGACTAGCGGGACTACATTAAAGGGAACATTAAGTGGAAACCGCGTAGACAATGATGAGTTGGGTTATTATCGTTTATCTTCTTTGTCTAGTGGTTTTGATATTTTTTATGTAATGTATCCCAATAATTGGCTTAGCGGTTTTCTGGCGGGAGCCGCGACGGTAACAGGAGGGCCATATTCCATTGATGCTGCACCACAAAACATTAGCATCACGACCACAGTGTCTCTTCCATCCAATATAGGTCTGTCGATCGGTGCTATCGTCACTTTTACCGGGGGCGGACGATTGGAGCTAGTTTCCGGCGGTACGGCGCCTCCCGGTGAACACTGTTGGAACGGTGCTGCCCCATCCTCTTGTACCCTAAAGGGTATATTAAGCAACGCGCCCGTTGCCGCTGGCGAAACGGCACAACTAGAACACCCCTTCGGCGACGACAACGAAATGAAAGACAGGATGACGGTCCAATATGTAGATAATTTAAACCGCTCAAATCATGACTTGGGTGAGAATTACCAAGGTATAGATGCAATTTTTCAAACCGGATGGGTTCGCTTTTCCGACCAGAAGCACTACTCAAATTGTTACTATGATCGTTATAAGGGTTTTATACAGGATAATAGTGGGTTGGGGGCAATTTATACGCCCTTGCAGTTTAACGACTGGACGGTAGGTATTTCAAAAGGCGCTATGATGCGCGTAAAGCCCTTAAGAAGCTGGGTTTATAATTTGGGCGCTTATTACAACAGGGGGATTATAGAAATCAGAGCCAAAAACAGTGGAAATTTAGTGGGTTCCGGCTCGTTTAAAATCGAAGACCCAAAAAAGTCTTATTTAGAATTTAATGCTTCAGGAGATGTTTACATAGGCAAAAGCTGTTATATACAAGATGGCGTAGAGAAAGATGAGCGTGGTTTTCGTGGTGGAATCGCCGCTATCGTTATTTATAATAGAAAGTTAACGAGCTCTGAGAGCCGGGTGGTGATGGGGAATTTGTTAGATCAATATGTTCATATAAAATCTCAATCCACTAGCACATTAAACGCAGCAGAAAGAAACAGAACAAATGATCTAAACGGGATAGCAGGCCACGTTTGGTTCGAGCCGACCCCATAAAATGTCCAAAGAAGCACACAACAAAGCAATAACAGATCTCCTTCCGGATACCTTAATAGAACTGTATGAGGTGGAGGCAGGTCCCGGCATGGGCATCAAGAGGTTTCATGCGGGCAAAATTGTAGATAAAAATATTATTTTTGATGGTTTTAGTTACCCGTGTCTCCCAATTGAGGCCGATGGGTTTGAGTCCAAGGGGGATGGTACGTTACCTCGCCCTCGTCTTGTGGTAGGTAACCCAGATGGAATAATTTCTGACCTAATTAAACGCCAAGACGACATGGTGGGCAATAAATTTAAAAGAATAAGAATTTTTTTAAAATTTTTAGATGCTGTTAATTTTCCTGAAAGCGACAACCCTTTTGGTACTCCTGATTCTGATGCCCGTTTTGATGATGATATATACATATTCAACCGAAAAGTATCTGAAAACAAATATTATATTGAATTTGAATTGATTTCACCTTTGGAGGTGGAGAATTATAAGTTGCCTGCCAGATTGATGATTGCAAACTATTGTCCATGGAGGTATCGTGGGATCGGTTGCAGATATGGTCAAAGATACAATGACAAGGGACCCGAGACAGCCTTGAAAAAGCAGGAGGATTGGGGCAAAAAGATTTTTTCTCCAGAGTTTTTTAGTCCTGATCGTGATGTGGGGGGCGTCCCTATGGCTGATGAAAACGATAAGCGTTTTGATGACCCTAATAATGG
>PVBE010480711.1_pt1 | contig 10270 bp, 6 predicted proteins | sample 1631181 | NCBI WGS metagenome assembly PVBE01 (sample SAMN08397723, study PRJNA350692) | Marine metagenome, whole genome shotgun sequencing project. | isolation source: water | place: Pacific Ocean | collected 2012-04 | reverse complement strand
AGGGCACGACCCCGGCGAAGTGACGCTCCACATCGGTGTTGGCCAGTACGATCGGATCGTCGGTGGGAAAGGCCTCATAGAGGTTGTTGGTCACCTTGACCTGCATCCCGAGTCCGATGCAGGCAGCCATTACCAGGCCGCTGAGGGTGACGATTTTCCGCGGATGGCGCTGGACCCAGCGGCTCAACCGTAGATAGGAGCGCGTGATGCGACGATCCGCCGAGCGCATCGAGTCGCGTAGGATCGGCTGGAGGTAGCTGAAGACCAGCGGGACCAGCAACACCGTCACGACGTAGGCGAGCATCAGGCCAGCCGCGGCCCACAGCCCGAACCGTTGGAGGATCTCGAGTCTGGCAACCCCCAGGCTGGCAAAACCGACCGCGGTGGTGAAGCTGGTCAGGAAACAGGCCGCGGCCAGGTGCCGTACCGTACGCTGGAGCGCCACCTGCTGCGGGACTCCCTGGCCCAGCAGTTCCCGATAACGAGTGACCAGGTGGATTGCATCCGATAACCCGATGACGAAGATCAGCGTGGGGTAGACGTTGTTGAGGATGTCGATCTTCTCGCCGACGGCGCCGAGCAGCCCCATCGTGTAGGTGGTGGACAGCAGGACCGCGCCGAGAGGAACGGCCACCGCGCGGATGTCACGGAACAGTAGCCAGAGCAGCAAGGTGAAGATCACGGCGCAGATCGGGGTGAATGTAAGCTGATCCTGCTGCATCCGCTGGACGATCAGTACGCGCGCTACCGGCACCCCGGTGGCCCGGACCTGGAATCCAGGGGGTGTCTTGATGCGGGAGATCGACTTGTTCAGCTCGACCATCACCGGCTCGAGCTTCTCGAACTGCATCCGGTCGGGCTGGACGCGAGCGAGTATCAGGGTGGCCTGGCTGTTCGTGCTGACGAGGCGGCCCGCTAGCAGCGGCTGCGCCATGACGACCTGGCGCAGGGCCTCACCGGTGCCAGCGCTGAGGATCGGTGCGGGTACCAGCGATCCTGGTGGGCTGTAGTAAGCGTCGGCCAGGCCGCTGACACGATCAATGCCCGGGACCGCCGAGAGAGCCTGTGTCAGCTGGCGCTGCAAGGCCAGGCATTGGGGCGAGAGCACGTCGGGCCCGGTGACGAGGATCACCGCGGTGTTGTCCTGGCGGCCTAGCGCTTGTTGCAGGCCAAGGAGCTCGGCGTATTCCGGATCGCTGGACTTGAACAGATACTGGGATGTGAAATCGAACTGCAGGCCACGCAGACCGGCCAGCGCGCCGAGCAGTCCGCCGAACATCAGCGCCAGGTACACCAGGCGAAAGCGGAACAGATGTGGAATCACGGGAACGCTCCGTCGCGGGTCAGTCGCTGTGGACGACCTCGGTCCGAGTGTGCCCGATCCATCGGGAGTGATGTAGGGATGTATCCTCAGCCGGCCTCGGGTGAACCACCGGCGGGTCTGGGAAACCGGTGATCATCGAACTCGGTACAAGCCTGGACTCCCGCTGGTTACTGCTGTGCTGCGACGACATCGCTCGACTCAGGATACCAGCTGTGTGTTGGGGCTGAAAGAGGGGATGCGGTGGCGGAACTGCTCGTGATGGCGGCTCCGCGGGATGTTGGGGACTGGTCGGCGTTGCTCGGAGAAGGGCACGGCGTTCACGGTGCGCCGGTGGGCTGCCCGCTGTGGGCTGGGACACGCCGTGAGAGCGGGTGGTCGCGCTCGATCACCTGTCACTGACGCAGACTCGCCAGCCCAGACAACCAGGTTCCCATACTCACCGGAGGGATTGTAAGTGTATTGCCACAGAGTGATTGTGTGGGACCCGAGAGCGGTTATCTCGGGGTGGTGACGTTGATCACCAGGTCCTCGGTCTTGTGTACGGCGCCGGCGTTGTCCAGCCCCTCCACGGTGATCGTCAACATCGAGTTCTTGTCGGCGGGCAGCAGGAGAGCGTTGATTCTCGTGGTTGGTCGGACGTTCGGATCGATTCGTCGTACGGTCTGGGCAAACCGACCGCCGCTGACCCTGAGCTGATGTAAGCCCCAGCTGGTGACTTTCAAGGTCACCGTCTTGGCGACATCGAAGAAGGTCTGGGTCAGCCCATCACGGAAGTGGGCCGAGACTCGGTAGCGTCCCGGTCTGGTCGGACTGATCCAGGTGAAGGCGGTGACCTTTCCCTTCTGCTTGACGTCTTTTAGCTTGCCGCCCGTCACGCGGTTCGCCGGCTGTTGCCCTTCGATCTGTTTGCTCTCCTTGTCGAAGACCTTGGCCGTGATGGTGACGGCCTGGCCGCCTTCCAGGATCGAGCCGCTCACGCTGAATGACAGTTGGATGGTGTGATCCGGATCGGTTGCGCCTCTCAGCGTCTCTGCGACGTACGCCTCGGGCCGGGGGGCGGCGACATTCATTGGGGCCAGGACATCCAGCTTGATCGACACATCACGAAAGACGGTCGGTGAGACACTGGTCTTCGTCTCCACCGTTTCCTCGGTGCTGTCCACGCCGACCACCTTGATCTCCCACTGACCGGCCTTGGTGGCGATCTGCGGAAAGCGCACGTACCACGTCGTGTCGACCCGGCTGCCCAGCTTGGCCCCTGGCAAATCACGCCGACCGTGGTAGGAGCGGTCGACGTACATCCGGATGTGCTTCATGAAGGTGGTCCGGACCGTGACGAACACATAGCTGCCTGGCTTGGCGGCGGAGGGTGGGACGATCGTGATCGTGCCCTTGGCATTTGCCGTGACGGGTAGGCAAAGTGCCCACAGGCAGGCCAGGAGGAGGGATCGCATCGAGGCACTCTATCACCTGGATCCTCTTGCAACAAGCTGTGCGTAATGGAATATTTAAATTTTCACCCTCTGGAGGAGAAAGCGGGGCCAGTCGAACTGTTGAATCGCCAAATTCGGTTCTGGCGGGCCGTTGAGGGGGCCGAGAGCCTTGCTCGCAGGTGTCTCAGCTGGGATCTGGGCGGATTCCGCACTGCCCGCGGCCCGCCATCAGTTCTTCGAAGGCCTCGGCGGCTAGATCAACCCGGATGTCGTCGATGCAGAAGCTCGGCTGGTCACAAGGCCAGCAGCAGGCCGGCTCGCAGGTGGTTGGGGACTGGATGCATACGGAGCGGGTCTGATAGGGGCCAGCCCAGCCGGGATATTCCGAGCCGAACAGGACCAGACTGGGTACCTCGAGGCTGTCAGCCAGATGCATGGGTCCACTGGAGAGTCCGACGAAGGCAGAGGCTCGGGCGATGGCGGCTGCCGTCTGTGGCACGGTCAGCTGGCCGTGCGCGTTGACCACGCGGTCCCCGGTCAGTCCCAGTTGTCCCTTGCTGCCGACCGTCAACACGTGGCGCGCCGGGTCCGCCGCTAGCAGACGGTCGGCGAGGCCTTGGAACTGGGCGAGGGGCCAGTCCTTGAGTCTGACGCTGGTCGTCGTATGGAATACCACGAGCTTGGCCTGGTCGGTGATGCCCTGCGCCTGCAGATAGGCCTTGGCGACCTGGTCATCGGCGTCGCCGATGAAGATGGGACTTCTCAGGTCGGACACCTCCACACCCAGCCGCTCGGATGTCGCCTCGGCCAGCAACTCGACCACGTGTCCGCGGGTCCACCAGTAGCCGCGAGCGGCTTGCGACTCCGCGTCGGGGACGTGGGAACGAAATTCGTCGACATTCTGCGGATCGATGACGTGCAGACAGGTTGGCTCCTCCCCTTTGCGGGTGAATCCAGCGATCTGATCCGGGGTGTCACAGCAGATGACGGCATCCAGCCGGGGGTCGTGTCGCAGGACGTCCGCGTAGGGCCAGCGGGTGGCGAATCCGATCCAGGCGTCGGGGTGCGCGGTCCGGATCGCTCCGATGACGGCGCTGGCCATCACCACGTCACCCAGGCGTCCGAGCAGCCACAGCAGGATCTTGCGCTCGGCATTCTGGTGCTCTCTCCGCAAGGTCTGGCGGGGGAACAGACGAAAATACCAGCCAGCGATCCGGTGATGGTAGCGCATTCGGTTGGACAGCCGTTGTCGCATCATATAATGACCTAGTGTGCAACCTGACCATCGTGATCGTCAACTGGAATGCGTGCGAAGAACTAATGGCCTGCCTGGCCTCGATCGAGCAGCATCGCGGAGCGTTGTCTGTGGAAACGATCGTGGTGGACAATGCCTCCTCAGATGGCAGTCTGGAGGTGATCCGAGAGGCCTTTCCCCAGGTCGTGTTGATTGCCAACCAGGACAATATAGGTTTTCCTCGGGCGGTCAATCAGGGGCTGGCAGTTTCGAATGGCGAGATGCTCCTTTTGCTCAACCCGGACACCGAAGTCCAGTCTCAGACCCTTGCAGGGGTCGTTGGACTGCTCCTCAGCCGACCCGATGTCGGTGCTGTCGGGGTGCGTCTGGAGCGGCCGGGCGGGAAGATCTGCTGGGAGGGGGCCCGCAGACTGCCCCGGATACGCGATCTGATTTTCGACCTGTTCGGTCTGGAGAACCTCTTTCCGAGAAACCGCTTCTTTGCCGGTCATCGCATGGGTGAGTGGGATCACCGGGGCAGCCGGGATGTCGAGTGTTTCTGCGGGGCATTCCTAGCTTTTCGCCGGGAAGTCCTGGAGCAGGTCGGACTGCTCGATGAGCGGCTGTTCATGTATCTCGAGGACCTCGATTATTGCCGGCGAATCGGCGACGCCGGCTACCTGCTGCATTACCTGGGCCAGCACGCGGTCCACCACAGCGGCCAGGCCAGCTCTCAGCGACATCCACGCTCAGTCTGGCTAACAGGGTTGAATTATCGGGCCTATTACGAGTACTTCGTCAAACACGAGGGGCCGATCCACGGGATCGTGGCACGGCTGCTTATTCTTGCCGGCGGGGTGTTCCGTCTCCTGTTGCTGACACCCACGGCACTGGCGACGAGCCTTGTGCCCTCCTGCAACATCGCTCGCCTGCTGCGGCGCAAGGCGGTGGAAGCTGCTTACCTGGTCACCTGGAGCTTGGGCGCTGGATAATTTACGAGAACATCTGACACGGGGTGCGGTTGGCACCTTTCTGCTGAAGATCAGCGCCACGGGGCTGGCCTTTGGCACCAGTGTGTTACTGGCGCGGATGCTGGGCAAGGCGGGCTATGGGGCGTACGCCTACGCGATCGCCTGGCTCGGCGTGCTGTCCTTTCCGCTGGGGCTTGGCCTGGACCAGCTGCTGGTGCGTAACACTGCGGCCTGGCGCGCCACGGGGGCCTGGGACCTGATTCGTGGACTGCTCTGCCGGAGCACCCAGATCGTGCTGTCTGTTTCGATGGTGCTCAGCGCCCTCAGTCTGGGCCTGGTCTGGCTGTTTGCCAGGCCAGCCGATCCGGTGATGCGCAGTGCGCTGCAGATCGCCCTCTTGATGCTGCCGGTGATCGGATTGCTGCGGATCTGCGAGTCGTCGATGCGCGGCCTGCAAGAAATCCCACGGGCTTATCTGCCCGAGATGCTCTTCCGGCCGATGACGTTCTTCGCCTTGGCCCTGGGTGCGTTCTGGGGCGGCAGGGCCTTCAGCCCCGAATGGGCGGTCGGCATCAATGGCATCGCCGCGGCGGGAGCATTGCTGATCGGCCTGATTCTGCTGCGAATCAGCGTCCCTGTTGCGGCTAGGGAGCAACCGGCCCGGTTTGCCACCGCAGAGTGGCTGCGATCCGCATGGCCCCTGTGGCTGATCAGCCTGATGATCGTGGTCAATGTCCAGGCAGACGTGATCATGCTCGGTTCGCTGCGTGGGAAGGCCGAGACGGGTCTGTATGCGGTCGCGGCCCGTGGTGCCCAACTGATCAGCTTCATCCTGATTGCGGTCAATGCGGTGCTGGGGCCGGCAGTGGCTGGCCTACACGCTTCGGGTGACCTGGCTCGGCTGCAGCGGGTGATCACCCGCAGCGCCAGGGCGGTCCTCGGGTTGACTGTGCCGGTGGCCGTTGCGCTGATTCTGTTCGGGGATTGGTTCTTGTTGCTTTTTGGCCGCTCCTTCACGGAAGGGCATACCGCGTTGGTGATCCTCTGCGTGGGCCAGATCGTCAACTCCGGCATGGGCTCGGTGGGCCTGATCTTGATCATGACCGGGCACGACTGGGATGCGCTGGGCGGGCTCGCGTTCGGAGCCGCGCTGAACATCCTGCTCAACGCGCTGCTGATCCCGCGTTGGGGCCTGCAGGGGGCCGCCGTGGCAACCGCTTCCAGTATGATCGCCTGGAATTTGATCCTGGTGGTGCGGGTGCGGCGTCGACTGAGGCTGGATTCGACTGCGCTCGGACTGCGGCCCCGCGCCTGAGCGGATGATTCTTGATTGGTCCGAGTCTAACGCCAGTACCAGACGGTCACCACGCCGTCGGTGTCGGACGAGGAGTGCGAGATCACGTTCTCCGGCCCCTTCTCCGTGGCGAACGCGACCGCATCTTTCAACAGGGAATTCCAGCTAGTGAACGTGCCGCGGAACACCTTGAACCGTGCCCGCATCGATGGCCGGGCGGATCAGTGATCCGGGCCCGCGGCATGGGGCCAGCTCAGCAGACTACAATTCGATCCAGGCTGGGACCCGGTTGATCACGGTGGGCGTCCGAGCCTTTTGCAGGTGGGGATGAGCACCCCGATCTCTGCCCCTGCCGTCATCGGCTGATAGGTCTGCGCGGATGTCCTTTCAGTCCTCGATCTTCTCCAGTGCACGCTGGATCTGTCCATGCTGCGATTCGGGTGCCCAGCGGCGCGCCTTGTGCAGTGCTGTTCGCGCCGCCTTCCGCTCTCCCTTGCCCTCGAGGGCTGCCGCCAGGCCAAACCAGGCTTTCCACTGTCGAGGTTGCTTGACGGCTGCGTGCCGCAGGTCGCGGATCGCTCTGTCGTATTGCTTCAGCCGGGTCAGTGCGATACCACGGTGGATGTAGGCCTCCTCCAGATTCGGGGTCAGCTCGAGCGCCCGATCGTAGTCGTCGAGGGCGCTACGGTGGGCCTTGCGGGCCAGGTAGGCGTCTCCTCTGAGCTTGTAGGCCACCGCGTGGACCGGGTTGTAACGCAGGGCCAGGTTGTAGTCCTGGATCGCCCCGTAGTAATCGCCCAGAGCATGACGAGCCGCACCTCGGTTGGTAAAGGCCTGGACGTTTTTCGGGTCGATCTGCAAGCAAAGGTTGAACTGCTCGATCGCGCCCTTGGGGTTGTCCAGGTCCAGACGAACCGTGCCGAGGCTGTTGTAGACACTTGCCGCCAGGCCTGAATCCTCGGACATTGCCCGACGATAGTCAGCGACGGCCTTGGTGTGTTGCTTTTTCATGCGCCAGGCCAGACCGCGCCGGTAATAGGCGATCCCCAGCCGCGGTTGAGCCTTGATGGCCTGTGTGTAGTCCTTTATCGCTCCGTCCAGGTCGTGGAGCTCCTGGCGTGTGTTACCTCGATTGACCAGCAGTGTGGGATTGTCGGGCTCCAGCTGATCTGCATTGTTGTAGTCTCTCAGCGCCTGGTCGTACTGCCCGAGGGCCATGTGGGCGAGCGCTCGCAGCTGAAGCGCGAGGGCTGAGCGGGGCTGGCGCTCGAGCGCCTTCGAATAGTCGGCGACCGCGCCGTGAAAATCTGCCCGGGCGGCCTGTAACTGACCCCGCGCCAGGTAGCCACTGGCGTTTCTTGGAGCTTGTCGGCCGCTGCCGAAGTAGCTGTCTGGCAGTGGAATCCTGGCGAATGCCGCAGCGGTTCGTTTCCAGAACACGCTGTTCGGTCCGGCTGTGTTGCGACGCTGAGAGAGCACGCGATGCGCACGCGCGTCTTTCAAGAAACCGAGTGCTTGAGAGATCAAGACCGCCAGCTCGATCTCCCATTTGAGCGAGACGCTGGCCAGACGTTGTGACAGGGCCTCGACCGGATCAGCGCCTTGCGGCCCTCGAGTACGAGTGTCACCGAGCCGGCCCAGGGCATCGATGGTCAGCCGTCGCTCCCACTCGTACCGGCTGTCCAGATGCTCTGGCTCGAGCAGCATGCGGACCAGGTCCGGGCCGCGAGATCGCAGTAGCTGGGCCATCGACCACTCATACCAGTCGCTGCTGGCGCGCTGGAGTTTGCGGGCATTGCTCAAGACCTGCCCGGCCTTGATCCGGATGTCCGACGCCCGAAGTCCATAGAGGCGCTCGACCTGGTCGCGGGCCTCCAGCTCCTCTTCTCGGCTCAGCCCCGCGGCCACCGCCCGACGGATCCACAGCCGAGCTAGGGTGACGTCACCCAGCTGCGCCGCACGCAGCCAGGCGGTTCTGGCGAGTTTTCGGCGGCGCCGGGCAATGTCTGCCCTGTCGATCCGTGCACGATCGGTCGCGCTTGGGTCGCGGCTGGCCAGGGCAGTTAGCTGTTCGAGGGTGTCCATCGCGTCGCTGTGGGCCCTGTACCACTCCGAGATCACTTCACGGGCCAACTCGCCATTGGGCTCGATCATCCTGCGGGCGTTGGGGCCGGAGAGGCGCTGGACCACCGCCATCTGCTCTTTGCTGCGATCCTGCAGCATGCTCAGATCTCGTAGAAACTGTCTTTCGGCGCGTTCTGCGACTGTCTGTAGCTGGAGATCCGCCTGATGGTGGATGCCCCAGTACAGCCCCATGTTGATCATCAGCACGGCGATCACTGCAATGCTCGCGGTGCGGTGGCGCCTCAGCCATTTTTGCAGACGCTGCCACGGCAGGTACTGGGCCGCCTGGAGGATGTGTCCATCCAGGTAGGCCTGAATGTCCGATTTCAACTCCGCGGCGTGGTCGTATCGCTTGGCCGGTTCGCGCGCCATTGCCTTCTGAATCACGGCTTCGAGTTCCCAGGGGATCTGGCGCCCGGGAGCCCGTTCGCTGGGCCTCACCGGCGGGCCGCTGCGGAGCGCTTCGAGCAGGGCATACGGGTCTTTTGCCTGATATGGCGGTTGCAGTGTCAGAATTTCGTACAGGATCGCCCCGAGCGAGTAGATGTCGGCACGCTCATCCAGCTGGGAACCAGCCGCTTGTTCCGGCGGCATGTAGGCCGGAGTGCCGACCACCGTCCCCACCTGGGTTGCATGTGGGTCACTGAACACCTCGAGCTCATCGCCGGTCAGCTCGGCTGCCACCACCGCCGTACTCAGTAGAATCTGGCTGTGCGAGGGGTCCCTCGTGCCCAGCACCTTGGCCAGTCCCCAGTCCATCAATTGAACTTCCCCGAAACGACCGACCATGATGTTGGATGGTTTGAGGTCACGGTGGATCACATTTCGGCTGTGGGCGAAATCAATCGCGTCACAGCATTTCATGAAGACCTCGAGGAGCATGGAGAGCGTCCATGGGCGGGCGCTGGTGGATTCTCCCTGCTCACCTTCGCGCATGGACTGCCGTGAATCGGTCGAACTCCCCCGTTTGATCCGGCGCAGCACCTGATCCAGGTCCTCACCCCAGACTCGTTTCATCGTGAAGTAGAGCCTCCCGTCCGTCGTCAGGTTCAGGTCGTGTACCGGAACGATGTTGGGGTGTTCGAGTTGACCGGTGATTTGCGCCTCGAGCAGGAACTTGTGCATCAACTCCGGGTCGACGCCCATCTTCTCGTGGAGGATCTTGGCCGCGAGCTGGCGGCCGAGTCGGTCGTCTCGGACCAGCTTGATCTCTGCCATCCCGCCCATTCCCAGAGAGTCGATGATTGCGTATCGTCCGAGCATCGGCTCCTGTTGGTTGTCGGTATCTTCGACACCCCCCTCGTCGAGATCCATCTCCTTATCGCAATCTGGGTCCTGGTTTTCTGCTGAATACTGGTGGAGGTGGAGAGTTTTGTGCTTGTCCGGCTTGTTCTGCGGCTTGTCGCTGCTCATGTCGATCTGCGACCAATGCGGGTGCCCATCAGCAGACGCGTTTCGAGGCCGGCCCGGCTATGGTCGAGCAGGTCCTGATCGAGGATCACGCGGCCGGGCTCGATCAACATCACCGTCGTGGAGGCGCCGAAGGTGAAGAAACCCTTCTCGCTGCCGCGCTTGACGGGCTGGTTGGGTGCGTAGGTCTGAACGATCTGTCCGACGAACATCGCGCCCACTTCGATCAGTGCGAGTCGCCCGAAGTTGTTCGACTCGAACAGGGTGACGTCTCGCTGATTGCCGTCGAAGATGTGAAGTCCACTCTCGAGCGCCAGGGGATTGACTGAATGGTAGCGGCCACGTATCTGCCAGGCCAGACCCGGTATCCCATCGTCTGGAAAGTGATAACGATGATAATCGGCGGGACACAGTCTGACACAGACGACCGACCCGCCCATGAAGGACTGGGCCAGCTCGGGTCTTCCGAGCAACGTGTCT
>PVBE010397759.1_pt1 | contig 10270 bp, 12 predicted proteins | sample 1631181 | NCBI WGS metagenome assembly PVBE01 (sample SAMN08397723, study PRJNA350692) | Marine metagenome, whole genome shotgun sequencing project. | isolation source: water | place: Pacific Ocean | collected 2012-04 | reverse complement strand
TTGTGGCTGTTCAAGTTGGTTAAGCCGAGCATTAAGGGCCAGGACTCTGGCTTGCTGAAGGCTCACGGCCTGCCAGATCACAACAAAAAGAACGCTCAGCATCGAGAGTCCGCCGATTCCAATCAGCCTCCAACTGTTCCAGTTCATGCTGATGTGAGCCTCCCCTTGGCTAAGACCATGAAGCATAGGTGATTGGGTTGGGATAGTCTGAAATTCAGATGAATAGATTAATCAAGAGAAGATTAAAATGGAATTGGCAATAAATTCGATCTTGTATTTGCGTTTGAGTATTTAGGCGATTTATTTTTTGAATGTATCGAGCTTGCCCCCATGGCGGAAATGTTTTTGCTGCTTCTGTTGGCCAGGTGGCTTTTTGCATACCTTTGTCGAGCTTATATCGCTGAAGGCACAGCTCTGAAAATCGCATTTTCATCTGACCATATTGAGATTGGATCAAAGGTGTACTTCTTCTTGGATCTTGCTGGGATTGTCCAGTGATCAGTATATGTGTAGTTCTCTTCGATGTACTTGTCTCCCTTCTTGAAGTCTTTGGGAGTTGGCAACTTATCAAAGGAATTGAACATGAATAGTGTGTGTGACCTGCCTTGATGCTTCTTTGGGATTGTGACTGTTGGAGTGAGTTTTAGCTTGATGGGATTTGGCTTACTGCTCATCTTAGTTTGATTTTGGATCCCTTCATTGTTTTTGTCTGTTTCAAGCTCCACTCGAAGTAAATTCGTTTTGCCTTTGATCCCTTTGATTGCAAGGCCAAAGAACCCTCCTTCTGGGCTTTTGGGCAGGGCATAGATCGGTGCATTGTTTTTGTTCATTTGCTTGCGAGTCCGCGGGAAATTCTTGTATGAATATGAGAACTTGTAATCAGCATTGCTTGGGGTAGTGGCATTGGGATCTGCCTTGCTGACAAGCCCATTGTCACTGAAGGTGATACGGTTATTTCTGATGTCTTTTCTGGAGAGTTTGCTAAGTGAATGCTCGGACTGGGCTGACAGGACAGGAACAATATGGTCATAAGTGTCATCACCACCTCCTTCAAGTGAGTCGAAGATACCAATAATCAAATCATGTTTCTTGTTGAGATGGCTTTGTATTTTTGAGAGGAAATCGAGTGGATTGCGCTTGCCTCCCATATGGATTCTTTTGGCATTGAGTTGCATATTTTTTGCCGCATCTGTACCATTAACTCCAAGTAAAAGTTGGTAGTACGGTGCAGTCTTATTTGTGTGTTGACTGTTTTTATCGCCCTGGTCCATTTTAGTGCGCACTTCTTTAGACCATGCAAGCCTTCTGGCTTGCCATTGTGAAATGTATTGTCCCCACTTTAGGCCAATACTTATAAAAGCTGTTTCCCCACAATAGCCATCGTTGGCATTCCATTGGAAACGAGGTTTGAGCTCAGAATGATAGCTATCTAGATCATCTGGCTTGGCCTGGCTAATTCCCGTAAGGCTATCCTCTGCTGGCTTTGCTCTGAATTTGGATTCAGTCTTCAGGCGTTTCTCTTGAGTGCTTGCTTGTTTTCCAAGTTTTGTTTTCTTGGTGGGCATGGCTTTCTCATTGAGGAGAGGATGTGTTGATTAGGCACTGGCCTGGCTACATTCTTACCCTAATGATATTTGATGCCGAATCGGTTGATACTCTGATTGCTTAATGAAATAGCAATCTTCAGGCCTTTTATTGGTGGCAGGCTTCAACCGTCAAGGGATTCTTAATGGATCCGTTGCTTGAACTTGGGGTTTCAATCTGGTTCGTTTCTAAATGGTGAATTTCAGTTCATCTAAATAGATTGTCTGAGTAGTCCATGTGCCAATCTATTTATTTGCTTGTTCTTGTGAAAAACTGCAAGGCCGCACTCCTTCGCCTGTCTATCATTGGTTTTCAAGAGATTGACGTCTCTTTTGTATTGTATAAATTGACATATTCAAGGCAAAGATTATGGATCGAGTGAAAGCAGCAGCGCTAGAGCATTCAATGCTTCTGGAGATTTAGATCTTTATCAATCAATGTTTATTGCTAAGCTTTATTTTCATGCCAGGGCGAGGAGGGCAAATCTTATATTCCAACTTGCCGATGTCTTCTCGATTGGGGGACTCTGTAATTAAAATGCCATTGAATTCAGGGCGGGACTGAAAACACCATACATCACCTTGCACTACATAGGGTCTTGTGACCTGAGCCGCCAGCAGGCTGGCCACTGCATATACACACAGTAAAATCGTGCCGATGACTTTGATGCCTGCTTTTATCTGGGGTGGTTTTGCCCTGATAAGTTTGTAAGGGTTTATGCTATTGATGTTACTCAAAATCAATCTGTTCGCGTTTATGATCGCGATGAATATAATCTCAAAGTAAAAAACAAACGCCGATGTTGCAAAGTATCTCGGTGCTGCCCCAAATTGTAATTGAACGCTAGCACCATCATGGGAAAAAGCAAAAGCAAAAAATTGCCATGTCAACACTGCGAGCAAAGAATCCAGAGACTCTGTTGGGATTAAGGCGTTGAGGTTGGTTTGTTTGCTATTAAATGAGTATAGGATTGACCTTTTGTTTGATAATTTAAACCTATAAAAAACTCCAATAGATACAAGCGCTATGATTACCATCATTATGATGGTTGTGCTTGATGAGAGGATGGCTTTTCTATCCAAATCTTTCATTGCGTAGCTCATCCCAAGCAATGGGCCGTATAATTTTTCCCACATAAGGCCTGGTACTAAGCTGATATTTTCGATATTGATATTCCTGGCATTGCCATCGATTAGCTCTAGGGAGCTTTGAATAGGCGTGAAAAGAACAAGTGATGTCTGAAACGTGGCTCCAATCAGCGAGCCGATTAATAAATACAAGCTTTGCCTTGAACGAGTTGTTAGCCAGCGCAAAAGAACATAAGGGCTGAATAATATCACTGGAAAAGCTGTTGACATGAGAAGCATGGGTGCAATGATTGCTGCATTGCCTTCAAGCCACGGTAAAAGTATGGCAAAGCTGGCGCTGAGTACAGCCCAAGAATTAATTGTATTTAAGAATGTCTCTATTCCCCAGGGTGTAGATGCCGTAAATGCTCCCAGTAAAAGTGCTCCGATCAATAATGAAGAGGCCTGAATCCAAGCCACACTTTTCTGTGATGTTGAGGTGGTTTTAGAACCTACAAGTGCTTTTTTGAGAACAAATCCACAGCAAAAAAAGAAAAATATATACACACCAAATGCGATTGCTGGGAAAACGTACGGAGTCCATGAGCGCGGAAAATGAATCGCAATAAATGAAGCCAGATTGGGGATAAAGTCCATGTGACGCTTGTGCACGTACATCAAGCTCGCAACCGCACCATTGGTATGGGCATGCTCAAGAAAGTGTTTGCCTTCCTCTGCCCAGATACGACCATTGATGAATATCGAAGGGTGATATATGAATGCAATGATTGAAAATGAAAGTGTTGAAAAAGCAGAAAAGAACGAGGCTTTATGTTTTAGATTGTATTGTTGTAAGCGGGGGCTTATGAGTTTCTCCACGATGGCTAAATGTTCAGGAGAGCATCCTAGAATATTAGCATGAAAGGCCTGGAGTTATCTGCTTTATGTGTTGAGTTCTTGCTGTTGTCTGCTGCCTAGATGATGTCCGCAACAGCGATCAGGCTTTGTCGCGTTCGAGCCTGGGTCGTCTGATTGCTAGCATATATACTTTGGCTTTAGCAAGCTAATCTTCCTCCTGCCGCACCATCCTCCTTGCTTGTTTACTGGTGCTTGCTTGCTATGAGTGCTTGGTTTGTCTTGACCTATGAATTGAGGAGTTGTTGACGTGTCGATTGAAGATCTGGATTGTCTGCTGGCGCGTCGCAAAACTGATCCCGAGCTTGCCTTGCAGCTTCAACAGCCGCTGAGCCTGGATGAGTTTCTGGAGCTTGCTCAGCAGCACGGCCTTGAGGTGACGGAGGCGGATGTCTTCGCGGCTCAGCAACGTGATGAAAAAGATTGTTCTGCTGCTGAACTGCAGCAGCGCATGGGGGATGAGGCGCGGCGTCTGCGACACTTCATCCCAGGTTGAGCGTAGGTCTAGAACTGACGGAAGACCTTCCCAGCCGATGATCTTATGGGTTTGGGCCCGTGATCTCAGCTGATTGTTCCAGAACAGGCTCAGTCAAGAAGGCTTTTGATTGCCTCTTCAGATCAGCATGCACCGCTGTTGAATCTCAGAATGGCAATCTCACCACATCAGGGGTCTCTCCCAGGACTTCGCCGATCCAGCGTGCATGGGTTACGGCTCCTTCGTGGGTGTGGAATGTCCAGGCTGTCTCTGGAGACGTGACCCCCTCAATCTGTTGGTCGTTCTGATTCACTCCTAGATAGGTCCCTGAGAGTTGGCATCGGAGGACATAACGTTCTGCATATGAGATCGTCATCGAATGATCAGGTCAGAGACTCTCTTTATAAGCCATAGAAAAGCACATGCAATTACCCAACCATTGTTTTCCTAAAGCTTTTCGTTGCGCAGCGTTGAAAGGACGGATTCACGCCTCCAGTACAGCTCTGCAGGTGTTGGAAGCAAGCTTTGATGCCCGCCATTTTTAAACCAGGGGGTTGGCTCAGGTGTGAGACCCTTGTTTGTCAACCCCCATCTCTCGTTCAGATAGTTGCGAACCAGTTCGTCCCTGGCAGGTTCTGCTCGTTGCCAGTGCACCAGAGCGAAGCTGATCGGTCTGATCAGCAGAACCGCGATCCGTGGGGGGGGATTCTCCTGGTTTTGGTTTTCAATGGGTTCTTCAATCAGTTCCTCAATGCGTTCCTCCTTGATGAACAATTTCAGCTCTGAGGACTCTGCCTGGCTATCGAGTGAGTATTTATGCAGATAGAGTTGACGGGCTTTTGGGAAGATCGGGGCAGGGGCTCTGCTCATCAGCTGCTCAAAAGCACTGCGCAGGGAGGAATCAATCATGGCCGGGCTGCTTTTGATTGAGTTCAGTGTCTTTCCTGGAGAGGAACGTTGATCCCATGAGAGAATAAAGCCACTTTGACAACCGGATAGGCCATGGCACTTCGGCGGTCGCTCTTCAGGTTAATAGCCCTGGATGGAAATCCTCATCCAGTGCTTGATGCACCCTACGAGTCGATGGAAGCCGCTTTGGCGGCTGCACAGGATTGGTGTTCAGGACAGGGAATGCATTGCGCCTTGAGGCAGCGCGGAATTGGGATCGAGCAAATGACTCAGAACGGTTCGTGGCGAACTGTTCATTACCCTTTGAGTTGCCTCAGTCCGGTTGCTTCTCAGGCGTTCCCTCACCCGGGTTGATGTCCTGAAGGCTTTTCCTTGCCTCGATGCCATCAACAGAACAGGCCATCAACAAAACAAGAATCAGCAGAACAGGACATCAACAAATCAACAGATGTCATCTCAGCTGCCGTTATCTCCATATCAATCAACCGATCAAACAGGGTTTTGATTGAATCAGCATGGTTTTTCGTCGACTTGATCTCAATCCCATCGGGCCAGGGCTCTTCTGGTTGATGGATCGTTGAGGATTTTGTCACCCCCTTCAGCCTTTGGAGCAGAGAGTGGAGGCTGAATGCGTGAACTTGAACGACAGCTCGAGTTGGATCTCTCTGCAGTGACCCTGATCAGCGTTTTTTCCGCTTGATGGCCATACTGAGAGGAATCAGTCCCAACGCCAGATATTCGGCAAATCCTGGCGCAAATTCAGAGGCAATTCCCATGACGAAAAAATAGAGGAAGAAAGCTGCGCCCCGGATTCTGCCCAGTTCCCATGACTCTTTATGCTGCTTATTTGCGGCTTCTTCAAGCAGCTGAGGTGTTTTCCAGGCATGACGGGCAATCAGCCAGCCGATCCCGCTGATCCAGGCCATGGTCCACCAGTAGAGCAAGCCAACACCGCCAATGCCTGGAATTAGGTCACTGCGGGGGGCTGAGCCATACATGGCTGCGGGCCAAGGTAAAAAGACAATGCCCATCAGCCAAGCGGTATTGAGCCATAGGATTGTTGTGTCATAGGTTCTCATGATATTGAAGACTTGATTGTGCTTAAGCCATAGAATCATCACCACGATGAAGCTAAGGGCAAATGCAAATATTTGAGTGGAGTTATCTGACACTACACTCCATACAGACTGATCAGCTTTTGGCCCTTCTATATCTGCAAGTGGCAGTAATTGCAGTGTAATTGCAATGGCAACTACCGCGTCTGTGAAGTTGATCAGCCGGTCGAATGCTCGCTGCTGTATAGGTGTGATCAGAACTTGTTCTTGTCTCATCAGGTTTCTGCGGTGCCTCGACCGTAGCGCTTTTCAACAGAAAGACTCAATCTCTATTTTGTCTCTCTGCTTGCTCCACTGGAGATGAAATTTGAATTGGAATCACCATGTTCACTGGCTTTTAGTTCGCAGGCAATGTGGCGTTCTGTTGGCTTGATTAGGGCCTTGTTTAACAGAAATCTCCTTTTTGCTGAGACTTGATATGCCTGCCTCTTGTTTGATCGGCAGGCTTTGGCCCCTGGCGAGTGATGGGGCTGTATCAGGTCGAAAACCGAAGGACATTGGCGAAATCGTCACGAGCAAGCGTAGGCTTGAGTCTGGTGGGTCTAAAGGTGAGAACAGTTGAGCTTGTTGCTGCGCTTTCGATCTGGCTTGCTGGGGCTTTCTCTGCTCGGGGTCACCTGGTCCGCTCCCGCCCTTGCCAATACCTGGGAGCAGATCAGTCGATACTCCTCGGTTCTGCGTGAATCAGGTACGGCAACCCTGGTGGCAAGGGATTGTCCGGAGGCGCTCCTGGGAGCCTTTCATGCCGGTCGCAATGCCGTGCTGCTCTGTGCCAACAACCTCAGCGACGACCCTGAACTGGTCTGGACTGTTCTGGCCCATGAATCAGCCCATGCGATGCAGAAGTGCAATGGCAATCCCTTGCTAGCTGATCATCAGCTTGATCAGGCGATGAACTTTCTCCAGGAAACCTCTCCGGTGGCCTTGCAGGAATTGCGTCTTTATCACCAGAGCCAGAAACGTGAGGAGATCGAGGCTCGCCTCGTGCAGGGGCTTCCGGCTGCGGAAGTGGAAAGTCTCTACCGGCAGTTTTGTCACAAACGTCCTTTCCAGCGCTAATCCAGAGATCTCCATTGCGGAAGGCGCCATGGAAGAACAACCAATCACGCCGCTAACCGGACCAGTCCTTGATGCTGATGGTCGGCTTACCTATGTGGGGGTTGATGGACGCAGGTACGTGGTGGTGGAAAGCCTGGATCTGGACCCTGCCTCTTCGCTTGAATTGATGGAGGAACTGCGGCAGTCCAGTCCGTTGTTTCAGCAGATTGAGGGTCTCTCTGAAGATTGGTTGAATCGTGTGATTGAGGCCGGTCTTGGTCGGGATGAAGCCTTGTCCCTGCTGCTTGCGACCCTTGAGACTGCATTGGAAGGGCAGGATGGCCAGGAAACGGACGAGGCCGATGACAAGTGCAGTTGAGCTTGCAGCTTCTCTGCTTCCTCAGTGAGAAGGCAGGGTGCTGTCTACGGTGAGCAAACTGACAAGAGACTGATGGGGTCCAGAAGCGTTGATTACTGGGTGATGACCTGGCTGGGCTTGGTCGGCAATGTGATCGCCCTGCCGATCATTGGCCTGGTGGCGTTCGCCAATCCGGAGATAAGGGTGGTGAATATCAGCATGGCCTTTGGTATCGCCTGGCCAGCTGCGGTGGTGGGCATCGTTGCCGCTTCAGGCTTGCTGGCCCAGCGTCAATGGGCGGTGATCCTTGCGATTGTGGCGCTGTCGATGTCTCTGGCATCGGCATTCCCATACGCCATCGTCCGTTTGTTGTTGGTCGGGGATGTTGGTTTCAGTGGGCTGTCGATGCTGCTGGCTGTGGTCAATCTGTTGGCGTTGCTCTACTGGTGCCGGCCTGAGCATCGCTGGGGAGGACGCCTTTGACGCTGAGCAGCTCTCGCAGACTCTGCCTTTCTGCATCGGCATGGCCCCTTGAGCCGCGATGCCGCTGGCCTGGAGCCCCTGGCTTGAGCACAGGTCTTGCCGTTGAGCACAGGTCTTGCCGTTGAGCAAAGGTCTTGCCGTTGAGCAAAGGGTTGTGCCTTTGAGCAAAGGACGTGGCTGATGAGCACAGCTCTTGGGCTTGAGCAAAGAGGCTTGGCTTTGAGCAGGGTGAGAGTCCTCTATCAGGATCCATGGTTGATGGCGGTGCAAAAACCCCATGGCCTGCTGAGCCAACCCGGACTTGGCTCAGACCAACAGGACTCCCTGATCAGTCGACTCCAACAGGTCGATGTTCAGCTGCGTCTTGTGCATCGTCTTGATCGCGATACCTCCGGGATCCTGCTGCTTGCCAGGGGGGCGGAATGCCTGCGGCGCTGCAGCACCGCTTTTGCGTCCCGCAAGGTTCGCAAGCTCTATGTGGCTGATGTTCAGGGGCGTATGGAACGAGGCTCTGGGTCAGTGATCTCTCGTCTGGCTCGCCTGCAACGGGATCCGCCCCGTTATGGCCAGCATCCAAAGGGGAGGCCATCCCAGACCCGCTGGCGCCTGATTGAGGCCAATGACCAGGTCAGCCGCCTCTGGCTTTGGCCGTTGACGGGACGCTCCCATCAACTGCGCGCTCATCTCAGCGGCATCGGCCATCCGATTCTCGGTGATCCGATCTATGGCGCCTCCCAGACCGCTGCGCGGATGCACCTCCATGGGATGGCCTTGACGTTTCGCCATCCGTTCAGCGGCGAGAGGCTGAAGCTGCGTTGCAACGTGCCTTTCCCTGGACCCAGTTGTGTCAGCGTTGAAGCAGGTCTTGAGGGCAGCGCTGTTCAATCACCTGGTCTTTGAACTGTTCACTAAATCCCTTTGCAGAAGCCAACCCTTTGACCAGTTCGCCTGCTGCTCTCTTCAGAAGTTCAGCGGCTGCGATAAAACCGACTGCTTTTACTGATCAACCTTTGATGGCTTGCAGATTTCGATGATGAAAAAAGAGGCATCTTGCTGGGCTGGTGTGATTGCTGGGGCCTGTGGCCTTGCGATTGCCTTTGGAGTGGTGCGCTTTGACTTTGGCCTGCTTGGCAGGTTGATGAGTGATTTTCACTGGATTGCGCCTTCGGGGATCGGCGATTTGTCAGGTTTGAATCTGGCTGGATATCTAACAGGATGTTTGCATCAGGCAAGATTAAGAAAACGCAAGAATCTACTTTTGGTTTTGAAAGTTGCACTTGTGGTTGCAGTTCTTTCCTTGTGGTTGGAATCCTTTCAGACAGTCCTTGCTGAACAGGGAATCTGTCGATTCCTGGCTGGATGGGCTGCGGGGCATCTGATGACAGGTTTGCCCCAGTTGGCTTTGTTTGAAGTGCCACAAGCCCACAAGCGAGCCGCGACTGGTGGGGTGATGGCAGGTGGCGGTATCGGTGCGCTTATCGGTGCATTCGCTATCGCTAAGTTTGCCCCTGATTCGCCACAGATGGCCTGGATTGTATTGGCATTGATTTCATCAGTGTTGTCTTTACCTGTGTTCTGTCTCTTGAATCGGAGAAAGATTCGTCAGCTAGACGATGGGACAAGACCGGAATCGCTGACTCCGCATAAATCTGATCAGAAGCCTGTGATACGTATGCTTCTTGAGAAGCCTTTGTTGGTGCTCCTACTCGGTTATGTGTCTCTGGGAGCGGCTCAGGTGCCAGTGATTCTTTATGAGCCACTGGTCATAAGCGGGCGATTGGGAATTGATTCGGTGGCGACAAGCGATTCACTTGCGATCCTTGGGCTGGGCTCTGCCGCAGGTGCTTTTCTGGCGAGCTGCTTTCCGCGCAAATGGTCAACCTCTTACCTGCTGATTGTTACGTCAGTGCTAGGCCTGATAGGTAATATTTTGTTCCTGTGTGGGCAGAATATGTTTTCAGTCGAGTTGGCTGCTTTTCTTGTTGGTGCATGGTTGTGGGTAATAACAAGCCTGACGTTCCATCGCATTGAGGAACTTTTTGGTGCTGATATGCAGCGGCAGCTCTGGGCATTCTTCTCGTTATTTGCGGGTTCGGCATTTATGCTTTTTTCTTTCCTGAGTGCTTTCTATGTGGCGAGGGGGATTGAGGTGATTCTCTTCGCTGGTGTTGTTTTGATGGTGATTCATCTTGCGATGGAGATTCTGCAGAGGTTCCTTTCCCCAGCCCGGGCTAGTCAAGGTTGACTAGGGATAAAGCTCTGATCTCAAGGGGAGTCTGGTTGAACTTAAGTTTCAAAAGCTCCAGCTGCTAATGATCCAGCTGCA